>Ga0182030_10014460_pt1 | contig 15577 bp, 5 predicted proteins | sample 812S3MmetaG_FD_121299 | JGI IMG/M metagenome (GOLD analysis project Ga0182030, IMG submission 121299) | Permafrost microbial communities from Stordalen Mire, Sweden - 812S3M metaG (Illumina Assembly) | ecosystem: Environmental > Terrestrial > Soil > Wetlands > Permafrost | place: Sweden... | reverse complement strand
GATTTGACTTCTGCTGCTAAAATGATAGATTCCCGCGAGGGTATCAAATTTCATCTTGACGCTGCCCAGCTTGCACAGCTCCAAAACGCCCCTGGTTTTGTGCCGGTTATCATTAATATCCAGCCAATGACTGACCTCTATATGTTCTTAGGCGTGGGTGAGAATAAGTCTGTCTAGTGCCTAACATTATGGCAGTCTTATACTTACGTTATTCTCTTCTTTTGAACAAACTTAATCCTACCTTCACGTGTTCTTTACAATCGTAGTATATATTTATACTATGATCAAGCTCAAATCTTTGTTCCGATTGCTTTACTGGATCGTTCTGATCGCATTCGGAACTAATGTTATATCAGAAGATGCCGCTCGTGCTTGGTCCATTGCCGAGCCGCAAAACATCGTCATGCCTGCTCCAGGTATGTTGATGTCTGCCTCCCAGGCGTTTTCTTTGCCAACCCTTAAAGCCATCTCTGTTGATCCCAATGACCCCTTTAAGATCGATTTTGTCGTGGATAGCGCGGACCAAAGCCTGTCCCAACAAGCGGGGCAAGAGCAGGTCAATCTTCTGATCAAATATTTCTTAAGCTTTTTGACCCTTCCGGAAGAAGACCTGTGGGTCAATCTTTCTCCTTATGAGAAAAAGCATATTATTACTCCGGCCTTTGAGGTCACCAACGCCGGCCGCGACATGCTTGTCCAGGATTATATCCTTAAACAATTAGCCTCTTCCTTGACTTATCCGGACCACGAAACAGGCAAGGCTTTCTGGAAAACAGTTTTGAACCGGGTGCAGGCTGAATACGGCAGCAGCGATATTCCTGTTACCAGCTTTAATAAGGTTTGGGTGGTCCCTGAAAAGGCAGTTGTTTATGAAGAAAACGGCTCAGCTTATATTTCGACAAGCCGTTTAAAAGTCTTGACCGAACAAGATTATTTGAGCATACAAAAGAACGCTGATAAACAAAATGTTTCTTCCCCGGAAAGACAAGGCATTGACCGTGTTTCTTCTGAAATTACCCGTGAGATCATCATCCCGGAATTGGAACGTGAAGTCAACGAAGGCAAATATTTTGCCCCTTTGCGCCAGATGTATAACTCGCTGATCCTGGCCATATGGTTTAAGAAAAGGTTTAGAGACCATTTGATCGGCCAGGTATATGTGGACCGCCAAAAGACATCCGGTATTTCCTTGGGTGAAAAACAGATCAAAGAAAAGATCTATACCCAGTATCTTAAAGCTTTTAAAAAGGGAGTTTACAACTACATTAAAGAAGAGCCGGATCCTGTGACCGGAGGGATAATTCCCCGCAAATATTTTTCGGGCGGGTTTTCCTTTACGGGTACACCCAAGGTGGTCATTTATTACCCCGCTACCAGGTTACTCAGCATGCCTAATCGGGCAATGGTTGCTAATAATAAAGGTTGGTATCGTATAAAAGTGGCTTTTACGCCTGAAGGGGATGGGATGTCGAAAGCAAGGCTTGAATCTATAGCGGCTGGTATGCGCCGTACGGTTACATCTCCTGTGGGCAGCCCCAGCATCACACCTGAAGCTACTACTGCAACTCAAAAGGAGTCTGAAGCATTAACTGCAACTCAAGCAAGACAATACATTGCGCATTTGTCAGCGAATTTACCCACAGCAAGTTTAAATGTCTTATTGACCTATGACATCCTGCAACACATGTTAAGGGATACCAATGGACTGGGGCAATGGGGAGGCAATGCGCGTCAGCATTCCAAGATCATCCAGGTTTTGGTCAACAAGTATTTAAGCATGGCGCGTTTCAGCAGGAAAAAGGGGACCCTGAAAGCCACTGCAATTGTTGACGCAGTGGGGCTTGCTATGAATTTTAAACCTGTTGAAGCTCTTTCCCTCCAAGAAAGCAATGAATTTGCAAAGGCTTTGATCGATGATTTACAGGCTTTGGCAGATGCTTCCGGCACAGATGCAGAAGTACTGGAAGTTTACTACCAGCTCATTAATCAGATCCAAACCATCCAAAACGGGTACGTGGCTTCCCGATTGGCCTCAGGACAGATCAGGACAATGGTGCAAAATCCACAAGAAATGCAAGTTCTTGCTCAATTCGCCACAGACAATCTGAATATCTTAATTGCCGCGTTGAAAGAATATTTTATCAAGGTGGGAAACCGCGAAGATGATTCAGAAGTCCTCTCCGTATCCGCGGCTGAGAATGTGGAAAGTGCGTTGAAGCTTTTAGCGCAGAGCCCAATGACAGAAGATTTTCTTGGGCGTCTTTATGGAAAAAATAGTGATTGGAAAATGCAAAATTTGAAGCGTGCCGAACCGGGATTTTTCAAACTAAGACTTAATGATCAAATCCGGGATTTACTGGATAAAGCTGATTCCACCTGGCGGCTTAGTCCGGATGAACTGATGAGGGCTGGTTTTGATCCGGAAATGGTTTTGTCGATTGCTATACAATCAGGCTATACCATTGACGGGCTAAAAAACTATCTGGATAGACTCAGTGACGCGCCGGTGTTACAGGCCGCTGCCGGGGCATTATTAGAGGATGCCCAGTGGGTAGCAGGTGTAAATTCCGGGGCCGAAGAGATTGTAACACTTGTTACAGCAGGAGAATTAGAGAGTCCGCTGTCTGATAATGTTATTCAATTCCCTTCAAATATCAATATGCCTTCACCAGGGAGAAAATTGTTTCTTAAAGTAGCTGCCGTTGCCGGCATCATGGTGGCTGGGGCAAAAGTATTCGCGGGGACACCCAATCAAGGGGCCGCGGTCTCCTTAAAGCCGCTTCCAGCGGCTGTGCAAAATGGCGATATAAGCAGACAACCGCTAATGGCATTGCAAGAGGCTTTAAATAAAGTGGATGGAAATACAGGAAGTCTTTTAGGGAATCATCCTGGAGATGTCGGGTATGAGAGTTTGAAGAGATTAATAGATGCCATTGATGGCTTGCCTGCTGAGGCGCCAATGCGGCCCCAAGCCCGGCAATTGAGGCAGGCAATTCTTGACCCACAATTCTTTAAAGATAATCTTGATGCAAGGAATCAAGGTGTTCCCAAAGGAGGATATCTTCTGATTCATCCTTATCAAAAGCCTATGTCCAAGGCCATTGTTGATAACACGATAAAACAATTAAAAATAGAGCTATCTAATTTTCTTGCTGTCACACCCCTTCCTACTTTCAAAGTACCCAATAATGTTGGGACACCGGCAGTTGCGCCTCCTGCAGTTGCGCCGCCGGCAGTTGCAGCACCGGCAGTGACACCAACGCCAGCAGTAGCACCGACACCGGCAGTAGCGCCAACACCGGCAGTAGCCCCAACGCCAGCAGTTGCGACTCCGGGGGCTCCTCAAGTGAAGGCGGATCTGATGATTGGTGCCAAAATTTATGTTTTTGATAATGTGGACACTATTCGCACTGAACGCAATGTATTGGCAGAAAAAAGCGGTATGGCTACAGATTTTCACTCGGATATTACAGATTATCGTGCAGGAGACCCTGATCTTTATGTTTTGGACAAAATTTTAAACACGCAAATTAAAACATTGACTTCGGATTTGGAGGTCCTTCACCAACAATTAGAAGTTAAAAAAGAATTACTGAAAACGCAAGGTGCAACAGAAAGCGACGTCAAACAGCTTGAAGAAATTATTTCTGAGAAAGAACAGGAATTGGCCGAAGCTAACCAGCAAAAAGAGGTTGGAAAAGTAACTTCCCCGTATGATTTTACACTCCGGTACGCAAGAGTGCATAACGGGGACGAAGTGGTCAAGGGCGACATTCTTCTGGAAGGTTACGATAGCGATACGGTCGGTGTCCATCTAATACTCCCGCCTGAGGTCAATGATTTTAGCCGGATGATTTTTAAGATTAATGGAAACCCTGTGACCGTTGAAAAGGTCAGTTGGTCTTTAGATCCTTTGAATAAGAATGCGCAGGTAAGCTTCGTGGCCCATTCAACCTCACCGATACCCGAAGGCAAGGTCCGGGTAGAACTCACCGTTTTAGGGCCTCTTACAGATTTTCAATCCCTCAACTCGATCAATGGAACAAATACAATAACTTCGGTAAGCAAGATCGACGAAATTCAAGTCCGCAACCCTGCAGACGGTCAGGTAATACCTGCTGTCCGTGAAGGAGAGATGGTTGAACAAAACGCCTTGTTAGGAGTAATTGAGCCGGAATATTACCAGAAAGAATTCGTAAGCATTATAGCGGCTATTAGTGCTACCGATGATCAGCTAAACCATGCCAGGGACCTAAAAACCGGTATGTATCTTATAACCCGCGAACAATGGGACAGCTTAATAAGTAAACGGGCCGGGCTGGTTAACAAGCTTGAGGAAGTCGAATTGACATTAGGACGTCTGCAGATGCGTTCCCCGGTTAGAGGAGTTGTTCGTAGTTTAGGCAAGCAACATGAATCTAATAAATTTCCGCAAGGAGAGGTCCTTTGGCAAATTGGGACAGGTTCCGCTTTACTGGGAGGAGACATCAATACTATTGAAAACGGAAGGTCTATACTATTTCCTTTAGGGTTGAATATTAACAAATATCCTGTTGTAATTGAAACCCCGGGCGGCCGTTTTCCGGGGAAAGTGCTTGATGTTAATCGTTCTCCATTGAGTTTCATGAATTTGAGCGATTACCAAGCCCTCAAGGTCATGGCGTTTGGTCAACCGGGTGTTTTACAATCAAATTTACCAGTGAGAATAATTTTGCCCAGCAATGATAAAGAAAAGCAAATTATTATGGATGCGCTGGCCCAGGCAGAGAAAACAGGAAACAATTCAGCGTCTGCCGGCTCACCTCCACCGCCGCCGTCTGATCAAACGCCTTTTATGCAACAATTCACCCTAGGGACTAATGCCCTGCGTCCATTAGTGACAACGCAAACAAATTCACAACAACCTGCTTTGACTTTAAATGGGGTTGCGGCATTAGTTATTGCCAATCCATTGAATGCCTACATACAAGAGACTGAATATAACAAATTAAAGTTAGCTGAAAATGCGGCTTATGATTGGAAGGTCACTCTTTTTGGCGGTCCGGTCTTAAGAGGCAATCAAGTATTATGGGATGGTGGTATTACGGGAGGGCTCGAAAATTCGATCCAAGCCGGTTTGCAAACAGGAAATGCCATTAATGCCGGTCTGCCTCTCGTTTCTGAAACTTTTATTAGATTCAGGGACATCCTCGATGGCAGAGCGGCCAAGGAAAAGAAATTAGCCCAAAAAGAAATAGAGAAAGCCGGCTTTCAGAAGCAAGTTGTGATCAATGGTTTGGTTAATGTGGCCCAGAAGCTATTAATTGATATTGGCGCTGCCAAAGAGAAATTTGCTCAATTAAATGAATCTGAAAATGACCTGATTAAAGCCAGATCAGTCGTAAAGGCTAGGTTCGCTTCAGATGAAAGTACAGTTTTTGAAATTAACAAGATGGATATGGATATTAAATCTTTGCAAGGCCGGATTTCAGAGTTACAACTGCAAGTCAAGGAATGGACAATAGCTCTTAATTTTCTTACAGGTCAGTCAAATACAAATTTGACCAAGCCGATCATTGCTTCCTTATCTTGGGGCACAATTAAGCCAATTGATGACCAAGTTGTAAATAAATGGATGGCAGATTTGACCGGCACCAACAGCCCCAATCCCGAGATGAGTGAGGCCATTGCCGCCTACGACACGGCCAAAAAGTCCGCAAAGTTGCAGGGTCTGGAATATTTACCGGGTGGCAATACAACCGCAGTTGGTATCAGCGGAAACCCAAACGTCAGCAGTTCTGCTCCGGAACTTTCTCCTTCAGAACCTTCCGAGCGGACCGGCGCGTTAGTTGAAGGGGCAAATGCTCATCCAAATCTTGAAATTGACTTGATAGATACGGCTAAAAATAGAAGAAAAGCAATACTGGAGCTGGCGGTTAAAGAATCTTTATCTGCTAAAGAAAGAAAAGAATCTGAACTTAAGGCAGAAGAGCAAAAGACCGTAGAAAAGATCAAGAGTGTAGGGGAACGCCTCCAACTGGCAACACAAGCAGAACAAAGCTCCTATGAGAGGTGGTCTCTGAAAGACCGGAACCCTTATTATTCTTTAGCACCAGATACTGAACAAGACCATGTGGTGGAAAATAATTTAATGGAAAATCTAATTGATCTTAATGCGCAAGGTTTGAAAGCGAAAACAGATTTAATAAAACTGGGTCTTAAAATGCCGGATGACATGACACAGAGTGATTTAGAAAGATCGATAATCAGATTTTCCATAGCTGTCTCTGATTCCGTTTCCGGTAATATTGGCCAAACTCAAGGGCCATTCACATTACCAAAGTTATCCCAGACAAATTTCACCGTAGTGGCAACAAATCAACCGGTACCGGAAGAGAAAGCCATTGGCGGGGCAGGGGTTGTTAATTATGAAATAAAAGGCGCTGAAATGCCAAACGCATGGGTCTTGATGCACCACAATCTTTCGGCAACAAACGCCGGGCCGTTAGAAAACTTGAAGCAAATTTTAATCAATGACCCCAATATTACTGTACGCACAGATACTTTGCATCACTTTTTAACTGAAAATCAAAATGATCAAGAATTCCTTCCGGTGTTAAAAGATGTTGTTTTGCATTCACAGCATCCGGATGTTGTTTGGGAACTTTTAAAATTTATGGGCGAACAAAAAGACCTGCGATTCTTCGTTCAAATCATCAATGATGCTGTGGCAAACAATAATCAGATGCTTGTTGATTTAAGTTTTCAGTATTTGGGGGATATTTTTACAATGTATCCTGAGGTTCTTCAAACCTTAAAACAATCTGATTTTACAGCTGCCGGCCAGTCTATATACCCCGATGTGTCGCCTGAGACCGCCAACAAGGTTTTTTTGACTTTTTTGCTTAAAGAACCGGATGGGTCTGTTGGGAAGGAAAGATTATTACAAAGCGATTATTGGAGCAGCGATGATTTAGCTAAGGAATATAATAGTCTGACAAATTATGCTAAGAGTCTCACCGGTCAGATCGATATCGATAAAATTAAGAATTTGGCCGGATTGATCAAGGATTCGATTTTACGAAAAATAGCTTTAGGCAATATATCTGAGGTATTTCGTCCGGGGCTTTTTAAACAGCTTGGATGGGGAATTGTCTTAGATTGGGATATTCATTCCGCCATTAAGATAGGAGAATTTTCAGAGCAGAATCAAATCTTTTTAAATACTGGGCAATGGCGTGAAATGACGAATTGTATTTTTCCGGATCTTGAGACTGGTGCCCAGGAAACGGCAAAATCCCTTTTTTCAATAAACGCCACGGTTGGGACAAACGCACCATTGTTTATCCTTCCTGACTTGACCATTCACTATGACAAGCTGGCTTTAGGTAATTTTATCAGTCTTGGGCTTGACGACCAAAAGAAACATGTTGATGACCTCTTCAAATCGCAGAATGTTTCTGAAATGTACAGGATCCTTAATTTATCAAAAGAGCAAACTTCTTTGCAAGGCATTGTCCTGCACTATTTAATGCAAAGTCATGAAGGACGGGTTTTGGCATCAAAAAAGTACTTAGAAACTACGGGTATAGATTTTAAGAAGTTGATTGAATCTGAATTCCGTTCAAGGCAAAGCGATATCAAGAAAGATGTCAAGACCGTGAAGGATTCCTCCGAAAATCTTTATCTCCGTTTAGCTTTAGAAAAAATGTACGAAAATACTCATGAGGAATGGGCCTTGGATTTTTTAAATACTTATTCCGATGTGGAATTGCATTTGTTGAAAGGTCCGGTTGATGAGTCTTTCAAAGAAGCGCAAATCAAAGTAGCAGCGACAAGGGCTGCGCTGAGATTTATAGAAAAAAAGACATATTATAAGCCGGAATGGTTTGCGGGTTATAGTGTGCAAGGCCCACAAGAAAAACAGGAGCTATTGATCTTGCAAAATAAGCTTGAACAAGAAACTAATCCTAAAAAGATCAACGCGTATTTGGAAGGTAGGGTAGGTCTTGTTAAAGATCGTCATGCTAGATATATGCTTAAGGAAATAGTATCCCAAAGGGATAAAATAGCCATTGAAATAGGAAATAATGACCAATCTTTCCCGAAGTGGCCTATTCTTCTTACGGGTTTGGTTGGGGTAATAGTTTTACTTCCATTGGTTTTTTCTACCGTTAAAGATTTCCAGCGAAGACTTTGGAGGAGAAAAGCGAGTGAGGATGATTTAATTCAAGATTTATATCTTAGATTCTTTGATGGGGATATTGAAAATTCAGATAAGGCGCTCGTTGCCATACTGCCTCCTCCGGTTGGGATGTTCAACTCAACTGAAAATCATTTAAAGAATTGGTATAGCTTTATTGTCAAATGGGACAGTCAAGAAAACTTGCCGGCTGTAACTATACTCAATGATCTTAATACAATACTTAACTGCGCTGAAGAGGTGTTGAATGATATGCCTTACACGACCGAGCTGATCTACAATGAGGGGAAAGAAATAAATAATGGCAAATATCAAGACACTTATTCTTATTTTAATTTGTTAGCCATTACTACGCGTTCTATTTTGGAAAAACGTTTAAAAATCGGAAATTATACCCCTTTGCAAAAGTTAAAATTAGAGGACGATATCAAGGTTTTGTCTGACTGCATCGATTATGGCGTCGAGTTCTCGTATATTTTGACTAATTTGGAGAACAAGGGAACAGCGATGAGCTATACATTTCCAAAAGATAACTGGAGAGAGAAGACAGGGCTATATCCGTTAATACGAAGGACTTTATGGATTGAACCTCTTTCGAAAGAATCAGATAAGAACATAAAGAATGTATTGCCTGGTTTTTTGAAAAAGGGAAACTTATTGATCGATGGTTTATATGAAAATCCTCCGGAGCTTATTAGCAACAGCGGGATCGCGTTGAAAAGAATGACGGATGAGGCAAGAACACCGTATAATCCCAACCAAAAGTACAACAGCCTCAAATTAAAAAAGCGTAGATTTAACAGCCGGTTTGTAACTTTTGCAGGGCTTTGCTTATTGTCAGCAATAGTAGTGTGCGGATTAGTAGGTTTGCCTATTCCTGGGGTAATTATCGGAGGAGTTTCATTAGTGGGGGTTATCAGTCTGGCTTTCTCGTATCTTGTCCATTGGCATCCTCATCGTGAAATGTTGAAAATGGAATCCAATAGTGACATGATTTACCTAGTCAACAAACAAAAGGACAGGATAGGTAAAATGCTAAACCCTTCTGGAGAAAACCAGGAAGTCAATGATTCCGAGATCGTGGCGTTAGCCGAGCAAGAGGGTAAAGAGCAAGTTCAAAAAGAACTTGTGAGTCCTAGCCCAAGTGTGGATATGATCGTAGTAAATCTTCAAGAAAAAGAAAGACAAAATGGCGCCCCAGAGCCAAATTTGATAAAACAAAGAGTAAATCTTGAAGCGCATTTGACAAACATGCGTGGAAAACTCATTAGAGAAGGTATCCCTGTAGAAGTTATTACATCGCCATACAAAGGGAGCGGAAATTCTTATCTGGACGATATGCAGCAGGCTAGAATGGTTTATGAAACAGGTAAGAAGCAAGACCCGAGCTTACCTGAGTGGGATAAAGCCCGGGTGATGTTTGTTTTTTATGGGAAAGAAGCCGGCAAGAATGACGACAAAAAATATTCCCTTCTTAATTGGGCCATTACAAACGGGATTCGGGCAGCAAGAAACAGGCCTTTGCAGGACTCCCCGGAACATAAACCAGGTCAGATACTTGTCGATGCCCGTGATGTGTACTACGGCCCGATGCCTGAATTTCCGGATTCAGGTGTTCTTATGTTAACATCAAGAGTCAATAAAAATATTCTAAGCAAAGGTAGTTTGGTCGTTACGAAATTCACAAGAACAGGGCAACGTGAAGTCATTGAACTTATGGATGGTGTGGATATTGATTCACTCCAAGCACAAGAAAAGATAGAAGAAAAGGCACGGGAACAGCCCCTGGGCAGGAAGCTGAGATATCTTAAAGATAATTTTAATCCGGACAACACTTCTCTAAACCAGTATCCTTTTTCAAATGGTATTTATTTGATTGCCCCTGACGCGGTGCAAATTTTGGCGAAAGCCGGGGAATATGTAAAAAAGAATAATTTATGGGAAAGACTAAATCTTCGTCTGCCTGATCTTTTTGGTCCAATTATAACGGGAAATGTATATGATGAGGAACATATTGAAACGGAAGTTAACATTTCTGTACTGAAACGTTTCCGTAAGAAAGATATTCTGGCGCAAGGACAAACCAATGGGACCATTGAGGGGCTGAAGAGGGAATTAACGGTTTTTGATAATTTTATTATTGAGAAAAGTGGGAAACGAATAAAGGTCTATTCTTCCCAGCCTTACTCAAAGTCAGAGTTTTTTGCCCATCTTACAGACCCGGTTGAAATTAATAAATATAGAGCGATAGTTAAGCCCGATGCTGCCATGCAATCGAGTGCGCCCGGCGGGGTTGATTTGTCAAGCACCAGGGATATTGTGCAGATTGATCATCATGGGAATGTTTCTTCTGCCGGGTCGAATGGTGGGCGGTTAAACGCGGTTATGCCGTCACTAAACTTTTTCAAGGGTTTTGATTTTCAGGTCATCCAGTATCAGCCCATCTCAAATCCGCTGGAATTATTTATGAGTCCCTCCGTAGGCCGGCCCGGCCCCTGGTTTTCAAGAAGAATTTCCACACCTTCCAATCGCGCCTTAGCTTAAGGCTAATCCGGGCTAATAGCCTGACGAATAAGTTGCGGGAGGGGTATTATTTTGTTATCCTGATGGAACAAACTCTTGGGGAAAAACTATGCGGTTTGCCTTTATTACTTTTGTTCTAATTGCCTTGCTTGTGGTGGGCATGGGGCCGTCTTATGCCGGCCAGATCGTTACATTCGGGCCTCGTGAAACCAAGATAGAGGGATCCATCCCGTACTCCGTCATTGGCAAATATAAAGCGCAATTTGGTGCTTTTAAGGGGAAGATAATCCTCGATGATAGATCACAACAGGTCCAATCGGTTTATCTAAGCATTACACCCGGCAGCATTAGATCAAATTGCCCGTGGTGCGATAAGATCGTTTGTTCCAGAAGACTGCTGGATATAGAACGATATCCAAAGGTCATTTTTAAAAGCTTTAGAATAAACCGGGATAATTATGGTTATAAAGTCACAGGCGTTTTAGAAATGCATGGGATAAGAAAGATAATGACCTTCCCTTTCGATGTTAAGGCCATTGTTGATCGAAGGGCCGGAGGGAAATTCCTGGATATTAACGGGGTTTGGAGGATAAACCGTAAGGATTTTCATATTGTTTGGAGCAAACTTCTTGACCGGGGAGGGGTATTGGTCGGTGATTATTTAACAGTAGATTGGGCCATCAAGGTGTTTATAAAAGACCTTTACTAAAAAGAAAGAAATGGTATAACTATAGTCCCGCCTTAAAGGGTAACTTGCATTGGAAAGGTTTTTATGAATTGGATACTCTGTATTCTTGTTTTATTCCTCAGTAGTTGCGAGCAAAAGCCCCAAGAGAGTCATTATAAGGAAGTTGTCCTCCAATACCCGCAAGCCAATACGCCCAGCGTTCCCCAAGCTCCCTCGGTCGGCACACTTCCTGCTGACCCTCATGCAGGAATGGATATGTCTGCAATGGGCGGACTTGTGGATGCGCCTACTTCTCAGAATATCTTGGCTTGGGTTAGTCCTGAAGGTTGGAGAGAAGAAGCAGGCAAGCATATGAGGATGGCAAGCTTTCATCCTACAGCTGATCCCAAGGCCATTGATTGTTACATCATCGCTTTAGCAGGGCCCGCGGGCGGGCTTGAGGCAAACTTAGAACGCTGGCTGGATCAACTTGGTCTTCAAGCATCTAATGATAATGTGAAACAACTCTTTGCGTCATCTCAAATTCTTAAAACAAAGGATGGCCTGGAGATCAAGGTCTTTGATTTTACCACCCTGCAAACAAAGGGGAGCCCTTCAAACAAAAGCATGATGGCCGCTATGATCGAGTTGGACAAGACAACGGTATTTGTGAAGATGACAGGTTCGATTGGATCGGTGAATCAAAATAAAGATAATTTTTTAAAACTGCTAGGATCTATTACGCGCAAGTAAAGAGATTGCTTCGTCGCCCTGCGGGCTCCTCGCAATGACGCAAACCTTACGATGACCAAGAGAGTACTACTAAAGCCTTTTGACACAACCCAACGACGTCGAGGGTCCTCATGCCGGACACTCGCAGTTGCTCGCAATTGGGCCTTTTGACACAGTAAAATGAATATGATAAAATTCTTAAGTTCATCAAAAATTACAGTTGCATGTTTATTTTTACTGTTTATCCTGACCTTTTGGGGCACTATTGCTCAGGTCCAGCAGGGGTTATACGCGGCCCAAGACCGGTTCTTTAATTCCTTCTTTTTCTTGGCCGCGGGATTCATCCCTTTTCCCGGCGCGCAATTGGTCCTTTGGGTTTTTTTTGTTAATCTGATCTGCTCGATGGTGCTCACCTTTAAGAAGTATAGCCAATGGCAAAATTCCGGGCTTCTGGTCATTCATTTGGGACTTATATTGTATTTTATCGCGGCCTTCATGATCTTTCATGTTTCCAGGGAATCGAATGTGCATCTGGCCGAAGGTCAGGCAACGAATGTTTCAGTTTCTTACCAGGATTGGGAAATTGCCTACTGGAAAGATGATGGAAAAGTGCGCCAAGTGACAGCATTTGATACCAGGGATTTTAAACCCGGGGTTCAAATTCCTTTTAAAGATAATAATTTTACCCTGACGGTCAATAAATTTTATCTAAACAGTGACGCTTTTGGCGCTCCTGCAGTGAATAAGGACAACACCACTTTAAACGCCTCAGGAATTACGTTTTTAAAGGCTAAGCCAGTGGATAAAGAAAAAGAACAAAATATCGAGGGAGGCATCTTTGATTTGCAGACGGGCGAGGCCAAGTCTTATTCCTTAATTTTGTATGGCGCTGAGGCGCAGCCGACCTTGGTCAACGTGGGGGACAAGAATTATTATTTTATTTTACGTCATAAACGTTTTGAGCTCCCCTTTACCATCAGGCTGGACCATTTTAAAGCAGAGTTCCATCCGGGGACGGAAATGGCCAAGAGTTATGAAAGCCTGGTCACGATCACCACAGGTGCTCTCGAGCGTCAGGTGCGTATTTATATGAATAATCCTTTGCGGTACAAAGATTATACCGTTTATCAAGCTTCGTATGATTCCGATAGTACGGGAAGGCAGTATTCAAGTTTGGCTGTTGTTAAGAATTATGCCAGGATCTTACCTTATATTGCTTGTTTGTTGGTTTTCTTCGGGTTAGCGTTGCATTTTCTTATTCAGGCGTTTATGGCCAAGGCCAAGGTATGAAAATAAAAACATTCTTTATTTTATTTTTAAGTGTATTCTTTTTTGGCACGGCTTTTGCAAGGCCCGGCATTAAGGATTTTAGCAATTTTAAGGAAATTCCGGTGCTTGATAGCGGGCGTCTGAAACCCTTGGATACCTTTGCGCGCAGTTTATTGACCCAATTTTCCGGCAAAGACCATTATGAAAAAAAAGAGGCCTCAGCGTGGCTCGCATCGTTATTCTTTGACCCGGATGCGACCTTAAATAACAAGATTTTCCTAATTAACGATCCTGAAATCGCGGTGGCTTTAGGCATCGTTCCTCAGCAGGACCGGCGCTATACGCCGAGTCAGCTCCAACAAAGTTATCGGATGCTCTCTCAATTACAACAAGCGGCGGCAAAAATTCCCGAGAAAGAACGCAGTTTAGCTGAAAATGAAATCATGAGGGTTTATGATGCCATCAACCTTTACGCTGACCTTTCGCGTAGTTTTACATTTGCCTTTCCGCAAAGTGATTTTACCATCAGCGCATCAGCCACTAAAACCAAGTTGGGCCTGCCACTGGATCAAAACCAATTCAGTTATATTAGTATGGCCCTTAAAGCCAATGAACTTAAATTAAATGACCCAGAGACAGCCGCCATAGCAAATAATTTATTCCGCTGGTCGCAAGACTATAAAAATTTACCTTTCAGAGTTATCCCTTATTCTTCTGTTCAGGGTGGCCCAGCAAGTGATAGGGGATCTTGGTTAAGCCCCTGGGATGCGCTCACCACAGATTTTGCCAACGAGCAAACCCGCCAATTGTTGGTGCTTTGGAACAATATGGCCATTAGTTTTCCCCAGGGCAATGATGTAGCATTTAATATGGCGGCCCACCTATACCTTAATAATGTTCGCGGGGGGATGTCCCCGGAAGACCTTAAAAAAGCCGATAAGTTCCCCTTAGAGCTGTTCTATCAACAGAACAGTCCTTTTACATGGTCTATTATGTTTTATATTCTTGCATTTATATTTTTTATGTTCTCGTTTGCCTCCTCAAGACCGCTTTGGTATAACTTAGGGCTATTCAGTGTTATTGCAGGGTTTATTCCCCATCTTTTGGGCCTTATCATGCGTATTATCATCATGGCCCGGCCGCCGGTTTCCAGCCTTTATGAAACTTTTATATTTGTCGGTTTAATTGCCGTTTTTTTGGGACTGGCCATCGAGTATTACAACCGTCAGTGGCTTGGCATAATCACAGCGGCTATCAGCGGTACGGCGTTGCTATTTATTGCTAATAAATACAGTGCTGAAGGGGACACTCTTAAAGTACTTGTTGCCGTGCTTAATTCCAATTTTTGGCTGGCGACCCATGTGACAACCATCACCATGGGTTATGCCGCTACCTGTGTTGGCGGCCTTTTGGGGCATATTTGGCTCCTGCAAGCTGTTTTTGGACGGGACAAGCAAATTTTAGATAAAACTTATAAAACCACCCTTGGTATTTTAGGTGTGGCCCTGACCTTGACCTTCCTGGGGACCAATCTTGGCGGTATTTGGGCAGATCAAAGCTGGGGCAGGTTTTGGGGCTGGGACCCTAAAGAGAACGGGGCCTTGATGATCGTTCTTTGGACGGCCCTGCTTTTCCATGCCAAGGTGGCCGAAATGATAGGTTCCTTAGGCCTTGCCGTTGGTGCTGTGATCGGCATGATGGTTGTGATGTGGGCCTGGTTTGGGGTCAATCTATTAAGTGTAGGGCTGCATTCCTATGGGTTTACCTCCGGAGTGGCGACAACCTTGATCGTTTACGCTGTTGTGGAGGTCCTTTTCCTTCTTGCTACAACTTTCTATATTTCTGCAAGAAAGTAGGGGTACAATTTATCGCGCCCGTATGACTTTTTTAATTTACGTATATCTACGCAGGCACCTGCGTAGTTTTTCTTATTTCCATTTTTTGGATTTTTGTTCATAGTGGATATACTATTATGGTTGATCCCTTCAAATATATTTTTGGTCCGGTGCGTTCCTGGCGCTTAGGCAGGTCTCTGGGCGTTGACCCGCTTTCTTCAAAAAATAAAATTTGTAATATGAACTGTATTTATTGCCAGTTAGGCAAGACCGCCCAGTTGACCTATGAGCGCAAGATCTATGTGCAATCCAGAGATGTTATAGAGGAGATCTTGCGTATCCCTCAGGATGAAGTCGACCATATTACTT
>Ga0182030_10014458_pt1 | contig 15578 bp, 12 predicted proteins | sample 812S3MmetaG_FD_121299 | JGI IMG/M metagenome (GOLD analysis project Ga0182030, IMG submission 121299) | Permafrost microbial communities from Stordalen Mire, Sweden - 812S3M metaG (Illumina Assembly) | ecosystem: Environmental > Terrestrial > Soil > Wetlands > Permafrost | place: Sweden... | reverse complement strand
GCGCGACCTGGACATCGACCGGCGCTTCAAGGCCCTCGAAGAGGAGCTGAAGCAGCTCGAGACCGACGGGGCGCGCGACGCCGAGATCAAGGCGCGCCAGCGCGCCGTCGAGAAGGAGATCGCCGCGGCCCGCGAGCGGGCCCAGGAGGACGCCGAGATCGCGCAGCGCTCACTGGACGAGTTCCGCAATCTCCACGGTCGCAAAATCATTGAGGACGAGATGCTGTGGCGCGAGCTCCGCCTGCGCTACGACGAGTACTTCGAAGGCGGCATGGGCGCCGAGTACATCCTCAAGTTGATCGACCGCATCGACCTCGATGCCGAGGAGATCAAGCTCCGCGACATGATCGACGCCAAGGACGGTCGCCGTCCCCTGTCGGCCCAGCGCCGCCAGAAGACGATCAAGCGCCTCAAGATCGTCACCGCGTTCAACCGCCGGGACGACCATGGCCGCCGGATCAACGACCCCCGGGCCATGATCCTCGAGGCCGTCCCGGTCATCCCGCCCGACCTGCGCCCGATGGTGCAGCTCGACGGTGGTCGGTTCGCCACGTCGGACCTCAACGACCTGTACCGCCGCGTCATCAACCGCAACAACCGCCTGAAGCGGTTACTGGACCTCGGCGCCCCCGAGATCATCATCAACAACGAGAAGCGCATGCTCCAAGAGGCGGTCGACGCCCTGTTCGACAACGGTCGCCGGGGCCGCCCCGTGACCGGGCCGGGCAACCGTCCCCTCAAGTCGCTCTCCGACATGTTGAAGGGGAAGCAGGGCCGGTTCCGCCAGAACCTCCTGGGCAAGCGCGTGGACTACTCGGGCCGTTCGGTCATCGTGATCGGCCCGAACCTCAAGCTGCACCAATGCGGCCTGCCTAAGTTGATGGCGCTCGAGTTGTTCAAGCCCTTCGTCATGAAGCGGCTCGTCGACGCCGAGCTGGCCCAGAACATCAAGTCGGCCAAGCGCATGGTCGAGCGCCGGCGCCCCCAGGTGTGGGACGTGCTCGAAGGGGTCATCCGCGAGCACCCCGTGCTGCTCAACCGGGCCCCGACCCTGCACCGGCTGGGCATCCAGGCCTTCGAGCCGGTTCTGGTCGAAGGGAAGGCGATCCAGGTGCACCCGTTGGTCTGCACCGCGTTCAACGCCGACTTCGACGGTGACCAGATGGCCGTGCACCTGCCCTTGTCGGCGGAGGCGCAGGCGGAGGCCCGCGTCCTCATGCTGTCGGCCAACAACATCCTGTCCCCGGCCACCGGGCGCCCGATCACCGTGCCCACCCAGGACATGGTCTTCGGCGCCTACTACCTCACCTTGCTGGTGGACGGCGAGGGGCGCAAGGGCACCGGCCGCGCCTTCCGCCACATCCACGAGATTGAGGCGGCCTTCGACGCCGGGGACCTGGACCTCCAGACCCCGATCGTCCTGCGTCCCCTGCCCGACTCGGGCTTGGCGCAGCGCCTGGCCGCCGCCGGGGTGACCGCGCCCGAGGACGAGCAGTTGACGTTCACCACCACGGCGGGACGGGTCTTCTTCAACGAGGCGCTCCCGCCGGGCTTCGCCTACGTCAACGACGTGGTGGGCAAGCGCAACATCCCCATCGGCTCCATCGTCGAGGACCTGGCCGCCAACTACCCCAAGCATGCGGTGGCGGCGAGCCTGGACCGGATCAAGGCCCTCGGCTTCCGCTTCGCGGCGCAGTCCGGGCTGACCATCTCCATCAACGACGTCCAGACCCCGCCGGACAAGCAGGCCATCCTGGACCGTTACGAGAAGGAAGCCGAGAAGGCCGAGACCCAGTTCAAGCGGGGCATCATCACCGACGACGAGCGCCGCCAGAAGGAGATCGAGATCTGGACGTCGGCCAACTCCGAGGTCGGGCGGGCCATGGAGGCCCAGTTGGCCACCATCGCCTTCAACCCGTTGGACATGATGGTGGACTCGGGCGCCCGGGGAAACAGCCAGCAGATCAGGCAGATCGCCGGCATGAAGGGGTTGGTGTCGAACCCCCGGGGCGAGATGATCCCCCGGCCGATCAAGTCCTCCTTCCGTGAGGGTCTTTCCGTGCTGGAGTACTTCATCTCCACCCACGGGGCCCGCAAGGGTCTGGCCGACACGGCGCTGCGCACGGCCGACTCGGGGTACCTGACCCGGCGTCTGGTGGACGTGGCCCAGGAGCTCATCGTCCGGATCGACGACTGCGGGTCCACCCGGGGCATCTGGATCGAGGGCGTGTCCCCCGACGGCCCCGGCCACCGTAACTACCTCGAGACGCGCGCCTTCGGCCGCCTGCTCACCGAGCCGGTGAAGCTGGCGGACGGCACCACGTACGAGGTCGGGACGCTGCTCGACGACGTGAACATCGCCGCCATGCGCGACGACCCCACGGTGAACCGCATCAGGGTCCGCTCCGTGCTGACGTGCGAGTCGCCCCAGGGCGTGTGTGCCTCGTGCTACGGCCTCTCGTTGGCCACCGGCATCATGATCGAGCTCGGTGAAGCGGTCGGCGTCATTGCCGCCCAGTCCATCGGCGAGCCGGGAACCCAGCTGACGATGCGGACCTTCCACACCGGTGGTGTGGTCGGTGAGGACATCACCCACGGCCTGCCCCGGGTGGTCGAGCTCTTCGAGGCCCGTACCCCCAAGGGCGCCGCCGTGCTGGCCCACCACTCGGGCGTGGTGCGCATCGACGACGACGAGATCGGACGCCACGTCACCGTGGTGGCCGACAACGGGGACGAGGTCTCCACGCTCGTCGCCCCGCGCGCCCATCTCGAGGTGGTCGACGGCCAGGAAGTCGGTGCCGGTGACGCCCTCGTCGAGGGGCCCAAGGATCCCAAGGAGCTCCTCGAGGTCAAGGGCATCCGCGAGACGCAGCAGTACCTGGTCGAGGAGGTCCAGAAGGTCTACCGCGACCAGGGTGTGTCGATCCACGACAAGCACATCGAGCTGATCGTGCGCCAGATGCTGCGCCGGGTGCTCGTCGCCGAACCCGGTGATGCGCCGTTCCTGCCCGGTGAGCGCGTAGACAACCAGATCTACGCGGAGGTCAACCGGACGCTCGTCGAGGACGGGCAGACCCCGGCCGAGGGCCGCCCCGAACTGATGGGGATCACCAAGGCAAGTCTGGCCACCGAGAGCTGGCTCTCGGCCGCCTCCTTCCAGGAGACGACGAGGGTGCTGACCGAGGCGGCCATCGAGGGGAAGAGCGACCAGCTCTTCGGCCTCAAGGAGAACATCATCATCGGCAAGCTCATCCCGGCCGGATCCGGCATGGAGCACTACCGCAACATCCGTCTGGAGATGCCCGACGCCGAGGCCATGCCGTTCTGGGCCCTCGGCTCGGGAGACTCCGACACCGAGGATCTGGCCGCCTGGCTGCGTGACATGAGCGGGGAGGGCGTCGGCGACGACCCCTTCGACCCGTCCATCGACGCCAGCTGGCTCGGCGCGGCTCCGACGACCGACGACGGCTTCGGCAACGCGGTGCAGAACACCCCGCCCGAAGGGGCGGCGGAAGCCGGGGCGTAACGCGCCCCGGCCCTTCCTGCGGGTGGGGCGTCACGCGGACAAAGAATCAGGAACAAAGGAAACGGGCGTGATCCCGGCGTTTCGACGCCGCGGTCACGCCCGTCTCTCGTCTACTCCTGGACGAGTTCTATCAGCGTCCCGAACGAGGTCTTGGGGTGGATGAAGGCGACGGTCGTGCCCCGCGAGCCCGGGCGGGGCGCCTCGTCGATGACCCGGCCTCCGGCGTCCTTGACCGATTGCAGTGCGGCGGCGCAGTCGGCCACCCGGTACCCGATGTGATGGAGGCCTTCGCCCTTGGTGGCGAGATACTTGGCCACGGTCGAATCGTCCCGGACCGGGGTGAGGAGCTGGACGTAGGAGTCGGCGACCGCCAGGAGCGCTTCTTCCACCCCATCGGACTCGACCACCTCGCGGTGGGCCACCGTGGCCCCGAATACCTCGGCGTACCAGGCCACGGCCGCTTCGAGGTCGAACACGGCGATGGCGACGTGGTCGATCTCGGTCAACATGCCGTCGCTCATGCCTCGTGCCTCCGGAAAAGTGTGATGCGGTCCTCGCCGACCTGTTGGCGCAGCTCTTGATCGTCAATGCCCAGGCCTTCCGCCGGGGCCAGGCACAGTACCCCGATCTTTCCCTCGTGCAGGTTGTGGTGCACCTGGTAGGCCGCCTCGCCTACCTCGTCGAGGGTGTAGACGGCGGAGAGCGGGGGGAGGATCTTCCCCTCGCCGATGAGGCGGTTCGCTTCCCACGCCTCGCGGTAGTTGGCGAAGTGCGACCCCTTGATGGTCTTGAGCTTCATCCAGAGGTGGCGGTTGTCGTACTCGATCATGTAGCCCGAGGTGGCGGCGCAGGTCACGACGGTGCCGCCCCGCTTGCACGCGAACACCGAGGCCCCCATGGTCTGGCGGCCCGGGTGCTCGAAGACGATCTCGGGCTCGCCCCCGACCAGGCCCCGGATGTCCTTGCCGAAGCGGCGCCACTCGGCCTCGTCCTGGGTGTGCTCGTCGCTCCAGAACTTGTAGCCGGCCGCCCGCCGGTCGATGACGGCCTCGACGCCGAGGTCGTTGAGCAGGGCCACTTTCTCGGGGGAGGACACGACGCCGATCGGCGTCCCGCCCCCGTTGAGCACGTACTGCACGGCGAAGCTGCCCAGACCACCACTGGCCCCCCAGACCAGGACCTTGTCCCCCTGGGTCATCCGGGCGCCGTTGGGCGAGACCAGCATGCGGTACGAGGTGGAGTTGCACAGCGCGTTGATGGCCGCCTCCTCCCAGCTCAGATGGGTCGGCTTGGGCATCAGCTGGTTGGCCTTGACCACGGTGATGTCGGCCAGGCCGCCGAAATTGGTCTCGAAGCCCCAGATGCGCTGGTTGGCCGCCAGCATGGAGTCGTCGTGGGCCGACGGGTCCTGGTCGTCGACGTAGTTGCACTGGACGGTGACCTTGTCGCCCACCTTCCAGTTGCGCACGGCCGATCCGGTGCGCAGGACCACGCCGGCGGCGTCGGAACCGACCACGTGGTAGTCGAGGGCGTGCCGCTTCCCCCAGACACTCTCCTTGCCCAGGCGGTCCAAGAAGCCGAAGGTCGGCAACGGCTCGAAGATCGACGTCCAGACCGTGTTGAAGTTGATCGACGACGCCAGGACGGCCACGTAGGCCTCGTCGGGGGCGAGCTCGGGCAGCGGGACTTCCTCTACGTGCAGGGACTTGCGCGGGTCCTTCTGGGAGGACTCCATCCCGTCGAACATGCCCGTGTCGACCCGGCGCACCAGGGCGGCGCGGAAGGTGGCGGGCAGGGGCATGGCGGCCAGCTCCTCGGCGGGCGCGCCGGCGAGAACAGCACTCAGGATGTCGCTCATGTGCCCCGAGGTTACTTGGCCCGTAAGATGAGGTTTCCGGCCGGTAACTTCGCCGGCCAAGAGTCGGAGGTTGTGGTCATGGCTGAGGCCGTTATTGTCGCGGGAGCTCGGACCCCCATCGGAAAGCTGTCCGGTGCGCTCGGTGGCTTCACCGCCATGGAGCTGGGCGGTTTCGCCATCGCCGAAGCGCTGATTCGGGCCGGCATCACCCCCGACCAGGTGGACTACGTGCTCATGGGCCAGGTCCTCCAGGCCGGGCAGGGGCAGATCCCGGCCCGCCAGGCTGCCGTCAAGGGTGGGATCCCCCTGACCGTGCCGGCCAACACCATCAACAAGGTGTGCCTCTCGGGGCTGCAGACCATCTATCTCGCCGACCAGATGATCCGGGCCGGGGACGCCGAAATCGTCGTTGCGGGAGGGATGGAGTCGATGACCCAGGCCCCCTACCTGCTCCCCGGCGCCCGCGCCGGGTACCGCATCGGCGACGGGGTGCTGGTCGACTCCATGATGCACGACGGCCTGACCGATGCCTTCGAGCACATCGCCATGGGGCTGTCCACCGAGCAGTACAACGAGAAGGCCCGGATCTCGCGCGAGCGCCAGGACGCCTTTGCGGCGGCCAGTCACGAGAAGGCGGCCGCGGCGGCCAAGGACGGTCGCCTGGCCGAGGAGATCGTGGCCGTGCACGTGCCCCAGCGCAAGGGTGACCCGCTCCTGGTCGACGTCGACGAGGGGGTGCGGCCCGGCACGACGGCCGAGTCGCTGGCTGCCCTCAAGCCGGCGTTCGACAAGAACGGGACCATCACCGCCGGCAACGCCTCGCAGATCTCCGACGGCGGCGCCGCGGTCATCGTGATGTCGGCGGCCAGGGCCAAAGAGCTGGGCCTCACGCCCCTGGGCCAGATCGTCAGCTACGGCCAGGTCGCCGGGCCCGACACCTCGCTGCTGACGCAGCCGTCGCGGGCCATCCTCCAGGCCGCCAAGAAGCACGACATCGAGATCAGGGACATCGACCTGTTCGAGATCAACGAGGCCTTCGCCGCCGTCGGGCTGGCCTCGGTCGACGACCTGGGCATCGACGAGGAGAAGGTCAACGTCAACGGCGGCGCCATCGCGCTCGGGCACCCCGTCGGGATGTCGGGCACCCGGGTGGTGCTCACCGCCCTGCTCGAGCTGCGCCGGCGCGGGGCGAGTCTGGCCGCGGTGGCGCTGTGCGGCGGCGGCGGGCAGGGCGACGCCGCCATCCTGCGCGCGCTCGGCTAGGGTCCCCGAAATTCCCGACCGTGTGCGCGTTGCGCATCGATTTCCCAGCGGCGGACGAGGCGCCCCGTGGATTCAATTCGGGGTGGTACGAGATTTGGTACGAGTGAAATGTTCGCTCCAGGCGACCGTATCGAGAGCGAGAGCTGCCGCACAGTAGGGCCCGGCACCGCGCCGGCACGTAGCGACGCGGTGGGCGCCGACGACGGTCAGCCCTCGTCGAACGGCGGGGTGAGCAGGTCGGAGAGCACCGCGCACTCCCCTTCGACGTCGGCCCAGCTGGCGATCTTCAGGCGGTAGATCCCCAGCGCGCACGTCGGGAACCCCCGACGCGCGATCTTGTCGCGGTCCTTGTCCTTGGGGCCGAGCAGCCCCAGGGCCAACCACTGCGCGGTCGGGTTGTGCCCGACGACCATGACCGACTGCAGGTCGTCATCGAGCCGGCGCAGGTGGCGCAGCACGTCCTCGGGATCGGCCCCGTAAAGATCGGCGGGCGCCATGCGCCGGGGGCCGGGCGTCACGCCGGCCAGCACCAGGTCGGCCGTGGCCATGGTGCGGGCGGCCGGCGAGACCAGGGCCAGTTGGGGCAAGGGCTCGCCGCCCGCACCCGACCCCGCGCCATGCTCTCCCAACAGGTGGCCGAGAGCGGTGGCGTCGCGCCTCCCCCGGGGGGCGAGCACACGGTCGAAGTCGTCCCCACCATCGGGCGGGTCGGCCACCGCCTTGGCGTGCCGGAGGAGCCAGAGGGTGCGGCCGGGTCTGGGCGTCACCCCAGTTCGAAGGCGGCGTGGAGGCAGCGCACGGCCCGCTCGACGTCCGCCGTGCGCACCATGCACGAGGTCCGGATGGTCGAGGTGGAGATCATGTCGATGTTTATCTCCTCCCGGGCCAGCGTCTCGAACATAGTGGCGGCGATGCCCGGGTTCGACTTCATCCCGACGCCGATGACCGAGACGCGGGAGACGTTGCTGTCCGAGGTCACGCCCTTGGCCCCGAGCTCGTCCGCGGTCGCCTGGGCCGTCTCGACCGAGGCGGCCAGGTCGTTCTTCGGCACGGTGAAGGAGATGTCCGTCGTCCCGTGGGCCGAGGCGTTCTGGACGATCATGTCGATGTTGATCGACCGGTCGGCCTGGGCGCGGAAGAGCTTGGCGGCCACACCGGGATGGTCCGGGAGCGAGCTCACCGTGACCTTGGCCTCGTTGGTGTCGTGGGTCACCGCGGTGACGACGGCGTCTTCCATGTCTGCATCCTCCTCGACGACCCAGGTGCCGGGCTCCCAGGTGAAGCTGGATCGCACGTGCAACGGGACATTGTGATTGCGGGCGAATTCCACGGCGCGCAGCATCAGGACGCGCCCGCCCGTGGCGGCCATCTCGAGCATCTCCTCGAAGGAGATCCGGCCGATGCGGTGGGCTGTCGGCACCACCCGGGGGTCGGCGGTGAACACCCCGGTCACGTCGGTGTAGATCTCACAGACGTCGGCGTTCAGCACGGCGGCCAGGGCGACTGCGGTGGCATCGGACCCGCCGCGTCCCAACGTGGTGATCTCACGGCTCGCCGAGACGCCCTGGAAGCCCGCCACCACCGGGACCACGCCCGCCGCCAGGGCTTCGCGCAGGCGGTCCGCCTTGACCTCGAGGATCTTGGCCCGGCCGTGGTCGTTGTCGGTGATGATGCCGACCTGGCTCCCGGTGAACGACGCCGCCTCGACGCCCAGTTCCGCCAGCGCCATCACGAGGAGGGACATCGAAATCCGCTCACCGGTGCTGACCAGCATGTCGTACTCACGGGGTGGTTGCACGCTGCTCACGGTGTCGGCCAGCCGGATGAGGTCGTCGGTCGTCTTGCCCATGGCGCTCACCACGGCCACCACCTCGATGCCCTGGCGCCGCGTGCGGGCGATGTGGTCGGCCACGGCGCGGATGCGATCCGCGTCGCCGACCGAGGTACCCCCGAATTTCTGGACGACCACCGGCATCCCCACGACGTTAATGGCCGCCGTGGGCATACCCGGGACAGGGACGGCGGCCGCCCCCGATCAAACAGGTCCTCCCGGGGAAGATAGGGTCTCGGGCCGTGCCGAGCGACAAGAGAGCCCGCCAGCGCGCGGCGAGGGAGATGCGCCTAGCGGCGGAGGCCAAGGCCAAGAAGCGCCGTAAGCAGATCCGCAACGTCATCATCGTCGCGGTCATCGCCGGCATCGTCATCGGCATCGTGTTTCTGACCAGTTCGAACAGCCCCCCCAAGAAGTCGGCCACGACGACGACCACCACCACCACGACCGCCCCCACGGCCACGACCACCACGACGGTGGCGGGATCGACCACGACCACGGCGCCGCCGACGATCGGCGCCATCCCGGCGGCGGATCTGTCGCCGGCGGGCACCGCCGGCAAGGCGCCGACCGTCGTGGTGCCCTCGGGCTCACCCCCGACGCAGCTCGAGAGCGCCGACCTGATCACGGGAACCGGGGCAGCGGCGAAGACCGGGGACGCCCTGACGGTCCAGTACGTGCTGGCCACCTACTCGTCGCGCAAGACGGTGCAGTCGTCGTGGACCAGCCAGCCCTTCACGTTCACCCTGGGCCAGGGCGTGATCCAGGGGTGGGACGAGGGGGTGGTCGGCATGAAGGTCGGCGGGCGCCGCGAGCTCATCGTCCCTCCCAGCCTGGGCTACGGGTCGACGGCACAAGGCTCGGGCATCGCGGCGAACGACACGCTGGTCTTTGTCATCGATCTGGTGAAGATCGGCTGACGCCCCACCTACAGAGAGGGAGTACACACATGGCCATACCCGAGCCACCCGCCGCCGACGGGTCGAGCCCCCAACAGCGCAAGTTCGACCAGGAGCCGCCGATGGTGATCGACACCGACAAGCGCTACACGGCCACCATGGTGACCTCGCACGGCACCATGGTGATCGCGCTCGATCCCCTCGCCGCACCCAAGACGGTGAACAGCTTCGTCTTCCTGGCCCGCTACCACTACTACGACGGGGTCATCTTCCACCGCATCATCCCGGGCTTCGTGCTCCAGGGCGGCGACCCCACGGGCACCGGCACCGGCGGCCCCGGGTACAAGTTCGAGGACGAACTGCCCGCCCCGGGCCGCTACCAGGTGGGATCGCTCGCCATGGCCAACGCCGGCCCCAACACCAATGGGAGCCAGTTCTTCATCATCAGCGGATCGGACGGCGTACGTCTCCCGCCGCAGTACGCCCTTTTCGGCGCCGTGGTGAGCGGGGGCGATGTCGTGACGAAGATCGACGCCCTGGGCACCCGTTCGGGTAAGCCGACCGAGGAGGTCGTGATCGAATCGGTGACCATCGCCGAGAGCGACTGAGGGCACGGGGCCGGGCGGCCCCGCTCAGCGTTGCAGGGCGCCGAGACCCGTGGTCCGCTCCCCGTTGAGGAAGACCACCGGTGGCGCGCTCCCCTCGTGGCGCCACGTCCCATCGCTTTCCCGGAGGAGCGCGGTGCGCTCCGGGAGGCCGACGACGGGCAGCCCGTCCGGGGCCAGCGCCACCGTGCGCACCAGCTTCTGGCCGTGGGCGTCGTCGGTCCCGTCGCCGAAGTGGGGCACGACGGCCAGCTGGTCCACCAGGCCGAGCCCCACGGTCAGCGCACCGCCGCGCGGGTCGACCATCGGGTCGGTGAGCACCATGGCGCCGGCAGCCGACCCGGCGACGACGGCCCCGCCGGACCAGGCCTCCCGGAGGGCGTCGAAGGTGGCCGAGCCCTTGAGCACGGATTTGAGATGGAGCGGTGATCCCCCGGCGATGTAGACGAAGCGGGCGGCGCGGAGGACGGCCGCCATCCCGGGGTCGTTGGCGGAGGCGCGGTCGAGCACCATGAGCCCCTCCACCTGGCCGCCGAGGGGCTCGAACCATTCCGCCGCCTCGAGCACCACGCGCTCGGGATGCTGGTAGGCGGCGGCCGTGGGCAGCACCACCACCTCGTTCCCGCCCGAGGCGGCCAGCAGGCCGGCGTCGAAGGTGCAGCCCTCCGTCCACTCGCTCCCCCCAACCAGGGCCAGCAGGCCGATCTTGTCCATGAGCCACTCTTGCACGCAGGGCGGGAGGCCGGCTTCGACCGCGGTGGTTACCGACCGGTAAGCTCTCTCCCCATGTCCATCGCGCGGGTTGGGATCATTGGGTCGGGCATCATGGGATCGGGAATCGCCGAGGTGGTGGCCGCCGCCGGGTACACGGTGATCCTCCGCAGCCGCCGGCGCGACTCCGCCGACGCCATGCTGACCGGTCTGACCGCCTCGTTGGCCAAGCAGGTGGAGAAGGGGAAGCGGACGCAGGACGAGGCCGACGCCATCGCCTCCCGGGTCTCCGCCACCGCCCACCTCGGCGACCTGGTCGACGCCGACCTGGTGCTCGAGTCGGTCGTCGAGGACCTGGAGGTCAAAAAAGATCTCTTCGCCGAGCTCGACAGTGTCTGCAAGCCGGGGGCGATCCTGGCCACCAACACCTCGACCCTCCCGGTGGTCGAGATGGCCATGGCGACCGGCCGGCCCGATCTCGTCTGCGGCATCCACTTCTTCAATCCGGCGCCGGCCATGGCGCTGGTGGAGGTGGTGCGCCCGGTGACGGCGACCGACGCCACGGTGGCGGCGGCCCTCGAGTTCGCCGCGGCGTGCGGCAAGGACCCGGTCGAGGTGAAGGACCAGGCCGGCTTCGTGGTGAACGCCCTGCTCTTCCCCTACCTCAACAATGCCGTACGCCTTCTGGAGCAGGGCGTGGCGTCCAAGGAGGGCATCGACGCCGCCATGAAGGGCGGCTGCGGCTTCCCGATGGGCCCGTTCGCGCTGCTCGACCTGGTCGGGCTGGACACCTCGGTGGCCATCCTCGATGCGCTCTACGACGAGTTCCGCGACCCGAACTACGCCACGGTTCCCCTGCTGCGCCGCCTGGTGACGTCCGGCCAGCTGGGCCGCAAGACCGGACGTGGCTTCTACGACTACAAGCGCTAGGGCGCCCCGCCGGCCGGTGCGCCCGAGGGCACGCCGCACCCCGGGAGTAGGCAGAATAGGGGGCGACAGCACCCCAGCAGGAGGTGAGATCGATGGGCCAGGACACCCCACGCGATGCGCCGTGGGTCATGCGCACCTACTCGGGCCACTCCACGGCGCGGGCCTCGAACGAGCTGTACCGCAACAACCTGGCCAAGGGCCAGACCGGGCTCTCCATCGCGTTCGACCTACCCACCCAGACCGGGTACGACCCGGACTCGCCCGAGGCGGCCGGCGAGGTGGGCAAGGTGGGGGTCCCCGTGGCGCACCGGGGCCACATGGAGCAGCTGATGGATCAGATTCCCGTGGCCGAGATGAACACCTCCATGACCATCAACGCCACCGCGGCCTGGCTGCTCGGCCTCTACGTCGCCCACGCCGAGGACCGGGGCGTCGAGACGCGCCTGCTCTCGGGGACGACGCAGAACGACATCGTCAAGGAGTACCTCAGCCGCGGGACCTACATCTTCCCTCCCGGCCCCAGCCTCCGTCTGACGGTCGACACCATCGCCTACACCGTGCGCCATGCGCCCAGATGGAACCCGATCAACGTGTGCAGCTACCACCTCCAAGAGGCGGGAGCCACGCCGGTCCAGGAGGTCGCGTATGCGCTGGCCACCGCCATCGGCGTGCTCGACGGGGTCCGCCGCTCGGGCAAGGTCGACCCCTCCGAGTTCCCCGCCGTGGTCGGACGGATCAGCTTCTTCGTCAATTCGAGCGTGCGCTTCGTCGAGGAGACCTGCAAAATGCGGGCCTTCACCGCCATGTGGGATCGCATCTGCGCCGAGCGCTACGGGGTGGACGACCCCAAGCTGCGACGCTTCCGCTACGGCGTGCAGGTCAACTCCTTGGGCCTGACCGAGCAGCAACCCGAGAACAACGTGCCCCGGATTGTGCTCGAATCGCTCGGGGTCACCCTCTCGAAGAGCGCCCGGGCCCGGGCCATGCAGCTGCCGGCCTGGAACGAGGCCCTCGGGCTCCCGCGCCCGTGGGACCAGCAGTGGTCACTGCGCATACAGCAGATCCTGGCCTTCGAGACCGACCTCCTCGAGTACGGCGACATCTTCGAGGGCTCCACGGTGATCGAAGCCAAGACGGCCGAGCTGATCGAGGCGGCCGGCGCCGAGCTGGCCGACGTCGAGGCGCTCGGCGGGGCCTTCGCGGCCATCGACGAGCTCAAGGCGCGTCTGGTGCGCAGCCAGTCCGAGCGGGTGCGGCGCATCGAGACGGGCGAGCAGCGCGTCGTGGGCGTGAACTGCTTCACCGAGACGGCGCCCTCCCCCCTCACCGGCGACGGCGAGATCGAGAACATCTTGAAGGTCGACCACCGCATTGAGGCCGAGCAGATCGCCGATGTCGAACGCTGGCGGGCCCACCGTGACCAGGCGGCGGTCCGCCAGGCCCTCGACGCGCTCAAAAAGGTGGCCGAGGACGACGGCCCCGGTGCCAACATCATGGAGGCCACCATCGCGCTCGCCCATGCCGGGGGCACCACCGGGGAGTGGGCCGGCGCCCTGCGCCAGGTCTTCGGCGAGTTCCGGGCCCCGACCGGGGTCGGGGGCGGCGTGGGGCACCGGGGTGACGAGCTGGGGCCGCTCGTGGCCCGCACCCGTGCACTCGCCGCCCGCACGGGTGGCCCGCCCCGGCTCCTGGTGGCCAAGCCGGGACTCGACGGGCACTCCAACGGGGCCGAGCAGATTGCCGTGGCGGCCCGTGATGCCGGGTTCGAGGTCATCTACCAGGGCATCCGGCTCACCCCGGCCCAGATCGTGGCGGCGGCCCGGGACGAGGACGTCGACATCGTGGGGCTCTCCATCCTGTCGGGATCCCACATGGAGCTGGTCCCTGACATTCTCGACCGCCTGCGCATCGCCGGGGTGGGCGCCGCCGTGGTGGTGGGGGGCATCATCCCCCCCGACGACGCCGATGTCCTGCGGGGCAAGGGTGTCGCTTCGGTGTATACGCCGAAGGACTACTCCTTCGCGCGCATCATGGAGGATCTGGTCGCCCTGGCCGAGCGTCAGCGCGCCGCCACTCCCGCGTGAGGCGGGCCAGCTGGCGCCAGGTGACCGCGACCGCGCCGAGCTCGATCGCCCGCAGGCGGAGGCTTTCGGGCAGGTCGTAGTGGTTCAGGGCGGGCGAGCGCCGGTGTCGCTGGTAGCCCCGGGGCGGGATGCCGAGCTGGGCGGCCAGGGCATGGAGCTCGCCCGGATCGTCGGCCAGCAGGTGCGACCAGCGGTCCTCACGCTGGCGGACGGTGGCCCGCTGGCGCCAGTCGTCGACGTAGACGGTCAGGGGCGCGCCCATGGTCGGGCCCGCCGCACGAGCGCCGGTTGAGCCCACCAGCGCCCGCTGAACCGCCAGGCGTCGTGCGCCGGGTGGGGTTCCTCGGGCGCCGCCGGCCGGGTCCACAACAGCTGCGCCGCGGCAAGGATGGCCGCCAGGGCCTCGGGCGGCGGATCGGGTCGGGGGAGGAGAGTGAGCTGCTCGGGGCTGATGGCCGCCAGGCCGCGGCCGGCCTCGGCCCGGTTGGCCTCGGCCGGGCTCGTCTTCTTGGCCCGGCTCGCCTTGGCCGGGGCCCCCTCCTTGGCCGGGCTCACAGGGGCACGTTGCCGTGCTTGCGGCGGGGCAGCTCCTCGTGCTTGGAGGCCAGGATCTCCAGGCTCTTGCAGATGACCGCCCGGGTGTCCGCCGGCGAGATGACGTCGTCGATGTAGCCGCGCTCCGCCGCGATGTAGGGATTGGCGTAGCGCTCGGTGTACTCGTCAATGAGCTCGGCCCGGCGGCTCGCCGGGTCCGGGGCCTCGGTCAGCTCACGGCGGTAGACGATCTCGACCGCGCCGTTGGGCCCCATCACGGCCAGCTCCGCCGAGGGCCAGGCGAACGCGAGGTCGGCCCCGATCGACTTGGAGTTCATGACCACGTAGGCGCCGCCGTACGCCTTGCGGGTGATGATCTGGATGCGGGGCACCGTCGACTCGCAGTAGGCGTAGAGGAGTTTGGCCCCGTGGCGGATGATGCCGCCGTACTCCTGGTCGGTCCCGGGCATGAAGCCGGGCACGTCCACGAAGGTGAGCAGGGGGATGTTGAAGGCGTCGCAGGTCCGGACGAATCGGGAGGCCTTCTCGGAGGAGTCGATGTCGAGCACGCCCGCCAGCACGGCTGGCTGGTTGCCGACGATGCCCACGACGCGTCCGTCCATCCGGGCGAAACCGCAGGTGATGGACATTGCCCAGTGCCGGTGAACCTCGAAGTAGTCGCCATTGTCGACGACGGCGGTGATGACCTTTTTCATGTCGTAGGGCTGGTTGGGCGAGGCCGGCATCAAGTCGATCAACTCGGGCACCTGGCGATCGCCCTCGTCACCGGTCAGCTCCCGGGGCGGCTCCTCGAGGTTGTTCGAGGGCAGGAAGGAGAGGAGGTGGCGGACGTCGTCGAGGCAGGCCTTCTCGTCGGGGGCGACGAACGTCGCCACGCCGGACTTGGTGGCGTGGCTCATGGCGCCCCCCAGCTCCTCGAGCGTCACGTCCTCGCCGGTAACGGTCTTGACCACGTCGGGCCCGGTGATGAACATGTGCGAGGTGCCCTGGACCATGAAGATGAAGTCGGTCATGGCCGGCGAGTAGACCGCTCCGCCCGCGCACGGCCCCATGATCACGCTGATCTGGGGGATCACCCCCGATGCCGTCACGTTGCGATGGAAGATGCCTCCGTAGGAGTGCAGCGAGACGACCCCCTCTTGAATCCGTGCCCCGGCGCCGTCGTTGAGGCCGATCATCGGGACCCCCGTGGAGGCCGCCAGGTCCATCACCTTGTGGATCTTCTCGGCGAAGACCTCGCCGAGCGCGCCGCCGAAGACGGTGAAGTCCTGGCTGAAGATGCAGACCCGCCGGCCGTCGATGGTGCCGAACCCGGT
>Ga0182030_10014456_pt1 | contig 15579 bp, 10 predicted proteins | sample 812S3MmetaG_FD_121299 | JGI IMG/M metagenome (GOLD analysis project Ga0182030, IMG submission 121299) | Permafrost microbial communities from Stordalen Mire, Sweden - 812S3M metaG (Illumina Assembly) | ecosystem: Environmental > Terrestrial > Soil > Wetlands > Permafrost | place: Sweden... | reverse complement strand
TCTCCTAATTGAGTCATTTGCTCATCTGGCCATCCGGCCATTGAACCACCGGATTTGCAATCGCCCGACGGCCCGATGAACCGATGATTCAACTCTTACCTCGCATACTGTTCCAGAGCTTTCCCCAGAGCCCTGTGGACTCCTTGGCGTCACGCATTAAGCCTAAGCGGTACCCGTGAATCACCAACCCCACCACGGTCGCGAACGCCGGGTCAGTGAGCGTTTCTCCCATCGCCTCCAGCCCGGTGGGAACGGCCACCCGTGCCGGTATGCCGAAAGCCGATTCCGCAAGGGTCGCCAAACCGCCGAGCTTTGCTCCCCCACCGGCCAGAACCACTCCCGCCCCCAACTGCTTCTCACAACCCGAGCGGCCAATTTCCGCCCGGATCAACTCCAGCAGTTCCATCGCGCGCGGTTCGATGATGTCACTCAGCGTGGCGTAAGTTACCACACGGGAAGGCCTTTCCCCCACGCTGGGGACCTCCAGCAAGGTATCAGCAGGCTTGGAAAGGTCCCGCTCTCCCCAGGCCTTTTTCATTTTTTCCGCTTCTGGAATGGGTGTACGAAGCCCCACGGCAATATCATTGGTAAAGTGTTCGCCGCCTACGGGAATGACAGCGGTGTGCCGTGCGACGCCGGCGTGATAAACAATCAGATCCGTTGTGCCTCCGCCAATGTCCACCAGCGCCACGCCCAGCTCACGCTCATCGGCGGTCAGGCAAGCTTCCCCGGAAGCGAGCGGCTCAAAGACTGTGTCCTGCACCTCCATCCCGGCATGGTTTACCGCCGTCACGACATTCTGAGAAGCGGTGATGGACGCGGTCACCAAATGCACATTTACTTCCAGGCGCGCCCCCACCATCCCGACCGGGTCCCGGATGCCGTCCTGGGCATCCAGCAAGAAATTTTGCGGAAGCACGTGCAGAAGCTGGCGATCCTCCGGCAGAGTAATGCCTTGGGCTGTCTGAATGACTCTCCGCAAGTCATCCCGTTCCACTTCGCGTGTCGCGGTGGGGGACTTCCCCAGCGTGATCGCCCCGCGGGAATTCACCCCTTTGATGTGCGCACCCGCCACGCCCACGTAAGCAGAAGCGATGGACACTCCTGCAGCAGCCTCCGCGGCCTCCATGGCTTTCTTCACCGTCAGCGCCGTCAGATCGAGGTTCACAATTACCCCCTTTCGCCATCCCTTCGATTCCGCGACGCCCAGGCCCGCCAATTCCAGCTTTCCTTCCGCATTCGGCTTGCAGACGAGAGCGCTGGTTTTAACGCTCCCCAGATCGAGCCCGACAATTAAGTTATTCTTGCGCGCCAAGCTTTGGTTAGTGCCAAATTGCATTAGTAAGCACGATTATTGTGGCTCCCGCAAGGGCGGGGCTTTAGCCTCGCCGCCCCTGGGCACAGAGTTGAACGGGCCTTCAGCCCGTGAAGCCCATAAAATCAACCCGAGTTCTACGACGGTGCTAAAGCCCCGTCCTTCCCGCCCGGCTACAATATTGTGCCGCTCATTTCTGCAACTTGGCACTACTCCTTTCCCTCGCCGCCGGCGGTAGCTGCCTTTTCAGCAGGAGGTGCTGCCGTCTGCGGGTCTACGACGATCTGATTGCGATAACGCAAATCAAGCGAATCAAGTTTAGCATTCGAATTCCGAATTTCCGGGTACAGGACCAGGAAATTATGGAATCGCGGTAGAAAATCCCTCTGCCCAAAATGTACCTGCACGGTTTGTTGCCCCTGGATGAGCAGGGCCTTGAGATCTTCCGCATCCGACAGGTAAACTTCCGAAATCATCCACCCGGCGCGGGGAGCTTCCACGCCCAATTGACGCATAAAATCCAGGTAAAGAGCCAAACGTGCACGGCGTTCGTCGATGCCGGCGAGGTTTTCCAGTCCATAGAGGACGGGGAAATCAAAAGCCCCCATATCGGGCTTCTCCAGCAGCGTACCGTCGTCATCTACCAAGCTCACTCGCCCGCCGACATTCGCATAAGCTACGGGAGTCCGTTCCGTGATGTACACCCGCAGCCCGTGGGGCAAGATGCGAGTCAGAGAGGCGGTACGCACCCAGGGTAAAGTTTCCACCCTTCGCCGCTTAGCATCTAAAGACATGCGAAAAACGTTGGTCCCGGTCTTGAGGTTCCCCGTCAAAAGCAATCCCAACGCACCCAAGACTTCCTCGCGCGAAACGAAGTGGTTTCCTACCACGACGATATCTTCCGGTGACTTCAACACGAAAGAGGGAGAGGTCAACGCGAAGGTCGCTAGGCAATAGCCCGCGAAACCGACGGGAAGGAGCACTCCCGTCACAAATAGCGCCACCCTCACGCGCCGCGATATCCGGCGGCGCCGCACAGGAACCGCATTCTGCCGTCGCAGATAAGGCGACTCCTCTTGCGGGTCGAGATCATCCGGCATCGGCAGCGCGTCTTCTTCCACCATTTCCATATTCATTCTCAAATCAGCCCGCGCGGGAGCATCCGGCCGAATCCGGCAACTTTCGAATCCAATGTCCTATAGCCGGGGAAACAGTACCCACCCACTTCAGTGCAGGACCACTCCCATCCGCGGCGTCCGGCTGCGAAGTGCATTGGCCAGCGCCTCACCAATCTTCCAGACGCTTCCGGCGCCGATGGTGATGATCAGGTCGCCCGGCCGCGCGTCGTTCAAGATTTCCTCCAGCACTCGTTCCTCCGATGGCGCGTACTGCGCAGTCTTTACACCCAGTTGATGCATACGGGCCACCAGCAGTTCGGAGCTCACACCGGGCAGCGGCGGTTCGCTGGCGGCATAAATATCCAGCACGTAAACGCGGTCGCAACCGGCAAAGCATCCAGCCAATTCATCCAGCAAAAACTTGGTGCGCGTATAGCGATGCGGCTGGAAAACGGCGATGACGCGATTTGCCCCACGAAGGGCTGCGGCGTCGAGCGTGGCGCGGATTTCCGTGGGATGGTGGCCATAGTCGTCCACAATAGTGATGCCATCACTCTCCGCCTTGATCTGAAAACGCCGATCGGCGCCGCGAAAGCGCTCCAGCCCTTGGCGAATCTGCTCAGCAGAAAGATCGAGTTCCAATCCCACGGTAACCGCCGCCAGGGCATTCTGCACATTGTGCCGGCCGGGAACATGGGTTAAAAAGGTTCCCAGTAACTTTCCTTTCACCACGGCGTCAAAAACGGAGCCATTGGGAGCGAGTTCGCGAATCATCCCTTGAACGTCGGCGCCGGCATCGATCCCGTAGGTCACCACTCGGCGGCGCAGATTGGGGATCAGCGTTTGCATCAACGCGCGCCAGGGCGCGTCGAAACAGGCCACGACGGCTCCGTAAAAGGGGACTTTGTTCATGAAAGAAACAAACGCCGCCGCAATTTCCTCGAGGTCGCGGTAGTGGTCCAGGTGTTCACGGTCAATGTTCGTCACCACGGCAATCGAAGGCAGCAGGTAGAGGAACGAACGGTCGCTCTCATCCGCCTCTACCACCATCAAATCGCTTTTGCCCAGCCGGGCGCTCGAGCCAAAAACGTCAAGCCGCCCACCGATCACTGCCGTGGGGTCGAGTTTTGCCTCCGCCGTCATCACCGCAATCATGGAAGTGACCGAGGTCTTGCCATGCGCGCCGGCCACCGCCACGTTGAACTTCATCCGCATTAATTCCGCCAGCATTTCGGCGCGCGGGATGACAGGGATCTGCCGCTTGTGCGCTTCTTGAATTTCCGGATTGTCCACGGGCACGGCGGACGACACCACCACCACTTGCGCCCCGCTGGCGTTGGTGGCGGCATGCCCCTCAAACACCCGCGCGCCCAGACTCACCAGACGGTCCGTTACGGGCGTCGCTTTCTGATCGGAGCCCGAAACCTGAAAACCCAGATTGAGCAGCACCTCGGCGATGCCGCTCATCCCGATGCCCCCGATTCCCACGAAATGAATCTTTTGAATTTTGCCTAGCATTGGTCCTTAGTCCGTCGTGCGAACTGGCGAAAATTGAAAATCGGGTCGGAGCGCGGACCTGTTTTGTAGGTCCGCGGCTTTCCCTTGCCCATCGGAGACGAGCCGCGGACCTAAAAAACAGGTCCGCGCTACACGCGCTTCTACCCTCTACTCGCAAAATCTTCCACTATGTCCGCGATGCAGGCCGCCGCGTCAGGCCGTGCCAAACAGCGCGCGCATGTTTCCATTTGTTCGAGCGTCGCGGGACTCGCCATGAGCTCCCGGATCTCCCCCGCCAGCCGCTCCGGCGTCAACTCCGATTGCATAATAACGCGCGCCGCCCCCGCCTGTTCCATGGCCCGGGCGTTCTCCAACTGGTGCTGGTCCGTGGCGCCCGGGAAAGGGATCAGCAATGCAGCTCTGCCGGCAGCAGCAAGTTCGGCCACCGCCGTGGCGCCCGCGCGCGAAACCACCAAATCCGCCTGGGCAAGCACCCCGGCCATGTCCTCGATAAAAGCGCGGACCTCAGCCAGCGCGCTCCCTTCTTGATAGGTCTTCCGAACTTCATTATAGTCGTGTTCGCCGGTTTGGTGGATGAATCTAATCCCGCCGGGTTCCCGTGCCAGCAGCGGCACACATTCCATTACCGCGTGGTTAATGGCCCTCGAACCTTGACTACCCCCCACCACGAGAACGGTAAAGGGCGTCGTGGGGCGGTGGGGAGGAATCTCGAAAAACGCCCGGCGCACGGGATGCCCCGTCACGCGCGCCTTCTCTCCGTAAAGTTGCGCCGTCTCTGGAAAGCCCACCGCCGCCGCGCGCACCATCGGCGCCAGAAGGCGATTGGTAAATCCCGGACGCGCATTCGGCTCAATCAAAATCGTGGGGATATCACCCAGCGCCGCTTCCAGCATTACCGGCCCCGCCAGGTACCCGCCCACGCCCACGACGACCTGGGGTTGAAACTCCCGCAGAATCCTAGCTACCGCAATCGCCGTGCGCGGCAAAACCAGGAGATTGCGCAACCACTGAATGCCGCCAATACCCTTCAACCCCGCCGCGTCAACAACGCGGAGCCGGAAGCCCGCCGCCGGGATCAATTTCGCTTCCAAGGGGCGGTGCGTACCCAGGAATTCGATTGCGTAGCCAGTAATCCCCAGCTTCCCGCGCGCGCGCAATTCCTCGGCCACGGCCAAGGCCGGGAAAATGTGCCCGCCCGTTCCACCAGCAACCATCAGGATGCGCGTCCCCTCTCGCATAAAAGACGAAACTCGAAATTCGAAATTCGACCCCTGGTTTGCGAGTTTCGAATTTCGATTTTCGAGTTTCGATTTTTCCTCAACTCGCCTGCTGGGAGATATTCAACAGGATTCCCACCGCCAAAAGATTCACCAGCAGCGACGAACCTCCATAGCTCACGAAGGGCAGCGGAATGCCCTTGGTCGGGAGCAAGCCCAGCACCACGCTCATATTCACCAGTGCCTGCCCGACAATCATCACCGTCAACCCGATCGCCAGCAGACGCCCAAAGTCATCCTTGCAGCCCGCGCTCGCCCGCATTCCCCGAATCAGGATCAAGGCGAAGACGGCCAAAATCGCGATGCCGCCGATCAAGCCCAATTCCTCTCCCACCACGGAGAAAATGAAATCCGTCTGGGGTTCGGGAAGGAAGAAGAGTTTCTGCTTGCCCTCCATCAGTCCCACTCCGGTTATGCCGCCGGTTCCAATGGCAATGTAGGATTGGATAATTTGGAATCCCTTACCCAAGGGGTCGGCGTAGGGATTCAAGAATGCCAGAATACGGTCGTGACGATATTGGGAGTGGAAGATCACCCAGTAAAGGGCGCACAGCGCGGGGACTCCAGCCCACGCGAAATAGCGAAGATCCAAGCCCGCGGAGAAGAGCACGGCCGCAAGGATCAAGCCCAAGGCCAGAGTAGTGCCCAAATCACGCCCCAGCAAGACCAACAATCCCATGATGCCGGCAACAAGAGCGATGGGAGCCAGCGTGTGTTTCCAGTCGTTCACCTTGCCTTTGCGCAGGTCCAGGAAAAACGCGAGGAAGACAGTCAGAATAATCTTGGCAAGCTCAGAAGGCTGAAAGCTTACCAGCCCCAGGTGAAACCATCGGTGAGTATTGTGGCTGCGATCAACGAACAATACGGCAACGAGAAGGACAAACTCGAGCGCCAGCGCGGGAAAAACCACCAGGGGGCTTGCCAGGCGCCGGTAATCCATATGCATCAGGATGGCTACGGCGATCAGGCCACATCCCGCCCAAGCCAGTTGCCGGAGCAAGAAATAATCCGCGTTGTTGTACCTATCCGCGGCCACAACCGCTGAGGCGCTGAAGACCATCAGGGCGCCAAATAACACCAGGCCCACCACGGCTCCAAACAGAATCTTGTCGGATTGGAGTTGTCGAGCCATAAGTAATTGTCGATTGACGATTGCCGATTTTCGATTGAAAGTCGTTGGTCGTCAGTTGTCCATGTTCACTAAAGCATTTACCGGAAAACCAGAATCCCCCTTGGGTCAATCGTCAATCAACAATCATTCCACCCCCGGAAGCCGCGTCTGTCGGGAAGCTGGCGGCGGATCGGACTCCGTACTCCGGACCTCGGACTTCCCTCCCGCCGGGCGCGCCTCATAAGGCAACGCTTCCTCGTCGCAAGTCTCCAAATTGCTTGCGGAAATGGGGACCACAGGTTCGTCCTCGGGCACGACCTGCGATTCCGATTCCGGCATTTCTACGGCGTCCACCTCGAAGACATACCTCAACTCGATATGGTGCGGAGGGCTTGCCGGGGAAGGCGCTGACTTGGACGCCTCGCGGGTGTGCGTGGATTCCACCACCCCGCCCTCCGGGCACCTCTCCTTATTAAGGAGGGGAGTTACAGTGTCTCGGGTCGCCTCGTTGTTTTGGAGGTGCTCGGCGGCGGGTTCTTCCTCCCGGCTCCTGGCTCCTGGCTCCTGACGCCTTACTTCTGACCCATTCTTTACCGCCTGCGCAGGTCCAATGCGAGCCACCCTTCCCCCCGACACGTCGTTCGCAAGCCGCTTAACCAGCTCTTTAAACACACGGCCGCGCTCTTCGTAATCCTTGAACTGGTCGAAACTCGAGCAGGCCGGCGCCAGGAGTACGGTGTCGCCCGGTTGCGACCTGGCGAAGGCCTCGTACACGGCGGTGGCGAGATCTCCTGCCTGGACCAGTTCCGTCGACCCGGCGAGCTGTTGGGCAATCACCGGGGCGGCGGCTCCAATCAGCAAGACCTCGCGCACGCGGTCCTTGATCAGCGAGAGGAGCGGCGTGTACGGCGCGCCTTTGTCCTTGCCACCCATAATCAGATGGACGCCGCGCTCAAAGGCTTCGAGTGATTTCGCCGTCGCGTCAACGCTGGTGGCCTTGGAATTGTTATAGAAATCCACCCCCTGGATTTCCCGGACAAACTCCAGACGATGCTCGACGGCCTGGAACGCCCGCACGGCTTTGCGTATCGCGGCAAAATCCGCGCCCAGCACGCACGCCGCGGTGGTGGCCGCCAGCACGTCCTCCAAGTTGAAATCACCCCGCAAGGTCACGTCCCGAGTTTCAAACAGCACGCGCTCCAGGTGCCGCACACGATAGTAGATCTTGCCCCCGGACACGAAAACTCCGTTCGGGAGTTCACGGCGGCGGCTGAAAAACACGGGGCGGCTGGAGACCGTTGCCTGAAGTCCGGCAACCCAGGCATCATCGGCATTCAGGACGGCATAATCCTGGTCCTGCTGGTTCCGGAAAATCTGACGCTTGGCCTGCGAATAGGCTTCCAGATTCGGGTGCCGGTCAAGGTGATTGGGCGAAAGGTTGAGCATGACCGCTACGTGCGGCCGGAATTCATGAATGCCTTCCAATTGAAAGCTGCTCAACTCAGTGACAAACTTAGTGCCGGGCTGGGCGTGGTCCACCGCCGAACTCAGAGCGTTACCAATGTTGCCGCCCACGAAGGTCGGGAACCCTGATGCCTCAAGCATGTCGCCGAGCAGCGCGGTGGTGGTGGTCTTGCCGTTCGATCCGGTAATACCTACCAGCGTCCCCTCGAGAAACCAACTGGCGGCCTCGACTTCCGGATAAATGGGAATCCCCTTGTCCCGCGCCGCTTGAAGCTGCGGCAGGTCCCATGGCACGCCCGGACTGATCACGATCACCTGGTGCCGGAGGAATGTTTCCGCCCGCTGCGAGCCGAGTTCCAGCCCGACTTTATCCTTGAGGAGCGGCGGCAGAACGTCCCGAAATTCCGCGGGAGGCTTGCTATCGGTCACCGTCACCACGGCGCCCCGGCGCGCCAGAGCGTGAGCCACCGAAAGCCCACTTCGGGCCAACCCCACGACCAGCACGCGTTTGTTTTGGACGTCCATAAATTCAGTGGTTAGTGGCTAGTGGTTAGTGGCCAGCGGCCATAAATTCAGTGATTAGCGTTGAGTTTTTAGTGGCTGGTACTCACCACTCGCCACTAATTACCGCCCACTATCCACTATTCACTAGCCACTTCCCTTAACTTACCTCAACTTCAACGTCGTCAAAGCAAAAAGCGCGAATATCAGCGCGGCAATCCAAAAGCGCACGATGATTTTCGATTCCTTCCAACCGGACAGCTCAAAGTGATGATGCAGCGGCGCCATGCGAAAGATGCGCTTGCCGCGCGATTGAAACGAAGCGACTTGAAGGATGACGGAAAGGGCCTCAACTACGAAGAGCCCCCCGATAAAAGGCAGCAGCAATTCCTGTTTGATCAGCACCGCGACGGTGCCCATTGCTCCCCCCAAGGCCAGCGAGCCCACATCGCCCATAAATATCTCCGCCGGGTAGGCGTTGTACCAAAGGAAACCCAGGCTCGAACCCACCATCGATCCGCAGAAAATTGTCAGTTCCCCGACGCGCGGCAGATGTTCCAGGTCGAGATATTCAGAAAACACCGCGTGTCCTGCGACATAGGTCAGTACGGTCAAAGCCGACGCTGAAATCAGCAGACACCCAATCGCCAGGCCATCCAGCCCGTCCGTAAGATTGACGGCGTTGGAGGAGCCCACCAGGACCAGAATGACAAAGAGCAAAAAGGGCAGAAACGCTAAGGGGTATGTCCAACTGTTCCCGAGAAAGCGCGTAATTAGAAAGGTCGGGTGGATACGCTTGAAGAAGGGGAAGGTGAGAGTGGTCGAGTATTGCCCGCGCGCGGACAAGAAAACCAGAATGACGCCGAAGACAAAACTCACCAGAATCTGGAGCAAAAACTTTCCCCGCCCCGTCAGCCCCCTGTTCTGTTGGTGCCGGACTTTCTGGAAATCGTCCCAAAAGCCGATACCGCCAAATGCCAATGTCGTGCCGAGGGTGAGCCACACAAAGGTGTTGCTGAGGTCCGCCCAGAGCAGCGTAGGAACAACAATGCAGAGAAGGATCAGGACGCCGCCCATGGTGGGTGTTCCGGCCTTGGCTTGATGCGCTTTCGGCCCGTCTTCACGGATGTATTGGCCAATCTGGAATTCCTTGAGCTTCCCTATCAACCACGGACCCAAAACCATGGAGAGAAACAACGCGGTCAGGCTGGCGAATGCAGTCCGAAAGGTAATGTAGTGAAATAGGTTGAAGACGTGGAAGTCTTGGTGGAGTTTGAGATAGAGGTAGTAGAACATAAGAATTCTTCTTGCACGCTTAGGGGCGCGGTGGCAAGGAGTCAGGAGTCAGGAGTCAGGAGCCAGGAGCCAGGAGCCAGAATAGAACTGCTTACCTGCGCTTTCTGAATTCTGCCTATTGCGACCCGCCTTCTGACTCCTGACTCCTGACTGCTGGATTCTGATTTCTGCCTTCTGGCTCCTGACTCCTGACTCCTGGATTCTGCCTTTTGAGCATTTCAATGACCGTCTCCAAATGCACCGCGCGCGAGCCCTTCACCAAGATAACATCATCGGGCGCGATCAAGGTCTGGCAGAACTCGCCTGCCAATTTGGCGTCGGGGAAATATTTCCCGTGCGAGGAGGGAATCCCCTCCTCGACGGCCCCCTCCACGAAGAACCGTGCGTCTCCTCGTACAGCGATCAACCACGACACGCCGCTCTGCGCACAGATGCGGCCCACGCCCCGGTGCAACTCCGGCGACGTGGGCCCCAACTCCAACATCTCACCCGCCACCACGATGCGTCGGCGCGCCCCCGGCCAGACGGCAAGCGCCTCAAGCATGCGCTCCATGGCCAGGGGATTCGAGTTATAGCAATCATTGATGATTGTAATCCCACGCGGGAGTGTAAGAATTTCACTCCGCTGATGTAAATTTTGAAACTCCGCCAGCGCCTGGCGCGTCTCCTCCGGTGGAACTGCGCAGACGCCTGCCGCCGCAATCGCCGCCAGGGCATTTTGAATATTGTGGCGGCCCGGCAAAGGCAGCGTGAACTCAGACTCCCATTCGGGAGCAATCACGCGGAAGGCGCTCCCGATGCCCACAGCCGGCTGAACGTCGGCGGCGCGGAAGGCCGCCTTCTCTGAGAACCCGAATGTCAATACACGCCCCGGAAAACCCTCGGCAAACTTCCGTACGCGCTCATCATCCTCGTTCAAGACGGCGACAACGTCGGGGCCTGTCGTAGCGAGATAATCGATGAGCTCGCGCTTGGCCAGAGCGATCGCATCGACGGAATCGAAAAACTGCAAGTGCGCGGGGGCGACGTTGGTGATGACACCGACATCAGGCTCAGCCAGCCTCGCCAAGCGGCCGATTTCGCCGGCGGCGGACATCGCTAATTCCATCACCGCCACTTCATGCTCAGGTTCCAACCCCAGCAACGCCAAGGGCAGTCCAAAGTCATTATTCAAGTTACCCGGAGAACGTAGGACGCGAAAGCGCCGGCTGAGAATGGCCGCGATCATTTCCTTCGTAGTGCTCTTCCCGGTGCTGCCCGTGACCGCGAAAAGCCGTTTGCCCCATTTGCGGCGAACATCGCGGGCAAGCCTTTGAAGTGCCCCGTGCGTGTCCACAACGGTAATCAGTTGCGGGCGCCATTCCACTGGAGCGCTGGCGTAGAAGTTTTCCTCCACCACCGCACCGGCGGCGCCGCCCTCCAACGCCTGTGCTACAAACTGGTGCCCGTCAAACCGCGGTCCGCGGATGGCGAAGAAGAGCTGACCGGGCAAAATCGAGCGCGAATCAATCGAGTAACCCTCGACGAGGCGATCCGCAACGCCGGAGGACGCTCCTAAGACTGCCGCTACCTCGCCCATCGTTAAATTCATGGTCGATTTTCGATGGCCGATTGACGATTGAAGAGCCGCCTGCCGGGGCACCGTTCGAAAATCCATAATCGTCAATAGTCGATCATCAACTCGGGTTATACTTCCACCGCTCGGGAAAGAACCCACCGGTCAGAACAGTGTTGACCGCGGCGACCCATTTCGAAAATCGTCAATCGACCATCGACAATCGTCAATTACCTGCTGTATCCCATCTCGGCAAGAACCTTGCGAGCCACGTCCCGGTCGTCAAAGTCAACCTTGCGGTCCTTGAGGATTTGATAGGTCTCGTGACCTTTGCCCGCCAGGAGCACCACGTCGCCCTCGCGCGCCTCCTCCAGCGCTTTGCGCACCGCACTTCCGCGATCAACTTCTGCGATGTAAGGCGTGCCCGTACGCTGCAACCCCACCAAGGCATCTGCCATAATCAGCAGCGGGTCTTCGCTGCGGGGATTATCAGAGGTCAGCACCACGAAATCCGCCAGCGCGCCGGCGGCTTCGCCCATGCGTGGACGCTTCGTCCGGTCGCGTTCGCCCCCGCAACCGAAAAGAACAATCAGGCGATCGCGGGTGAGTTCGCGCGCCGTCTTAAGGACGTTCTTCAGGGCGTCATCGGTGTGGGCATAATCCACGACCACCAGGAAAGGTTGCCCCTCGTCGATGCGCTCGAAGCGTCCCGGCACCGCCTTAAGCTTGGCGATGCCTTCCTCAATCTTGTTGCTGGCAATCCCCATGGCCACCCCCGTGGCAATTGCGGCAAGAATGTTCGCCAGATTCGCGCGCCCCAACAACGGAGAAACAATTTGCAGCTTTCCCGCCGGGGTCTGGATGACGGCATCCGTTCCCGTTGGACGGGAGGCGACTTGCTTGGGCGTCACTTGGGCGTCCCCGGTCAGGCCATACGTAAGACGGTTCGGATACGGCAACTCCATGAGGCGCGCGCCCCACGCATCATCGGCGTTGACCACCGCCCAATCCGGTGGGGGAGCGCCCAGCCCCTCAAATAGGCGGCGTTTGGCTTGAAAGTAGTGCTCAAAATCCTTGTGATAATCCAAATGGTCCTGCGTCAGGTTGGTGAACACGGCGACGGCGAAATGAAATCCCCAAACGCGCTCCTGAGCAAGCGAGTGGGACGAGACTTCCATCACCGCCGCCTGGCCCCCCGCATGCACCAGTTCCGTAAAGTAAGACAGCAGATCGAGCGATTCCGGCGTGGTGTTGGTGGCGACCTTGGTTTTGCCGCCCATGCGGTATTCAATCGTGCCGAAAACACCGCTTAAAATCCCCGCCGAGCTAAGAACGCTCTCCACCAAATAGGCCGTGGTGGTCTTGCCATTGGTGCCGGTGATTCCGATGAGTTGGAGGCGCCTTTCCGGATGCCCGAGAATAATGCGGGCCGCCTCCGCCAAGGCGCGGCGAATGGCCGCAACTTGAATCCAATGCGCAGCCAGTTCAGGTGGCGCGGTGCGCTCACTAACCACAGCCACGGCCCCCCGCTCCAGCGCCTGGGGAATGTAAGCGTGGCCGTCGGCCTTTTCACCTTGGATGGCAAAAAAGAGTGTCCCCGGCCCCACTTCACGGGAGTTGTAAGCCAGAGAAGAAACCTCCGCCGTTCCGTTTGCACCCGTGTGCAGAACCGGCAACTCCCGGAGCAATTCACCTAACTTCATTTCCTATCCAGACTATCGGGTGATCCGATGACCGCGCGATCGGGTGAGCAAAGGGCCAACTCGGCCGGAATTGTTCTTGTTCACCGGATAACCGGATCGCCCGATCATCCGATTACCTTGTCATGCGCACCCAAATGCGCGTGCCCGAAGGCACTTTCACACCCGCAACAGGGTTTTGCTCTACCGCTAGGCCGCTCCCTACAGCATTGAGGTCCAGGCCAAGCTTTTCACACTCCTTGGCCACGCGGCGAGCCGACCATCCGGAAAAATCCGGAACGGTCACCAGCGGGCCATCGCCCAAAACTACCGTACTGGAAACAACGCCCTCGTCCGGGGGTCCCGCTGGAGCGGATCCGTCGGGCAAAGGTCGATGGGAAAAAGATGCGGGCTGAACGGGTGATGTGGCAGCTCCATAGGATCCCCGATCCGTAGGAAGGAATCCGATGAAGTCCTCCTGTTTCTGGTCAGGAGCCTTCGCGGGTTTAGGGGTTACGATCTGAGGCCACCGGGTGGGATTATCCTGAGGAACGTTCAGATAACCTAGAGTCTGCTCTGCGATGGACCGGAAAACCGGAGCTGCCACGTCTGTCCCGTGGTGCGCCCCCGCCGGCGAATCGATGACCACCAGAATAGTCACCGCTGGCCGTGCGGCGGGAGCAAAACCGATAAATGAAGCCACATAGTTCGATTTTGAATAGGTACGGCTGGCATCGATCTTCTGCGCGGTGCCCGTCTTGCCGGCGGATGTATATCCGCCTAGTTGGGCGGGCTTGCCGGTGCCGTGATCAACCACGGCGGCCAGCATTTGGCGCATCATCTCCGCCGTGTGCGCACTGACCACGCGCCGCCCGGTGGCGGGCGCCAGGGCGTCGTGATGGGCGCCGAGAAAAACATCGTGCACGATGCGCGGTTGAAAAAGAATCCCGCCGTTGGCAATTGCCGAGTACACCGAAATCATCTGGAGAGGGGTCACACCGATTTCCTGCCCGATAGAAATTTCGCCGATGGAAATTCCCGACCAGTGGCTGGGTGGCTGTAGCAAACCGCGCTCTTCGCCGGGCAATTCCAGGTCGGTCTTGGCCCCGAAGCCGTAGGCTTGAATGTACCGGTAGAAGCGGTCCTCTCCCAGGCGCAGGCCCAGCTTGATGGAGCCCACGTCGCTGGAATTCGCCAAGACGTCGGTCACGCTGAGATCCCCATAGGGCTTGTGGTCATGAATCGTGTGCCCCGACAGTACAATGCTGCCGTTCTGGCAATTGATGACCTCCTGGGGATTGGTCAGGTTCTCTTCCAATGCCGCCGATAGCGTCACGACCTTGAAGGTCGAACCCGGCTCATAAATCCACCCGGCGGCGCGATCCAGCCGCGCCGTCATAGAACTGGCGTCAATATTGTTGGGATTAAAGGTGGGTTGATTGGCCAAGGCCAGAATCTCCCCCGTGTTGGGATTCTGCACCATCGCCACACCGCCCACAGCCTGCGAGGTCGCCACTTCCTCCGCCAGAGCTTTTTCCGCAATGTACTGGATCTTCTCGTCGAGCGTCAGCACGACGTTCTTGCCGGGGACGCCCGCCCACTCCGTGCTGTGAAAGGTGCGGCGGCGCGCATCGGAAGCCAGCATCACGCGGCCGGGTTTGCCTTTGATCTCGTCGTCCAGGGCGTATTCGATCCCGCCCAGGCCTTTGTCATCCAAGCCGACGTAGCCGATCGCTTGCGCGGCCAGGTCTCCTTTGGGGTAGAAGCGCTTGGTCTCGCGCTGAAAATAAAGACCCTTCAGATTCAACTGACGGACGCGCGCCGCTTCTTCCGTTGTGACGCGGCGCTTGACCCAGCAGAAGGAATGCGACGCCTGGAAGCGGTCGCGAAGTTCGTCCGCGTCCACACCCAGGACCGGTGCCAGCAGGGAAGCCACCATCTGCGGCTCCGCAAGCTCACTCGGCACAGCGAAAACCGAATCCACCCCCAGGCTCATCGCCAGGGGATTCACCTGCCGGTCGTAGATGGCGCCGCGTTGGGGCGCCACCTCAATGGTGCGCTGCTGCTGGCGCTGGGCGCGCGACAGCAGCTCCACGTATTGGATGATTTGCAAATAGTAAAGGCGGGCAGCAACACAGCCGAACCACAGGAAACAAAGTACGCCAACGATCAGTCGACGCCTCTCCAGGCGAGACCGATCGGGCTTCGCCGTGCGAGAATCAGGCTTACGTCGGCCCATCGTAGCTATGGCTCGTGTGGAATATCTCCGCTACCCACGGAGAAGTTACGTGCAAGCTCCGGACTTTCCAGGGCGTCCGCCGCCGGCTCCGGGCCGCCCACTCGAATCACCTGTTGCGGGCTGGGCGAGACCATCCCGAGCTGGGTCCGCGCCAGCGTGTCGATCCTTTCCGGATCGGCAAGCGCCGCCTGCACCAGCCGGAGCTGATGGTTCTGCTCTTCCAGCGTCGCGCGCTCGGCCTTGAACTGTTCAATCTGGTAACCGAACCGCACGCTCTGGAAATGCTGCCAGGCGAACAGGAGCACAAAAAGAAAAACCAGTACGCCCAATCCCAAGAGACTGAAACATTCACGGCGACGATCCACGTCAACTTCCCGCACCAGGCGGGAGTTGTCGATGTGCTTCACAAAGTAAAAATCCGGGAAAGTCGCCCGCCCCGCGGCCGGAGCGCTCCTCGGACGCCGTCTGGTCTTCGGTAAGGTAATTGCTGCGGTTGCCATTTTGGG
>Ga0182030_10014455_pt1 | contig 15580 bp, 4 predicted proteins | sample 812S3MmetaG_FD_121299 | JGI IMG/M metagenome (GOLD analysis project Ga0182030, IMG submission 121299) | Permafrost microbial communities from Stordalen Mire, Sweden - 812S3M metaG (Illumina Assembly) | ecosystem: Environmental > Terrestrial > Soil > Wetlands > Permafrost | place: Sweden... | reverse complement strand
GCCCCGGGCACCACCACACCGCGAGCCGTGGCATCCCGGTCTCGGCCGCCCCTACGGGGCTTGGTTTCATATTAGACGCCTGACCCAATGCTAAAGCATTGGGCTTATCTCACGCATCCCTCCGGGATGCCCCGCCTGCTCTGGCGCAACGGTGGTCACCCGTGGTCTCCCACCCACCCGCGCCCTGTCCCGGAGGGACACCCGGGTGAAGCCCAACGTTTCAAAGTTGGGTTGCGTGCCCAAACGGTGAGAGTTCCGAAGGAACGACTGAGCCCCCACCGGCTCGGCCGCCCCTCCGGGGCTTGGTCACATTGTTTGCGACCAACCCAATGCTGAAGCATTGGGCTTATCTCGGGGATCCCTCCGGGATACCGCCCGGTCCGGACGCCCGGTGGTTTCGTGACGCCCGACGCACCATACGGCGGCGGAATGCGCCACACCCCGGGCGCTCCACGGCATCCGCGGGACCACGGCCTCCATCCGCGCCGGGCTTCTCCGCACCCCATCCCACCCCATCCCGTTCATCCTGCCCATCCTGTCGCCCCCTCCTCCCCCACCCCACCCCGTCAGCGATCACGCACTTCCAGCCAGGTTTCGGCGGCCGCACCGGTCCGCGCGTCGGCGACGCGCAGCCTGTGGCGGCCCGTTTGGAGCGTCACCGTCGTGCGGCCGGCCTGGGTCGCGACGCCGAGGGATTCGCTGGTCCAAACCAAGTCCGGGCCCCCGTTGGCCTGCGGAGTGACCAGTGCCCCGCGATTGGGGAGGTCGGGGTCGAGATAGAACAGCGTGCCGGGCGGGGGGAAGGTGATCCGGGGCGCGGAGCCATCTTCCCGCGCGACGGCGCGGCCGGCCAGCCAGTTTTCCGGGCCGGCGAGCCAGTCGCAGTATTCCGCGCCGAGTTGCACCCGGCCGGCGCTGTCGTAGTCCGTGGGCGAGGCCGGCGGCGGGAGCACGCCGGGGAGGAACTTCTCGCGGGTTGGGTTGGCGGGGAGCGGGGCGCCCGCCGGAAGCCGCCGACCGGTGAGGGGATCGATCTCGCAAACGACAAGGCCGGGCGGGTTGGTGTACCAGGAGGTGCCGCGCGTGGCGTGGAGGTGGTCGAACACCTCGTGCAGAATGGGCGCCGCGCCGGCCACACCGGAGACCCCGTGCATCGGGCTGGCGTCAAAATTGCCGGCCCAGACTCCCACGGTGAATTCCGGGGTAAAGCCGAAGGCCCAGTTGTCGCGGAAGTTCGAGCTGGTGCCGGTCTTGCAGGCCACGGGGAAGGCGAAGCGGAGAGGCGTGTCCGAGCCGAAGCTCAGCAGCCGGGCGTCGTTGTCGGCGAGGATGTCGGCGACGAGCCACGCCGCGCCCGCGTCGGCGACGCGGCGGGCGGGGATGGCGGGCTGGTCGCGCCACCAGCGGCAGGGACGGTATTCGCCGAGCCGCGCGAGGGTGGCGTAGGCGTTGGCCAGTTCCACGAGGCGGGTCTCGGCGTTGCCGAGGGTGAGGCCGAGGCCGTATTCGTCGGCGGGGCGATCGAGCGTGGTGAGACCGCAAGCCTGGAGGCGCTCGATGAGCGGGGCGGGGCCGCCCAGTTGATCGAGGAGGCGGACGGCCGGGAGGTTGAGCGAGTTGGCGAGCGCGACGCGGCAGCTTGCGGGGCCCGAGCAGCGGCGGTCGTAGTTGACCGGGGCGAACAGGCCGGTGGGGGTGGGGAATTCGGCGGGCACGTCCGCCAGGAGCGTGGCGGCGGTGGTCCCGCGCTCGAACGCGAGCAGGTAGGCGAAGGGTTTGAGGGCGGAGCCGGGGGAACGCGGCGCCCAGGCGCCGTTCACCTGCCCCGCGCCCGGCGCGAAATAGTCCCCCGAGCCGACCAGGGCCAGGACCGCCCCCGAACGGTTGTCGAGCACCACCACCGCGGCGTCGTGCACCTGGTTTTCGCGCAGGCGGGCAAGCTGCCGGCGGACGGTGCCGGCGGCGAACCGGTTCAACGCCAGATCGAGCGTGGTGGCGGGCGCGATGCCGGGGGCGGGCGGGCGGCCGGCGTGGGCGAGGACGCAGTCCACAAAATGGGGCGCCTCGAACGGCCGGCGGGGCGGGGCGAAGCGGAGCGGTTCGGCGGCGGCGCGCGCCTGCTCGTCCGGAGCGAGCCAGCCGAGGGCGAGCTCCTGGCTCAGGATCCACTGGGCGCGTTTGCGCGCCCGTTCGGGGTGGCGGCGCGGGTTGAGCCGGGCGGGGGCCTGCGGGAGGCCGGCCAGGAGGGCGCACTCGGCCGCGCTGAGGTCGGCCGGCGGCTGGCCGAAAAACCAGGCCGCGGCCGCCGTGCAGCCGGTGTTGTCATCGCCATAGTCAAGGCGGTTCAGGTAGGCGGCGAGGATGCTCTGCTTGTCCCAGATCTGTTCCAGCCGGAGCGCCTGGAGCGCCTCGATGAACTTGGACCGGAACGTGCGCGGACGGGGATGGGCAAGCTTGATGAGCTGCTGGGTGATGGTCGAGCCGCCCGAGATGACGCGGCGGTGCGTGACAAGCTGCCAGGCGGCGCGGGTGGTGGCGCGCCAATCCACTCCGGGATGGGTCCAGAAGCGGTGATCCTCGGCGGCGAGCGTGGCCCGGACGAGCGCGGCCGGGATGGCCGCATAGCCGAGCGGGCGGCCGTGCGGCGCGTCCGCGTCCGGCCGCTCGAAGCGGAGGGGGCGGCCGGAGGCGTCGGTCAATTCCAACTCCGAGGGCGGGGCGAGAAAAAGCGCCGGCGGGAGCGAGACGAGCGTGAGGCCAAGCCGGGCGGCGATGCCGAGGCCCAGCACTGCGAGCACGCCGGCCGCCAGTCGCCGGCGCCAGGGACGCGCGCGACGGGTCATGGCAGCGGCCGGCTGGTGATCGTCCCGGCCGCGGCCAGCCCGTAGCGGGAGGGGTGGTACATCGCCTCGACCTTGGCGCAAGGCGCGACGGCGGTGCCGGCCGCGCGGACGCGGGCGACATAGCGCCATTCATGCTTGCCGGGGGGAACCCAGTCGGCAAACACCAGCAGGCGGTCGCGGCGGATCTCGTGGAAATCCGGCCACCAGGTTCCGCCGGTCGAGCCCGGGGTTCGCTGCCGCGCGGCCTGATCGGCGAACTCGGGGTTGACGATCTCCCAGAGCGACGGGATGGCCTCGTCGAGGGCGACATAGCGGGCCGTCTCCCGCGCGGTAAGCTGGAGCGTCACCAGCACCCGGTCCCCCACGACCAAATCGGTGGCGGGCACCGGCCGGTCCTCGTCGTCCAGTTTTTCGTAAAACCGTTCCAGACCGAAGCCGTGGTCCTGCCGGGGTTGCAGTGCGGTCGGCGGGCGGGCCTCGAGGGCGAGGCTGGCGTAAACGCTGCCGCCCGCGGCCTCGTCGAAGCGGAGGGTGGCATCGGCCCGGCCGGTGAGCGTCAGCACCTTGGTGAAGAGATTGCTGGCGCCATCCAAGTGCCACGGGATCGTCTGCCCGGACCACAGCAGCGTGCCGTTCGCGGGAACGCCCGCCCCGGCGGCCCGGCGGGCGTATTCGGTGAAGGCGAGGAGCCCCCACGCGTCCCCCTGGGTGGTGCCCCAGTGCGCTTGATCCTGCTCCCCGAGCAGGTCGCGGGCGAGCCGGTCGAGACCGGGATCCGCGGGGTCGAGCCGCGTCCGGGCGAGCAACAGGAGGGCCTTTTCGCGGGCGGAGCAGGCGAACCGCTGCTCGTCGTAATCGCGCGTGGTGACGTTGGTGGCGAGGAGTTCCCGGGCCATGGCGGGCGGACCTTCCGCCGCGATCACGGCGAGGGCGGCGAGAGCGCGGTCCTCGGGGGAGAGGGTGGCCCGGCGGGCGTGGAGCAGTTCGTGGTAGGCGGGGTCCGGCCGGCCGGCCACCGCGAGGGCGTAGAGCGCGAGGGGGGCTTCCTCGGCGTTCGTGGGCGTGGCGGCCAGACCGCGCAAGCGCCCGTCCAGGTAGTCGAGCAGGCGATCCAGCTTGTCCCGGGGCACCTCCGCGCCCGCGTGGTCCGCGAGGGCGAGCACCAGGGCGGCATAAGCGCTGCCCCACGGCATCGGCTCCTTCGCGCCGGGCCAGTAGCCGAGCCCGCCCGACGAGGTCTGCATGGAGAAAAGCCGGGCGACGCCCGCGCGGATCGCGGCGTCGCGCGCGGCCGGCCCGGACCCGGCGAGGGCTTCGAGCGCCGGGTTGTCCTTCGCGACGATCCACGGCAGGAGGCTCGAAGAGGCCTGCTCGACGCAGCCGTACGGATAATGGAGCAAGCTGGCGAAGGTCCCGGCCAGCTCGACCAGCCGGGTGTTGGCGAGGCGCACGGTGACGGTCCCCTCCCCCGCGAGCAGTTGCGGATTGGCCCCCGCCAGCAGGTTCGTCCCGCCGGGCGGCACGGGGCCGCCGATGAACTCGCCCAGGGCCGGCGCGGGATAGCCGACTTCGAGAGTGCTCTCGACTGAGTCCGAGAACCCGCCTTCCACCGCGTCCGCAAAACGGGCGTGCCACACCCACTTGGCCGCGCCGGCGTGCGTGAAATCGACGGCGAACTCGGCGGCGGCGGAGCCGTGGGCAGCCACGGCGAGGTGCAGCGGCTCCGGGCTGTGGTTGGTGGCGATGCGGGCGTGCTCATCCAACTCGAGCGACACGATGACGTCGCCGGCCCTCCCGGTCTGGTTGTGGACGACGGCCCGGGCGAGATGCTGGTCGCCGACGTTGGCGAAGCGCGCCAGAGCGGGCTCGACCAGGAGCGGCTTGCTCACCTCGAAGGAGGCGCGCCCCGTGCCAAAAGCCGGCCCGGCCTGGGCGACCGCCACCACGCGGTAGCGGGTGATGCTGTCCGGTGCCGGGAAGCGCGCGGAGAGCCGTCCCGCGGCGTCGGTGTGCAGGGTGGCGTGCCAGAAGGCGCAGGCGAGGAAATTCCGCCTCGGCGTCTCGCGCCCGCCGCCGCCGCCCAGATAGCCTTTGTTGTGAAACTGGAACTGCTCCGGGTCTTCGGTCAGCAGTTGCGGCAGGGAGATCGAGGTGTGCACCGCCAGCGGGCGGGGTGCGTAGAAGAACCCGAAGGGGTCGGGGTCCGTGTGCGCCGACAAGCTGAGGATTCCCTCGTCCACCGCGTACAACGTCACCTCGGCTCCGACCGCCGCGGCACCCCGCGCGTCGCGGGCCTCGACGGCAATCTCGACCGGCTGTCCCGGCCGGCAGGGGGCGGGCGGGGCGGTGACCTTCACCGCGAGCCGGTTGCGCGGATCCGCCACGGTGAGCTGGCAGTAACCGATGCGGTACTCCGGCTCCTTGACGGCACGCGGGCAGTCCTCCGCGCCGCGGAAGATCGCCACCGAGACGAACACGTTGGGCGCGTCGCCCGCGGAGAGCGGGATGCGGATCGAGGGGGCGTTCCCCTGGAGGCGCGTGGTGAAGCATTGGCGGACCGCCTCCCGCTCCACCGTGACCAGCGCCGTGCCGCTGATCGGCGTCTCGATCAGCACCGCGGCGGTCTGGCCCGGGGCATAGGCTTCCTGATCGGGCTTCAGCTTGATCGCGACATCGTTCCGGTAATCCCAGGAGGTCTTGCCCGGGGCGACCACGTAGAGGAGCAGCGAAGCCGCGACGTCCCGGCCGCCGGAGTCTTTGGCGCGGAGTTCGACGAGATACTGGCCGGGTTCCGCGGGGACGATGCCGGGGATCGGCTGGCCGGGATCGCCCTTTTCAGGGGCGGGGGCCAGGAGGAGATCACGCTCGAGCACCGGCGTGGCCGAGGGCTCGGACCGGTAGCGGGCCGTGCGGCCGGCGCCGCGGACGAGCACGTTGCGCCACTCGACACGTTGCAGCGTGAGGTGTACGGAGGTCGGGTTTGTCCGCGCGTGGCCATCGGTGCCGACGGCGGCGGCGAGGAGGGTCAGCTCGAGGCCCGCGGCGGGTGCCACGGCGTCGCCCTTGAGGCCCAGGTAAAATTCCGCCCCGTGCTGGATGGACTCGCCCCCGCGGGACAGGGTTTGTTGGTTGAGATCGGTGACCTCGGCGACCACCGAGATGACCCGCGGGCGGGCAGGGCCGGGGCCCGCCGGGAGATCGGCCTTGATCTGGAACTCACCGGTAGCAGAGAGGCTGCCCGTGCCGGTGACCGGCGGCGGGGTGGCGCCCCGGTTGGAGCGGCCGTTCAGTTCCACCGTCTCGAAGTGGAAGCCAGGGAAGCCCTCCGGCTGGAAGGGGCTGTCAGAGGCTTCGACGGTCCATTTGACCCGGGCGCGCGAGAGCGGCTTGCCGAAGTAGTAACGGGCGGAGAGTCCGAGGTCGATCGGCTCCCCGGGCCCAAGCACCGGCTTCGCCGGCAGCGAGATTTCGAAGGCGCTCGGTTGGAAGTCATGGATCTGGATTTCGTGGGTGACGGTTTGCTCCCCGAGATGGAGTTCAATCGTGCAGTGGCCGCGGGGGATGAGGGCGGGGAGCGGGGCGGCCAGCGACCAGGACCCTTCCGCGTTGAAGCTGGTGTTGGTTTGGAGGATGGTCTCCCCCCGCGCGTCGGCCAGGGTGACGAACCCCTCGAGCTTGGCGGGGATGGCGAGGCCGCCGTCGCCCCAGTCGCGGGCGATGGCTTTGAGGAAGACCGTTTCACCCGGGCGGTAATAGTCGCGGTCGGTGAAGAGGAGGACGCGATGGCGGTCGGTCGCTCCCTCCGGCCCATCGCCGTCGCCGGCGGCGACCGGCAGGTCGAAACCGTTGAGGTTCGCCGGGTGGCCTTCCACCGGGAGGGCGTGGAAGTCGTCGCCGAGAAAGGCGGCGATCCAGGCGGCATTGGTGTTGGCCGGCAGACGGGCAAGGCCGGCGGAATCGGTCAGCGACTCGTGCAGTGTTTGGTTCTCGGCGCCCACGACCCGGGCGGTCGCGCCGGGAACCGGTTGGCCGGTCCGCTGCGAGAAAACGAAGAGATCGAAGCCGGCCCGGCTCTGTTTCCAGGAAAGGCCCAGATCGGTGAGTTGGATCAGGGCCTGCGTGCCCAGCGTGGGGAGTTGATCATCCTCCCGCTCCGCCTCGAGGAACACGACGCCGGTCTTGCGGCCCGGGAGCAGGGTGTCCCAGCGGAGGTCGAGGGTGGCTGCCTTGTCCCATTCCGTCGATCCCTGGCGCTCCTCGTCATAGACCGTGCGGCCCGGGATCAGATTGTAGTCCAGCTCCTCGTACGGCTCCCAAGCTGAAAGGGATCCCGCCCGGCGGGTGCCGCGCCGCAAGTAGCGGTAGTAGCCCTCGTAGCCGCGCAGGGCGTGGATGGCGGTGGCGGGATCGAGGAGTTTGGCGCGCAGATGGATGCGCGGGGTGTTGACCACCATCAACGGGAGCGAGCGGCGTCCGGAGGCCAATTGGTCCGTGGAAAACGCCGGGAAATACAGCCGGGGGCTGACCGCCGGCACCGTGATGGTGCGGTCAAGCCCCTCAGCCAGGACGAACGCCTCCGCCGCGGGGAGCCCCGGGCGAGCCTTGATCCGGTATTCGCGCCGGCTCTCGAAGCTGCCGTGCAGGAGCAGTTCCTGGCCGGCGACCTCGCCGCTGAGATCCTCCACGGCTGGCTCGAAGCCGACCGAGTCGGCGAAATTGGTGGCCAGGCCGGGTGCGGGCGCCTTGGAGAAGGCCAACCGCACCACCGGCGGCATGTTAATGACGTGGTCCGCCGTGACCGATACCAGGGTGAACGGGGTCACGGCGCCGATGGGGACCTCGGCCCCCTCCCGCAGGCGGAGGCGGGGATCGACCGCCGGGAGCCCGGCGGGAAGGCTCAACCGCCAGCCCCGGCCGACCGGAAGCGGGTGTCGCGGGGTGACCACGAGCCAATGCGGGACCTCGTTGGTCGAAGTGTCGATGTCGGGAGCTGGCTCCCGGGGATGAACCGGGGCGGTCGAGGCCGCCCACGCTTCGCCCTCCCGGAACGCCTCGGTGTAGGCACCGTAGAAATGACCCCGGTCAAGTTCCATCCCGGCGCGCGCCACGGCCTCGACCGAGCGACCGCGGTCGTCGGTGAATTGCAGGAACCGGGAGGCCTCGTGCGGGTCGAGGGCGGCATTGAAAGCCAGCCGGATCTCGGGTTCCGAGTCGGCATTCGTGCTCGCGGAGTTCGGCGTGAAGCCGACGAGGCGGAAGGGCGGCGTGGTGAGGGTGTGGCGCAAGGTGGAAGCGAGCGGACGGCCGTCGGCGGAGGTCAGGCCGGGCCGCAGGCTCAACTCGTAACGCGTTTCGAGTTGCAACGGCGCGGCCGGGGTGAACACGCCGTTGCGCGCGCTGAGCCAGACGAACTTCCCGGCCAACGCCGGCTTGATGACCAGCGGGCTCTCCGGAGCGGTGGAACCAACCAGACCCGCAGGGATCGCCGCTTCCTCAAACCGCAGCTCGAAGGTCATCGCGGGAACCGGCGAGGGGGAACTCAACACCAACTCGACGCCGCGGGACTGGTCGGCGGGGGGACGGCAGGCGGTCAGGCAGACGATGCCCAGGAGCACCGCGAGGAGTGACGGGAGGAAAAGGGCGGCGGGGGGCGCGGGCACCCGGCCGGGGGATGGGGTGTTCATAAAACCGACGGTGGCGACCAACAGTGGTCGTACGATGGATCGCACCCCGGCGATGCGCAACCGAATTCCGGCGCGGAACGGGGCCTCCGGCCAGGGCGGCCGAAAAGGAGTTGTGCCGCGCGGCAAACTTGCTTCCAATGGGCGCCGACAACCGGCTTATGGCGACCTTGGAAATCAAACCCGCGGCGGCCTGCCAATACGATCTCGTGGCGTTGGGCGAGATCATGCTCCGGCTCGACCCCGGGGAGGGCCGGGTGCGGACGACCCGCGAATTCAAGGTCTGGGAGGGGGGCGGCGAGTACAACGTCGCCCGCGGGTTGCGGCGCTGTTTCGGACTGCGCACGGCGGTGTGCACCGCCTTCGCCGACAACGAGGTGGGCCGCCTGCTCGAGGACTGCGTGCTGCAAGGCGGGGTGGATACTCGCCTCATCCGTTGGGCGCCGTTCGACGGCATCGGCCGGGTCACGCGGAACGGCCTGAACTTCACCGAACGGGGCTTCGGGGTCCGGGGTGCGGTGGGCACGTCGGATCGCGGCCACACCGCGGCCAGCCAGCTCCAGCCGGGGGATTTCGACTGGGATCACCTGTTCGGGGAGCTGGGGGTCCGGTGGTTCCACACGGGCGGCATCTTCGCCGGCCTGAGCGACTCCACGCCCCAACTGGTGATCGAAGCGGTCCTGGCGGCCAAGCGCCACGGGGTCATTGTCTCGTATGATCTGAACTACCGTCCCTCGCTCTGGAAAAGCATCGGGGGGCGCGAGCGTGCCCGGGAGGTGAACCGCGAGATCGCCCGCCATGTGGACGTGATGATCGGCAACGAGGAGGACTTCACCGCCTGCCTCGGCCTCGAGGTCGAGGGCCTGGACGAGCACCTGTCGTCCCTCGAGGCGGCGGCCTTTCGCGGCATGATCGAGCGGGCGGTCGCCGCCTATCCGAACTTCAAGGTGACCGCCACCACGCTGCGCACGGTCCGCTCAGCCACCCGCAACGACTGGGGGGCGATTTGCTGGGCGGGCGGCGCTTTCCATGAGGCGGTCCTGCGCCCAGACATGGAGGTGCTGGATCGCGTCGGTGGCGGCGACAGTTTCGCCAGCGGGCTGATTTACGGGTTTCTCCGGTTCAACGATCCGCGCAAGGCGGTCGAATACGGGGCGGCGCACGGGGCGCTGGCGATGACGACGCCGGGGGACACCTCGATGGCGTCGCTGGCCGAGGTGGAGGCGTTGGTGGCCGGGGCGGGCGCGCGGGTGCAGCGTTGACCGGCGGCGGGATGCGCGGCGCTCCCGGCGCTGGGCGACGCCTGGCAGTCAAACTATCTTGGTCCCCCGCGGTTGCGGCCCCCCTTTTTCCAGCAATTCTCATTTTGAACCGCGCCGGGGTGGGGCAGGCATCCTGCCTGCCCGTTCCCGCGCTTCCAGCCGCGTTTGTGGGGTTGGGAGTCCCCTGGGAAGGCAGGCAGGATGCCTGCCCCACGCCAAAGTGAGAATTGCTGCCCTTGCTCGGGTGGCGCTTGCCAAATCGGGGGTAGTCGGGTAACGTGCACCCAATACCCGTTGTGAACAGGCACTTGGTCCAACCGTACCCCGTCCCTCGCCACCCCGAAGGGCGGCGCTGCTCCGAAACCGGATGGGACGTTTCTGATCCCCGGATGGCGGGCGGTGGCGGGGCTTGTTTCACGAAGGGGACACCCCAACTATGACTCCATCCACACGACGGAAACCAATCCGCGCCGGCCTGTACGGGCTGGTCGGGTTGTCGCTCGGTTTGACGGCCTCGGCTGCCGAACCTCTCTATACCACCACAACCTCGCAGGGTGGTTCGGACGGCACCACTTGGGCTGCCAGCGTGATCTGGTTCCTGAACGGCGGCGGCACCGCCGCCGGCGCCGCGGCCGGGAACACCTACGAATGCCTGGCCAATGGCACCGCCATCGGCAACGCCACCGGCAACACGCGCATCCGCCCCCCCTATTCCTCGGGCACGGCCACCATCGCGACCTTCCCGGGCGACTCGCTGATCCTGACGACCAACACGGAAATGCGCGTCAAGGAGCTCAGCACCTCCGGCACCTCGGCCCAGGGCCTCGGTTATGCGGCGCCCACAAACAATTTCCCCGGCGCCAACGGCCTCATCGGTTTGGTGCTCAACGGGGGCATGCTCAACACCGGGGACAGCTATGCTTTCACCATCCTGGGGACGATGCAGGCCGCTCCCGGCAGCATCTCCTACCTCAATCCGGGCAACACCCTCAGCGGGGATGGGACGAAACGCGGCCTGATCATCGCGTCCCAGTTGTCCGGCAGCGGCGGCATCGCCCTGCTGGACGGCAACGTCGCGATCCCCCAGATCATCAGCGGCAAGTCGAACACCTTCACCGGCACGTGGATCGTGAAGTCCGGCTGGCTGCAAGGCGCGGGCGACGGCACCCAGGACGGCTACAACTCCCTGGGCACCAACACCGCGGTGGTGTTCCGGGTTGACCCCAACTGGGGCCTCCCGAGCAATTTCGGCTCCAGCGCGGTGGTGAACAGCGGCCCCTCCGTGCTCGACCTGGGCTCGGCGGCGCTGGCCAACTGCGGCGGCACGCTGATCCTCACCAACGGCGGGGCGCTCTATCTGCATGGCAACGCCGTGTTCAGCTCCGTGGTGGTCGAAGGCGTCAGCATCCCCCGCGGCATTTACTCCTACGCCACGCTCGTCTCGCAGTACAATATTAACAACAACTTCACCCCCGCCGGTTTCGCCGCCGGCAGCGGCACGCTCACGGTGCAGCCGTACGGGCCGCCGCCGCCCCTGACTCCGTCGATCGCGGCTTCCCCGGTGGCGCAGGTCCTTTATCCCGGTGGCACCGCCCAGTTTATCGCCGCCGCCACCGGCCTTGCGCCGCTGAGCTACCACTGGCAGAAAAACAACGTCAACCTGGCCGGCGCCACGAACACGACGCTGATCATCAGCAATGTGGCCGCGGGCGACGCGGCCAGCTACCAAATGGTGGTCTCGAACCCGGGCGGCTCCGCCACTACCACGCCCGCCGCGCTGACCCTCATCCCGCTCACCGAGCCCTACGCCCAGGGCGTGGTGGCCGCCAGCCCGGTGGCTTTTTATGAGTTGAACGATCCCGCCCCGCCCAACACCAATGCGTACGACAGCTTTGGCGGTTTCGTCGGCACCTACGGCACGCAGGTGACCTACGGGCCCTCGGTGCCGGGACCGTCGTCCACGCTCGGTTTCCCCGGCTTCACGGCGACCCAGCAGGCCGGCGGGTTCACCACTGGCTTCGGCGGTTCCCTGGTGACCGTGCCGGCCTTCAACCTCGGGACGAATGGCACCAATGTGACCATCAGCGCGTGGATCAACCCCGCGGGCCCGCAGGGGAATGGCACAGGCATTTTCTTCTGCCGCGCCGGCACCACCGTGGCCGGGCTTTGCTACACGCCCTTCACGGATGCCAGCGGCAACGCCACCCTCGGCTACAACTGGAACAACGACGAAAACACCTGGGATTGGAACTCTGAACTGGTGGCCCCCCAGAACCAGTGGTCCTTTGTCTCCGTGGTGGTGACGCCCACCGAGGCCACGATTTACCTCATGAACGCCAACGGGGTGACCGCCTCGACCCAGGTGTGGAACCACCCGGCCCAGGCCTTCGACGGCATCTCGCTCATCGGCGACGACAGTCTTGACGGCGGCAACGGCTCGCGGGCTTTCAACGGCTCCATCGCTGACGTGGCGATCTTCAACTCCGCGCTCTCCAAGAGCCAGTTGATCGGCCTCTATGCCACCGGTTCCGGCGTGACCAACTTCCCGCCCGTCATCGGGGCGCAGCCGGTCTCGATCAACGCCTATCCCGGCCAGACGGCGGTGTTTGACGTGCCTTCCAGCGGCTCGGACCCGCTCTCCTACCAGTGGATGGCGGGGGTCGGCGGCAGCGGCGTGTTCACCAACTTGGTGGACGGCGGGGAGATCAGCGGGTCGCTCACCCCCATCCTCACCATCTCCCCAATCAGCGCGGGCGACACCGCCGATCTCGAACTGGTCATCACCAATTCGTTTGGCTCGGTGACCAGCGTGGTGGCCACGCTGAATGTGCAGGCCACCGGTGCCGCCGAGGCGGTCACCATGTCGACCCAGGAAGCGGCCGGCGCCGACTGGGACACCCTCGCAACCACCTATTGGAGCGACGGCAACCCGGTCTCGCTCTCGGCCTACGCGTACCCCGGCACCACGTATGAGCTGTTGGCGGGCGCCCGGCTGCGCACCCCGGCCAACACGGTTAACTCCGTGTTCGAGGGCCAGATCCTGACGGTGGACGGCACCGGGGTCCTCACCAACAACCCCGCCGCCGGGGCGCCGTCGGCGGAAATCCGCTTCAAGGAACCATCCTCGGGCAGCACCGTGACCATCAGCAACCTGGTGATGAACGGCGGCCAGCTTGACTTGGGAATCGACGGTGTGGCCATCCTTGAGGGCCTCGTGAACATCCTGACGAACACGCCGATGTACGTCGACAGCGCCGGCGACGCGAACCGCCAATTGCAGATCAACTCCCAGATCATCGGCAGCGCGAGCATCGAATGGGCCGCGTTCGACTCCAGCCTCGTGGGCGAGCTGATCATCAACTGCCCGAGCAACACCTATTCCGGCACCTGGCAGGTTGACCAGGGCTTGCTCGTCGGCGCCGCCGCCAACTCCCTCGGCACCAACACCATCACCGTCCTGACCAACGGCACGCTCTGGACGTGGTACGGGGTGACCAACCCCGCCGGCGCGCTTTATCTCAGCGGCAAGCTGCTGCTCAACCAGAACGACACCTTCCACAACGTCGTGGTGGGCACCGCGGGGCTCGCTCCGGGGACTTACACGTTCAACCAGCTCACCAGCCTCTACCCGACCCACTTCCCGACCAACTGGACCGGGGTGGCAAACACCACCAATGTCTATGCCGGCTCCGGGAGCCTGACCGTGCTGGCGTATTCCCCGATCGTGATCACGACCCAGCCGGTCTCGGTGACCAACTACCCGGCCATCCCCGAGTCGTTCTCGGTGGCCGTCGTGGGCGGCGGGCCCTTCACCTACCAGTGGAAGGCCGGCGCGATCGGCAGTGGTGTTTACACGAACCTCACGGATGGCGGAGTGATCAGCGGCTCGGCCACTGCCACGCTGACCATCAGCGCCCCGCAGGCGGCCAACGCGGCGGATTATGTGGTGGTGGTGAGCAACCCGGGCTCGTCGGTGACCAGCCAGGCGGCCACCCTCGCCCTGCTGGCCACCGGTGCGCCCATCATTCCGATCACTCTGACCGGGGTTGAGGCGATCGGCCAGGACTGGAACACGACCGGCGAGTGGAACGACGGCATGGGGGGGCTTCCGGCCTCCATTTCCGCCTATGAATTCCCGGGCAGCACCTATGTCGTCGAGCCGGGCGCCCTCCTCCGCACACCGGCCCTGGCCGCGACCACCTTCCCGGGCCAGAGCCTCACGCTCGCGGGCGACGGAGTGTGGGAAAACGGTTACCCGACCGCCACGCCGACGCTCTCCGAAATGCGCTTCAAACAGCTCGCGGCCGGGAACACCGTGACCATCGGCAACCTCGTGATGGCCGGCGGCCAACTCGGCTTCGGGGCCGACGGTTATGTCGTCCTGAACGGCGGCTTGAACGTCGTCAGCAACGCCCCCATCTACGTGGACGCGGGCGGCGACAACACCCGTTGGCTCCAGCTCAACTCCTTCATCACCGGCGCCGGCAGCATCGAGTACCACGCCTGGGACACGACGTTCGTTGACCCGCTGATCGTCGGTGGTACGAACAACGCCTTCTCCGGGACTTGGAACCAGGTGGAGGGCCTGCTGGTCGGCAACGCGCCCGGCGCACTCGGCACCCCCAGCGCCAACATCGTGATCGGCGCCAACGCCTCGCTCTTCACCATCTACCCGCTGGTGAACACCAACGGGAGCCTGGTCCTCAACGGTCAAATGCTGCTGAACCAGAACGACGTCTTCGCCAGCGTCTCCATCAACGGCACGGCGCTCGCCACCGGCATCTACACGTTCAACCAGCTCACCAACCTGTTCCCGACCAACTTCCCGACTTTCTGGACCGGGATCGCCGGAACGGGAGCCAGCTACAACGGCTCGGGCAGCATCAACGTGGGCAACTACGTTGTGCCGCCGCCGCCGCCCGTCACGCTCTACATCCAGCCCGCCGGGACGAACGTGGTGCTCACCTGGTCGGCGGGCACGCTCCTGCAGGCCACCACCGCCGGTGGCGCCTGGACCACCAACACGGCGACCTCGCCCTATACCAATCCGGCGACGGCCACCCAGATGTACTACCGCGTCCGGGTCAAATGATCCACGCCGCCCCCCCTCCCCATCACGGGGCGGAGGGCGCGGTTTCCTGAACCTCCAACGCGCCCCGCGGAGCCCCGGCTCCGCGGGGCGCTCTTTTTCACGGGCTCCGCGGCCGGGGTGGAGTCGGTGACGGCACCACGCCGGTTTTGCAATTTGCGGTTGTCCTCCGCCGCCGGTAGATTGGGCCGCGATGAACATCGTAGAAGATTTGCGGGCACGCGGTTTGCTCGCTGATTGCACCGACCTGCCCGAGCTGGAGAAGCGGCTGGCCGCCGGACCCGTCACCCTCTATTGCGGGTTCGATCCGACGGCTGACAGCCTGCACATCGGGAGCCTGGTGCCGCTGCTGGCGCTGCGCCGTTTCCAGAACCAAGGCCACATCCCCATCGCCCTCGCGGGGGGCGCCACCGGCTCGATCGGGGATCCGAGCGGCAAAAGCCAGGAGCGGCAGTTGCTCACCCGGGAGATCCTGGAGCACAACATCGCCCGGGTGAACCAACAGCTCCGGCGGCTCCTCGATTTTGAGGCGCCCGCCAATCCCGCCCGCCTCCTCGACAATGCCACCTGGACGACGCCGGTGAGCTTTCTCGATTTCCTGCGCGACATCGGCAAGCACTTCTCGGTGAACCAGATGCTCGCCAAGGAGAGCGTGCGCGCCCGGATGGAGGATCGCGAGTCCGGCATCAGTTACACGGAGTTCAG
>Ga0182030_10014454_pt1 | contig 15581 bp, 16 predicted proteins | sample 812S3MmetaG_FD_121299 | JGI IMG/M metagenome (GOLD analysis project Ga0182030, IMG submission 121299) | Permafrost microbial communities from Stordalen Mire, Sweden - 812S3M metaG (Illumina Assembly) | ecosystem: Environmental > Terrestrial > Soil > Wetlands > Permafrost | place: Sweden... | reverse complement strand
GGGTGCAACGGCATCAGTATGGCGTCCGCGATGTGGGATTGCGCGGCGAATTAGTGAAGCCAGCAAACGATCGATTAGCGCCTGAATTTTTGTGCTGGTCGCCGTAGGCCTGCCACCAGCGGTTATTCGGGCCATTACGGGGATCTCGGCGCGGCTGGTTGAGTGTTTGCTATGCGACCAGTGCTTAGGCTCCGATTGTGAAATCCCAGGTTCGGTTGTCCCGCGAAACCGCCGCGGTTCGGATCGCGGTTGCCGTGGTGCTCGGAGTCGGCGTCGCTTTCGCGGTGGGCAACACGGTTGGCTGGCGATTCGCGCTGGCCGGTTGGATCACCACCGCCGCGGTCTACGTGGAGTGGACGTGGCTGCTTGTCGGCGGAATGGATGCCGGCGAGACCCGCAGATATGCGACCAGGGAGGACCCCACCCGGTGGATCGCCGACGTGGTCATCGTGTCGGCGAGTATCGCGAGTCTCGGCGGCGTCGGCTACGTGGTGGCCGCCGGGTCGCATTCGGGAGCCAAAGCCATCGCAGCCGCCGTCGTCGGCATTTTGACCGTCGCGGCATCCTGGTTTGCCGTGCACACGTTGTACACCGTGCACTATGCGCGGCTTTACTATTCGGGCGAGCCAGGGGGAATCAACTTCCATGACCCCGAAGCGCCGTGCTTTCGCGACTTCGCGTATGTCGCCTTCACGGTCGGCATGACTTACCAAGTGTCAGACACCGAGATCGGTTTGAGGTCAATCAGATCCACGGTGTTGCGACATGCGTTGCTGTCGTACCTGCTCGGCGCTGTCGTCCTGGCGGTCACGATCAATTTGATCGCGGGGCTGAGCTCCCGGCTCTGATTGGTACTAGCCGATTTTCGTGAGAACGAAGTCGTCGTGCGGGTCAGCCAGGCCGCAGGGCGCAGAGGTCTCCAAAAAGTCCACCCCCCCGATAAGCGTTACCGGGTCCCATGATTGGTTGATATTAACCGGATGTTGGCTGTTATCCGGACATACCGCGCCCTCCGGGACCGTCCGGGTCACGGTGTAACGGCCGTTGACCAGCGGGGCATCGAACCCGGAATCCAGCGCGGTTTTCACATGAGCAACGCAGCCCGGCGTACACGTGGTGTTGATGATCCACGTTCCGGTGAGGCCGTCCTCGTCGGCGTAGCTGTAGACACCGTTCATTTTGGTGTCATCCGCGGCTCCCGCCAGCGGTGCCGGCGCGCAAAGTCCGGCACCACCAACGACTACGGCAGCCGCGATGAATGCGTTGATCCTCATGTTCTTCCGCCCTCACGTCTGGTGTCTTCATTGCTGGTCCCGTATGAACACGATTCGGTAATACTGCCGTCTTTGCGTTGCGCGGCAGGTGTTTAGGGAACATTCATGGCTAACTCAAATCAGTTGGAGCCATACCTATGAATTACATGAATCGCGCACGGCGCACGCGCCGTCATTCAGGCGCGGCCGGAAAGACCGGCGGCCGCGCGGATCTCGCGGCGCGCGGCGGCGCGGTCGCTGTCGGGAAATATGTAGTGGCTCAATGCGGTCCGCGCGATGGCGCCGGCAAGGTCACGGGGATCCACCGCTGCGGCCAGGGCGCCCTCGCGGGCGCAGCGCTGCAAAACCGCCACCAGGCCTTCGGCGAGCATGGGAAGCGCCGCGGCCATCTGGTCGTGCGCGAAGCTCGGCTCGAGGTCGAGCAACCGCCCGGGCGGCTGAGCCTCGACGAAACTAGCCACGACATCGACCGCGGCTTCCAATCGTGCGACGCCGACGACTCCCGACATCGCTTCGTCCATCGCGGTGTTGAACCGACGGCGTTCGCGCTTTCCCATCGCGTCGATGAGATCTTCTTTGGACGCGAAGTAGCGGTAGATGGTGGGCCGCGACACCCCGGCCAGGCTCGCCACGTCCGACAGCGGCAACTTGCGGGCGCCGGTCCGGAAAACCAGCCGCTCGGCCGCGTCCAGGATTCGATCGGCCAGATCGCCGTGATCTGAGCCGCGCGATTCGGCGATCGACACGTGGCAGCCCCTACAGCTTGCCGAGTTTGCGTAGCCACGAGATCAACAGCCGCAGTCCGTCGTCAAAGGACATGGGCGCATAGTCGAGCCGCCGGGTGGTCAGGTTGTCTTTGGTTCTGGGCTTGCGCTCGCTCTTGGCCGCGGCTTTCGCGATGGCCATCAAGGTAGGCCCGAATTCGGCAGTCAACGCTTCGGGGTCGGTGCGGTAGTCGAGATCCTCTACGCGATGGTCGATTCCGGCGACCTCGCACGCGCGGTTGATGCCGCCGGCGGTACTGAAGGTGTCTTCGGGCCGGCCGACCAATAGGTAGCGTTCACCGGCCACCCCTTTGTCCAGTGCGGCGATCGAGCCCTTCGCGACGTCCGCTCCGGCGACCCAAGTCACCGGAAAAGCCAGATAGCGCTTGATCTTTCCGCGCATGCCCGCCAAGAGCACCCGATTGAAACTGGTGCGGTGTAACGCGCGTTCCACGACCAGGCCGGGACCGTAGATCGCGCCAGGGTGACAGGTCAGCACGTCGTCGCCCGCGGCTGCACGCTGGTGTGCTTCCAGGAAAGCGGCGAGTTTGGTGACGGTGTAAGGGTCGTTCGGCGGGTTCTGCAGAACGGGTGCCTCTTCGAAGTCGACGCCGGTGCCCAAATCGAGGAATGTGGCGGTGCTCAGGGCGACTACCCGACGCATGCCGTGGGCTTTCGCTGCATCCAGGACGTTCGTCGTGCCGACCAGGTTGACAGCCTTGAAGTCTTCGAGGTCCTGACTCGCACCACCGAGCAGCGCCGCACAGTGGATAGCCGCCTCGGCGCCCTTGGCCGCTCTGAGGACATCGTCGGCGTCGCTGATGTCGCCCTTGACCAATTCGACGCCGATCTCGGCCAGCGCCGTGGCTGCGTCGGGATCGCGAACCAGTGCGCGAACCTGGTCACCACGCTCGATCAGCTGCTCGCAGACGTTGCCGCCGGTCTGCCCGGTCGCGCCGGTGACGAAGATCGTGCTGGCCATGGCGAGCCTCCCGGAGTGCACTGTGCGTTACATATCGAACATATTTAGTGAGGACTGTAAACCTTGACGTGGGATTGTTCTATATTCAACTTCATGGCACTTGATCCCTCAAGCGTGCTCCTGACCGACCGAGTCGCCGTCGTCACCGGTGGCGGCGCAGGCATCGGCCGCGGCATCGCGGCGGGGCTGACGGCGTTCGGCGCGCGGGTCGCAATCTGGGAACGCGACCCCGACTCGTGTGCGGCCGCCGCCAAGGAGATCGGTGCTCTCGGAATCCCGGTCGACGTCCGGGACAGCGCCGCGGTGGACGCCGCGCTGGCGCAGACCTCCGCAGAGCTCGGACCGGTGACGATCCTGGTCAACAATGCAGGCGGAGTCTTCTGGTCGGGGATCCTCGACACCAGCGAGAACGGGTGGGACGCCCTGTACAAGTCGAACCTGCGCCATGTTTACCTGTGCACGCAGCGAGTGGCTCGCAACCTCGTCGAGCAGAAACTGCCCGGCAGCGTCATCAGCGTCACGTCGATCGAGGGTGTCCGTGCCGCGCCAGGTTATGCGACCTACGCGGCGGCCAAAGCGGGCGTCATCAACTACACCAAGACCGCCGCACTCGAACTCGCTCCGCACGGCATTCGGGTCAACGCGCTGGCCCCCGATATCACCCTGACCGAAGGCATCAGAGAGATTGCGCCGCCGGGCTTCGAGCAGCGGATCGGATTTACGGTTCCGATGGGGCGCGCCGGTCACGTCGACGAAATGGCAGGAGCGGCAGTGTTTCTCGCGTCGGACATGTCCAGCTACGTCACCGGCCAAACCATCCACGTCGACGGCGGCACGCATGCCGCCAGCGGCTGGTACCACCACCCGGAGACCGGCGCATACGCGCTCGGCCCAACAACTTAATAGGCTGCCGACAAATTCGTTAATTCACATTCGCTGTTCGCAATAGCGTTTGTGTTGATAATGGCTGCACTTATTTAATCGCCCGTATTCATCGCGACATGCGCCGACATCCCGCCGTCGATCGCAATCATTTGTCCGGTGATGTAGCGGGACTGCTCGGAAGCCAGAAAAACAACAAGTTCTGCGACGTCTTGTGGTTGTCCGACGTAGGGCGTCAACGTGGCGCGGCCGAGGCCGTTGACGATGTCTTCGGACAGGTGCGCGCGCACGGCGTCGGTGAGGATCAATCCGGGCACGATGGTGTTCGCCCGCACACCTTGTTTTCCGTCGCTGGTCGCCACGTACATCGTCAGGGCATGCACGCCGGCCTTCGAGACGCCGTAGGCCAAGCGGGTCCGGTCGCCCGATAGGGCGGCTCCCGACGACATGTTGACGATCGAACCACCACCGCTTTTCCGCATCTCGGGAACGGTGTATTTGCACATCAGCAGCTGACTTCCGTGATTGACCTGCAAGGACCGCTGCCAGACGTCGAGCGACATCTCCGAGACGGTGGTGTCGCGGGACAAGAAGCTGCTGGCGGTCAGTGCCGCGTTGTTGTGCAGGACATCGACCCGGCCGAACTCCGCCACGGTGGCTTGCACCACCGACCTCGTCACGTCTTCCTCCGCGAGATCGCCGCCGAGCGCAATTGCGTGGGCCCCGGTGCGCCGAATCTCGTCGGCGACTTCGTTGGCCTTCGCCTCGTCGATATCAACGACGGCTACGGCCGCGCCTTCGCGGGCCAATTCGTGTGCCGTCGCCGCACCAATCCCGCCCGCTCTCCGGTAACTATCGCGACTTTTCCGGCAAGTCTGGACATCGAGTTCTCCCGCTCGCTTCTTCTCAGTAACGCACAAAAAAGATAGCCTGAATTAATGCCGCGTATTGCACCAATCCCCATGGAAGAGCTCAGCTCACACTCCCGCGAAATCGTCGATGCCGGCGTTGCCGCCGGGCTCTACGCGACGCCGGTGCCCCTGCAGATTTTCGCCTATCGCAGCGCACAGCTCGACCAGGTCAATATGGCCAGAACCCACCTCGGTGCCGGCACTCTGCTCGGCGGCCGGATTCTGGAGTTGCTGCGCATCCGCAGCGCCCAACTCGGCGAGTGCGAACCCTGTAGCCAGTCGCGCAAGCATGACTCGATCACCGACGAGGACGTCGTCTGCCTGCTCGCACCGGGCCACGGCACGCTGACGCCGCAGGAGCAAATGGCCGTGGAGTTCATCGACCTGCTCTCCGCCGATCACCACGCCATGGACGACGAGTTCTACCAGCGGTTGGGTGAGCATTTCACCGCCGCACAGATCATCGAGCTCGGTTTCACCTGCGCCGGCGTCATGGGATTGCACCGCTTCATCCACACCCTCAACGTGTACGGCGACTCGGCGCCCGTCATCGAATATGACCGGGATCAGGTCGACAGCGCGAAGCCGGTGTGAGGATGCCAACCCGAAACTTCAATGATGCCAACGCATTCCATCGGGCGATGCGCACCTTCATAGCCACCAGGTTGGGGGTGGCGCTTTTCCGCCCGACGGCACATCACCTCGATCGACTCGCCAGCGCACTCACCGGTGGTCGACGTAGCGCCTCGCTGATCGTGACCGGAGTTCCCGCCGTCATGCTCACCACCACTGGGGCGAAGTCGGGCGATCCTCGTACCGTCGCGGTATTCCCGATCCCGCACCCCGAGGGTGTGGCCGTCATCGCGTCGAATTTTGGCGGCACCAAGCATCCGGCCTGGTATCACAATCTCAAGGCCAACCCACAAGCGACTGTCTGTATCGAGGGCGATACCTGGGACGCCGTCGCCCGGGTTGCCGCGCCCGGCGAGCGCGATGAGATCTGGGCGAAGGGCGTCGAGATCTATCCCGGCTGGCGGAAGTACGAAATAACGGCAGGCGATCGCCACATCGAAGCGCTGGTCCTCGTGCGGTCGGCCTAGAACGCGGAGGGGGCCAACAGCTACCCGGTGAAGGTGACGACGTTCCCCGGGAACAACTGCCCGCCCGGTTGCGGCGGCCGTGGTCCACAGGATCGGTCCGCGCTCGCCCAACAGTTCACCGAGCTGGACCACACGTCAGAGCCACCCGCGTCGAACTGAATGTCCATGGTGGCCATGCCGGCCGGGATATCGGTGCCTGCGGCGTTGAAGGTGTGGAAGTTGGCCTTGATTGGCGGTGACCAGATCACCTGCGGTGTTCAAAATGCTCTCGTCGCGTGCATATTGATTGAAGGATTCAGCCAAAACCACGGCGACGACACTGCCCAACGGCACGGATTCGTCCTCAATCCCCAACGCAGTTGGACGTTTTGAGCGGTCGGCTCGCGCACCATCACCGATGGCGAGCCATTGGACGATCACCTGTTATCCGCTGGTCGGCGGGCAGGGTACCGGACCGCGCTGGCGCGGTTAGACGTCATCGGGCACAAAAAAACCCTTGCCCCTGGGACATCTTTTCAAGTGCGCGATAACTCATCATCCACACGAAACCCTTGTCGCCCCAACTTGTCCCAAAGCTGTTCTGGACTTCGACCGCACCCGATCCGTCCTGGAAGTCGTTGTCATAGGCCCACCTGGGGTTGGTGTCCGTCCAGTGGCAGAGCACCGCCAACGCCATTGGGAGGCACGCTAATTCGCCTACCATGCAGTCGAATCCTGGATCGAACAAGGCTCTCGGCAACCCGCATCCCGGCCTCTACGAAGTCGCGTTCACACTCGAACGCTGATAATCGCAGCGATTCTGAAGACGCGGCGCAGCCGTTCGACGTTGGTGACAACCGGCCGGACAACGAGAGTCGCGGACAATTCGACCAGCCAAGCTCAGGGGAGAATTCGCAAGCTCCACCTGCCGAGCAGTGGATACACGAGTGTGAAGTACGTCGTATGGTCGTCACCCTCCGGTGAAGACATCAAGATGCCGACCGCGCTAACGCTACCGTCTGCGTTCTTCACGAAGCCGGCACCGCCGCTGTCACCTTTCAAGCTGTAGACGCTGGCTTCGACCACCCCGTCCTCCACGCTCTTGACGGTGCCGCAAGTCTCACCGCTGACCGCGCCGAGCTTGCAGAACGGCATGCCCACCTGAATCTGGGATGGGCTCAACACATCTCGGACCGGGTACTTGCCGCCGACATCTCCTATTGGTACGCCGACGCTCGGGTCCAGGCGGATGATCGCGGCGTCCTTGTTATCGCCATCGTTCTCGCTCGCGGTGATTTTTCCGAGCGGGACGTCCTGCTCGTACGTCCATACCGAACCGTCGTGCGCGTCGCAGTGTCCACTGGTCAACAGGTAGTAGCTGTCATCGCTGCCTTGCGTCGCGAAACCCGCTGTGCACCTGCCGCTTTCATCGTCGACCTCGATGCCCGGCATCGGGGGTCCGGCGGCCAGCGCCGTGCCCGCGAGCGCCGTCGCGGCCATCAGCGTGGCACCAGCCACCGCGAGCCCTCGAAACCAACGTATGGTCACCACCGCTCTCCTCTGCTTATGTCGGGGCTAGGCCGCACAACCGTGACATGGACCGAGACGCGGTTTGGCCGCTTCAATTACTGGTCCATGCGAGTTGCGTTGCACTCACTGACACCCCGCAACAGGCTGAGGCGTTTCTCCAGTTCTCGCTTGGCGACCTCGCACGCCGAACCGGCATCGTCGGCGGCGGTGTCTGGCACGGTTAGCGTGATTCTGCGCTGCGTGCCGCCGACGGACTCCCAGTCAGTGAACATCGGCGATTGCTCGACAAGCGGTCGTGCGGGGGCCTGGTGAGGAATATCCGCGTAGACGTTCACAAGCCAATTCATGTTGTTGACCCCAACCGTCGGGCCGCCGCGGTAACCCAAGCGATGGCGTTCGATGATGCTAGGAGCGGGCCCGCGCCGGAAGGGTGCTGAATCCGTGCCCGACGCGGGCCCATCTGGTTGCCAACTACCTCGCGCCCAGGCCCCCATCGTCACACCGGCGCCAGACCGGCCACTAGGGACTAAAGACTCCAGTTGAGTGTTGGCGAGTCACGACTCGAAATCGCACGAGCACTAGTCGCCGAACTGTGAAAACGCCTATGAGCTGCGTAAATGCTGGTGCCCCCGGCAGGATTCGAACCTGCGGCCTTCTGCTCCGGAGGCAGACGCTCTATCCCCTGAGCTACGGGGGCGCAGAGACAACATGCTGCGCCAATGGGCCCAGACAGACTAACGCATTGAGGTGGCCGCTCTGTCATCGCAATGGATTCGGGGCGCAGCCACCCCAGCCAATAGGATGGACGCTCGTGACCCCCGCCGACCTCGCTGAGCTGCTCAAAATCACCGCTGCCGCGGTGCTGGCCGAGCACGGCCTCGACGTGTCTGCGCTGCCCGCGACGGTCACCGTGGAGCGGCCGCGCATTCCCGAGCACGGCGATTACGCCAGCAACCTGGCGTTGCAGCTGGGCAAGAAAGTCGGCGCCAACCCGCGTGAGCTGGCGGGATGGCTCGCCCAAGCGCTCGCAGGCAGCGACGGCATCGCCGCGGCGGAGGTGGCCGGCCCCGGCTTCATCAACCTGCATTTGGAAGCGTCGGCGCAGGCCGTCGTCGTCAACAAGGTCATCGACGCGGGGGAGCGCTTCGGTGCCTCCGACGACCTGGCCGGACACAACATCAACCTGGAATTCGTCTCGGCCAACCCGACTGGGCCGATTCACATTGGCGGCACTCGCTGGGCGGCCGTCGGCGACGCGCTGGGTCGGTTACTCACCACGCAGGGCGCCGCCGTGGAGCGCGAGTACTACTTCAACGACCATGGCACCCAGATCGACCGATTCGCCAGCTCGCTGATCGCCGCGGCCAAGGGCGAGCCGACCCCCGAAGTCGGGTATGCGGGCAGCTACATCGTCGACATCGCCGCGAACGTGCTGAAAAAAGCACCCGACGCGCTCAGCCTGCCCGATGCCGAGATGCACGAGACCTTCCGTGAAATCGGCGTCGACCTGATGTTCACCCACATCAAAGAGTCGTTGCACGAATTCGGTACCGACTTCGACGTCTACACCCATGAAGACTCGATGCACACCAATGGCCTCGTCGATCAGGCCATCGCCAAGCTACGCGACAGTGACAACATCTACGAGAAGGACGGCGCAACCTGGTTGCGTACCAGCGCGTTTGGCGACGACAAAGACCGCGTCGTGATCAAGAGTGACGGCAAGCCGGCCTATATCGCCGGCGATATCGCCTACTACCTCGACAAGAGGCAGCGCGGTTTCGACCTGTGCATCTACATGCTGGGTGCCGACCATCACGGGTACATCGCCCGGCTCAAGGCCGTAGCGGCTGCCTTCGGCGACGACCCGGCCACCGTCGAGGTGCTCATCGGTCAGATGGTCAACCTGGTCCGCGACGGGCAGCCGCTCCGGATGAGCAAGCGGGCCGGGACCGTGATCACGCTCGACGACCTGGTCGAAGCCATCGGCGTGGACGCCGCGCGCTACAGCATGCTCCGCTCGTCGGTGGACTCCCCGATCGACATCGACCTGGCGCTGTGGTCCTCGGCGTCCAACGAAAACCCGGTCTACTACGTGCAATACGCGCATGCCCGGCTTTCAGCGCTGGCCCGCAGCGCCGCAGAGCTCGGGTTGATCCCCGACACCGGGCACCTCGAGCTGCTCAGCCACGACAAAGAGGGCACCTTGCTGCGCACCATCGGCGAATTCCCGCGGGTGCTGAAAACGGCTGCGTCCCTGCGGGAACCGCACCGAGTATGCCGGTATCTCGAAGACCTGGCCGGTGACTACCACCGGTTCTACGACTCGTGCCGCGTGCTGCCTCAGGGCGACGAGCAACCCACCGACCTGCACACCGCGCGTCTGGCGCTGTGCCAGGCCACCCGCCAGGTCATCGCCAACGGTCTGGCGATACTCGGCGTAACCGCCCCGGAGCGAATGTGAACGTTCACCCCGCCGGTCCGCGGCACGCCGAAGAAACACGTCCCGCGCAAAGCCCGCTGCGCCCGCAGTCTCCCGAGGAGCTGCTTCGGCTGGCGCCAAACGTCTGGCCGCGCAGCACTGTTCGCGACGAGTCCGGGGTAGCCGGCATCGCCGGAGTCGCGATGACCGACCTTGCCCAGGAATACGGCACCCCGCTGTTCGTCATCGACGAAGACGACTTCCGCTTCCGCTGCCAAGAGATCGCCGCCGCATTCGGGGGCGGACAGAACGTGCACTATGCCGCCAAGGCGTTCCTGTGCAGTGAAGTCGCCCGCTGGATCGACGAAGAAGGGCTTTGTCTGGACGTGTGCACCGGCGGAGAGCTGGCCGTTGCGCTGCACGCCAACTTCCCGCCCGAGCGGATCACCTTCCACGGGAACAATAAATCCGTGCCGGAGCTGACCACCGCGGTCAAAGCTGGAGTGGGGCACATCGTCTTGGATTCGATGATCGAAATCGATCGCCTCGACGCGATCGCGGGTGAGGCCGGCGTGGTCCAGGACGTCTTCGTTCGTCTCACCGTCGGTGTCGAGGCGCACACCCACGAATTTATCTCCACTGCGCACGAAGACCAAAAGTTCGGGCTGTCGGTCGCCAGCGGCGCTGCGGCGGCGGCAGTACGCCGGGTATTCGCCTCCGATCACCTTCGGTTGGTCGGTCTGCACAGCCACATCGGTTCGCAGATATTCGACGTGGCTGGCTTCGAGCTCGCCGCGCACCGTGTCATCGGCCTGCTGCAGGAGGTCGTCGCCGAGTTCGGCGTCGAGAAGACCGCGCAAATCTCGACGGTGGATCTCGGTGGCGGCCTTGGCATTTCGTACCTAGCACCCGATGATCCACCTCCGGTGAGCGAACTGGCGGCCAAGTTGAGCGCCATCGTCAGCGACGAGTCGGCCGCGGTGGGGCTGCCGACGCCGAGGCTGGTGGTCGAGCCCGGACGGGCCATCGCCGGGCCGGGCACCATCACGTTGTACGAAGTCGGCACCGTCAAAGACGTTGACGTGAGTAGCACGGCGCACCGGCGTTACGTCAGCGTCGACGGTGGCATGAGCGACAACATCCGCACCGCGCTGTACGACGCTTCCTATGACGCCCGGCTGGTATCGAGAGTCAGTGATGCTCCGGCGACGCTGGCCCGCGTTGTCGGAAAGCATTGCGAGAGCGGCGATATCATCGTGCGCGATACCTGGGTGCCTGGTGATCTTGCGCCGGGTGACCTGCTTGCGGTGGCCGCGACCGGCGCCTATTGCTATTCGCTCTCCAGCCGTTACAACATGGTCGGCCGGCCCGCCGTGGTTGCGGTTCGGGATGGCCGGGCGCGGCTGATCCTGCGCCGCGAGAACGTCGACGATCTGCTTAGTCTGGAAGTGAGGTGAACTGTGTCCGATGATGTGAAGCCGGTCGGCGTAGCTGTGCTCGGATTGGGCAACGTTGGTAGCGAAGTTGTCCGCATCATCGAGGGCAGCGCTGATGATCTGGCGGCCCGTATCGGCGCGCCCCTGGCGTTGCGCGGCATCGGAGTCCGCCGCGTCGCCCCCGACCGCGGTGTCCCGGTCGAGCTGCTCACCGACAACGTCGAAGAGTTGGTGTCGCGCGAAGACGTCGACATCGTCGTCGAATTGATGGGTCCGGTCGAGCCATCCCGCAAGGCGATCCTGACCGCGCTCGAGCACGGCAAGTCCGTCGTCACGGCCAACAAGGCGCTGCTATCCATCTCCACCGGAGAATTGGCGCAAGCGGCCGAAAATGCGCACGTCGACTTGTATTTCGAGGCGGCGGTCGCCGGCGCGATCCCGGTCATCCGACCGCTAACCCAGTCGCTGGCCGGTGACACGGTGGTGCGGGTGGCCGGCATCGTGAACGGCACTACCAATTACATCCTCTCCGCGATGGACAGCACCGGTACCGACTACGCGAGCGCTCTGGCCGATGCCAGCGCTCTGGGCTACGCCGAGGCCGATCCCACCGCGGACGTCGAAGGCTACGACGCCGCGGCCAAGGCCGCGATTCTGGCGTCCATCGCCTTCCACACTCGGGTGACCGCTGACGACGTCTACCGCGAAGGCATCACCAAGATCACTCCGGCCGACTTCGCATCAGCGCATGCGTTGGGCTGCAACATCAAGCTGCTGTCCATCTGCGAACGCATCACCGACGACGACGGCCAGGAACGGGTTTCGGCGCGCGTCTACCCGGCGCTGGTCCCGTTGTCGCATCCGCTGGCCACGGTCAGCGGGGCATTCAACGCCGTGGTCGTCGAGGCCGAGGCGGCGGGGCGGCTGATGTTCTACGGCCAGGGCGCCGGCGGTGCGCCCACCGCGTCGGCGGTGGCCGGTGACTTGGTGATGGCGGCCCGCAACCGGGTGCTGGGCAGTCGCGGCCCGAAGGAATCCAAGTATGCCCAATTGCCGATCGCACCAATGGGTTTCATCTTGACCCGCTACTACGTCAGCATGAATGTGGCCGACCGGCCTGGCGTGTTGTCCGCAGTGGCAGCAGAGTTCGCCAAGCGGGAGGTCAGCATCGCCGAAGTCCGCCAGGAAGGTGTGGAGGACGAAGGGGGCCGCCGGGTAGGCGCCCGCATTGTCGTGGTCACTCACACCGCCACCGATGCCGCGCTCTCCGAAACCGTCGATGCGCTCGCCGATTTGGAGGTCGTGCTGAGTGTGGCCAGCGTGCTGCGACTGGAAGGAGACGGCTTGTGAGTGCCCCCCGGACCTCATCGACGGCCACGCACCACCCCTGGCCGGGTCTGATCGCTGCCTACCGCGACCGACTCCCGGTGGGCGACGATTGGAAACCGGTCACCCTGCTCGAGGGCGGCACCCCGTTGCTCCCTGCCACCCGGATCTCCGAAATGACCGGCTGCACGGTCCATCTCAAGGTCGAAGGTCTCAACCCCACCGGGTCCTTCAAAGACCGTGGCATGACGATGGCGGTCACCGATGCGGTAGCCCGCGGGCAGCAGGCCGTGTTGTGCGCCTCGACCGGAAACACTTCCGCGTCGGCGGCGGCGTATGCGGCGCGCGCCGGCATCACCTGCGCGGTGCTGATACCGCAGGGCAAGATCGCGATGGGAAAGCTCGCCCAGGCGGTGATGCACGGCGCCAAGATCATTCAGATCGACGGTAATTTCGACGACTGCCTGGAGCTGGCCCGCAAGATGGCCGCCGATTTTCCGACCATCGCGTTGGTCAACTCGGTCAACCCGGTTCGCATCGAAGGTCAGAAGACGGCGGCGTTCGAAATTGTCGACGCGCTGGGCTTCGCACCGGACGTGCATTCCCTGCCGGTCGGCAACGCCGGAAACATCACCGCGTACTGGAAGGGCTACACCCAGTACCACCACGAGGGCGTGATCGACCGGCTGCCGCGCATGCTGGGCACTCAGGCCGCGGGCGCGGCGCCGCTGGTACACGGCAAACCGGTCAGCCACCCCGAGACCATTGCTACTGCAATTCGCATCGGCGCACCGGCGTCGTGGACGGCTGCCGTCGAGGCGCAACAGCAATCCAACGGGCGCTTCCTGGCCGCCACCGACGAGGAGATCCTGTCCGCCTACCACCTGGTGGCCCAGTCCGAAGGCGTCTTCGTCGAGCCTGCGTCGGCAGCCAGCATCGCGGGCCTGCTCAAGGCCGTCGACGACGGCTGGGTAGCCCGCGGCTCGACCGTGGTCTGCACGGTGACGGGCAACGGTCTCAAGGATCCCGACACGGCGCTGAAAGATATGCCGACCGTGTCCGCACTACCCGTGGATCCCGTGCTCGTGGTCGAGAAGTTGGGGCTCGCGTAGTGAGAGTCTGTCCGTGACCCAGATGCTGCCTGCCGGGCTGGTGGCAAGCGCCGTGGTGTCGGCGTCCAGCGCCAACCTCGGCCCGGGTTTCGACAGCGTCGGCCTGGCATTGAGTCTGTCCGACGAAGTTGTCGTTGAGACAACGGATTCCGGCCTGGTGGTGGTGGTCGAAGGGGAGGGCGCCGACCAGGTTCCGCTGGGTCCACAACATCTGGTGGTGCGTGCCATCGAACGCGGGCTGCAAGCGGCAGATGTCGGCGCATCCGGCATGGTGGTGCGTTGCCGCAACGCCATCCCACACTCTCGTGGTCTCGGCTCGTCGGCGGCCGCTGTGGTGAGTGGACTGGCAGCGGCAAACGGCCTTATCGCACAAGTGGATTCGACACCGCTGACCGAAGCGCAGCTGATCCAGCTGTCCTCGGAATTCGAGGGGCATCCCGACAATGCCGCGGCTGCGGTGTTGGGCGGTGCCGTGGTCTCGTGGGTCGACCGCACCGGCAGCCCGCCCGAATATTCGGCCGTGGCGCTCGATCTGCATCCCGATATCCGGCTGTTCTGCGCGATCCCCGAGGAACGTTCGTTGACGGCCGAGACTCGGATACTGCTGCCCGCCCAGGTCAGCCACGATGACGCCCGGTTCAACGTCAGCCGCGCCGCATTGCTGGTCGTGGCCCTGACGAAACGTCCGGATCTGCTGATGGCGGCGACGGAAGACCTGCTTCATCAACCGCAGCGTGCCCCGGCGATGCCCGCCTCGGCGGAATATCTGCGGCTGCTGCGGCGTCTTAACGTGTCAGCGACGCTTTCGGGGGCGGGCCCATCGTTGATTGCACTCAGCACACACGAGCAGCTACCCGCGGATGCGTTGGACTACGGGGCCGCACATGGATTTACCATCACCGAGATGGCCGCTGGCGAAGGAGTTCGCTGGAGCCCGGGCGTCACAGTTCCTGGTTGATCCACAGCGTGGCCGGAGGGTTTGCTTGCTTCCGGCCCAGATGCAGGTTATTCTCAGACCCGTCCAGCAATCGCAGCTTCTGGATCTACATCCATACTGTATTGCCGCTAGGACAACCACCAAATTCTCTCGTGAACGAGGTTCGCCGCTTCCCTTCGCCGATCAGGCGATCACCGTTGCAGAGACGATTTGGGCGCACTCGGCAATTTGGCTGAATGCAACGAACCCTCATATGACGTGTTCAGCGAGGGAAGAAAGGAAATCCGTGACTGATACGGACCTCTTCACGGCTGGCGAAAGCACCGATGGCGATCAGCTGTCGAACCCCGTGACCACAGACACACCAGACGTCAAGAACACACCAGACGTCAAGAACGTTTCGGTGGGCTCCCTGTCCACCATGGTGCTACCCGAGCTGCGCGCGCTGGCGAACCAAGCCGGCGTCAAGGGCACGTCGGGTATGCGTAAGAACGAACTCATCGCCGCGATCAAGGAGACCAGGGGGCAGGCCAACGGCACATCAGTCAATGACCGTCCCTTCTCCGTCGACGAAGGCAATGCGGCCGTCGCAGAAGCGCCGACCGCCCAAGGGAAACAGAACGATTCAACGACCGAGACGCCACGCCGGGAACGACGCGGCGCATCCCGCGACGCGGGTTCGGCCCCCCGCACCGTCGATGACGCAGACCGCGAGTCCGCTGACTCCCGCGGCTCTGCCGGCGACAGGCCGGCCCGCAACGGAACAGCCAACGGCGAAGCCGAAGACCGGCAGGGAAATCGGCAGAACAACAGGAACGACGAGCGCGGACAAGATTCCGGAAACGACCGCGGTGGCGACCGACAAGGCTCGGGTGGCCAACAGAATCGCGGCGGCTCTAACCAGCAAGGCGGCTCTAACCAGCAAG
>Ga0182030_10014451_pt1 | contig 15584 bp, 14 predicted proteins | sample 812S3MmetaG_FD_121299 | JGI IMG/M metagenome (GOLD analysis project Ga0182030, IMG submission 121299) | Permafrost microbial communities from Stordalen Mire, Sweden - 812S3M metaG (Illumina Assembly) | ecosystem: Environmental > Terrestrial > Soil > Wetlands > Permafrost | place: Sweden... | reverse complement strand
TTATTTCGTGCCTTTCGTGTTTTTCGTGGATAAGTCGTCGTTTTTAGATTCATGTTTTTTTCACCATGATTTTGTCTGCTTCGTTTCTGCGCAGCAGAATGTCGGTGGTGCCGATGCGCACCTGCAAAGGGCCGGAGAAGCGCGCGCGGCGTATCACCTCGATTATTTTTCCGGTGCGGAAACCCATCGCCAGCAGGCGCTGGTGCAGCGGCCCGTCGGTGTGGATCGCGGCAATGGTTGCTGTTTCTCCGGGGGCGAGGGTGGAAAGCGCTACGGCAGGCATGATGCGGCAAGAAATGATGACGCCCGCATTATTCCACAGCGCGCCGCTTTTTGTAACGCAATCCATTTAATAATCAGTTAAAATGCCGACTTTATTTGGCAATGCCAAGGCACAGGGTAAGAGCAGTGTTCACCATGATTAAGGGCAGTATCGTTGCAATAGTCACACCGATGCTTGAGGACGGCAGCTTGGATTTGGCCGCTTTCCGTGCGCTGATTGATTTCCATATTGGGCAGGGTACGGACGGCATTGTGGTGGTGGGCACCACCGGCGAGTCTCCCACGGTGGATGTGGAAGAGCATGAAGCGTTGATCCAGCTTGCGGTGGAACATGCAGCCGGGCGCATTCCCGTGATTGCGGGAACCGGCGCAAATTCCACCAAGGAAGCCATTGAACTGGCCAGCTTCTCGAAGAAGGCGGGCGCCGACGCTTCACTGACCGTGGTGCCGTACTACAACAAGCCGACGCAGGAAGGTTTGTATTTGCACTTCAAAACCATCGCCGAGGCGGTGGACATGCCGCATATCTTGTACAACGTGCCGGGACGCACCGGCGCGGACATGCACAACAACACCGCGCTACGCTTGGCGCAGATTCCCAACATCGTCGGTATCAAGGATGCAACTGGCGACATCGAACGCGGTAGCGACCTGTTGCAGCGCGCACCCAAGGATTTCGCGGTATACAGCGGCGACGACGCGAGTACGCTGGCGCTGCTGCTGCTGGGTGCGCACGGCACGATTTCGGTCACCGCCAACGTGGCTCCGAGACTGATGCACGAGATGTGCGTTGCGGCCTTGAACGGCGAACTGGACAAGGCGCGCGCGATCAATTTCCGTTTGCTCGGTTTGCATCGGCATCTGTTTGTCGAGGCTAATCCCATTCCAATAAAGTGGGCAGTGGCGCGTATGGGGAAAATAAATAATGTGTTGCGCCTGCCACTTACGCCGCTATCGGTTGCCTCGCAAAGCGTGGTTGAAGACGCGATGCGCCAAGCTGGGGTAATCTAAATGACACAAGCATCAATTTCGAGGAACCGCATGAGAACTTTACAACGTACCGCACTGTCCCTTGCAATGCTGACTATGGCCGGATGCAGCAGCATGAGCCTGGAGAGCAAACGTGTCGATTACAAAGCGGCCGCAGTCAAAGTGCCGACTCTGGAAGTTCCTCCTGACCTGACAACGCCTACTGCCGAAGATCACTATACCATTCCTGAGGGCAGTGCGGCCGTGGCGAACTATTCCGATTTCGCCAAGGGTAGTGCGCCATCCCAAGCACGAGCCTCTTCAGTGTTGCCGGAATCCAAGAGTGTGCGCCTGGAGCGTAATGGTGCACAGCGCTGGTTGGTAGTGGACGACAAAGCGGAGAACGTGTGGCCGTCGATCAAGGAATTCTGGCAGGAAAACGGTTTTGTCATCAAGACCGAGAATGCGCAGGCCGGAATCATCGAAACCGACTGGGCGGAGAATCGCGCCAAAATTCCCAAGACCGGCCTGCGCAGCGTTCTGGGTAAAGTGTTCGACGACCTGTATGACTCGGGCGAGAAGGATATGTACCGCGTACGTCTGGAGCGGGGCAAGGACGGCAACAGCACGGAGATTTATCTCACCCAATATGGCAAGGAGGAGGTGCTGAGCGCGGATAAGAGCATATCTAAGTGGCAGTCGCGCCCGAACGACCCCGATCTGGAAGCCACCATGTTGCAAATGCTGATGATCAAGCTGGGCGGCGCGGAAGCGCATGCACAAGCGAAGGCGCAGATTGAGGTTCCATCCGCACAGGGTGCAGCAGTCATAGCACCCAAGCTGCAAACGCTGGCTAACGGAAGCAAGATTATTTTGTTGAGCGAGCCGTTCGACAAGAGTTGGCGCACCGTAGGTCTGGCGCTGGAACATGAGGGCTTCGTGGTGGAGGATAAGGACAGGGCCAATGGCGTGTACTTCCTGCGTGTCGAAGAAGATGCCAAGGAAAAGGGTTGGCTCGACAAGCTGGCTTTCTGGCGTGACGAAGAAAAGAGCAGTAAACCTGTGCGTTATCAAGTATCCGTGCATGAAGGCAGTGCGGGCTGCGAAGTGGCGGTCAATAACGGTAATGGCGGGAGCAACTCCAACACGCAACGGATTATTGACGCGCTGTACAAGGCTTTTGGCAAGTAATTTTGTATCGCTAGCCGTATAAGTTAATAGACGTAAGACATAAGTTATAACAGCCCTTCAGCTATGCTCAGGACAGGCTTCGCTACAAAACCAACTTACGTCTTACGACTAATAACTTTCTCTTGATTACTTATCCCGCCCTCTTTATTCATGCGCTTCGCGTCACTCGGTAGCGGCAGCGAAGGTAACGCACTTGCGGTGCAGGTCGGGCAGACTTGCGTGCTGATGGACTGCGGTTTTTCTCTGACCGATACGGTCACGCGTCTGGCGCGTCTCGGCCTGACAGCGGACAGTCTCAGCGGTATCGTAGTCACGCACGAACACGGCGATCATATCGCAGGGGTGGCGCGTCTTGCCCGCAAACATTCCATCCCGATATGGCTAACGCATGGCACGCGCCAAATGCATGGCAAGGCGCTGGATGACCTGTCCGGCCTGACCGAAATTTCTCCCCATCATTCTTTTGCTATCGGCGAGTTGCAGATACAGCCGTATGCCGTACCACACGATGCGGCTGAGCCGGTGCAATATGTGTTCAGCGACGGCGCAAAACGGCTTGGGGTGCTGACCGATACCGGCTGTGCCACGCCGCACATCGAAGCGACGTTGAATGGCTGCGATGCGCTGGTTCTGGAATGCAACCATGACACCACCTTACTGGCTAATGGCGATTATCCTTACAGACTTAAACAGCGCGTCGGCGGGCGCTTCGGCCATCTCAACAATGCGGATGCGGCGGCACTGCTGTCCAGATTGGACAAGCGCCGCCTGCAGCACATCGTGGCGGCACACCTGAGCCGCAAGAACAATACACGGGATCTTGCAGTTGCTGCATTAAGTTCGGTATTGGGGTGCGACACAGACTGGATCGCTGTGGCGACGCAACAGGAAGGATTGGGCTGGCGCGAGATAGTATGAGTTTGAATGACTGCCAACAAAAAAGCCGACTTACGTCGGCTTTTTATTGGCTAAAACCGACTTATTTCTTTGCGGGTTCAGCGGCAGGAGCCATAGCAGGAGCCATAGCAGCGGCAGAAGCTGCGTCAACAGCCGATACGGGTGCTGGTGCAGGTGCAGGTGCCGGTGCAGCAACTGGCTCGGGTGCAGGAGCGGGTGCAGGAGCGGGCTTTTCACCGCAAGCGGTCAGGGAGAGTGCTAACAGGGCGGCAACTAGAGCGGAGCGTTTCATTTTATTTTCCTCAAAGTAAAAAATTTAATTGGATTGCAAGTCATGGCGGATTACTAACGTCACGGCGGCGGCATTCTATCAACTTTTTGCGGAAATTGCAGCAGGGCAGCGTACTTTTATGGATTTTTGACAAAAAATAGCCTGTCGGACTTAAAGTGAATCGGTTGCAAATCCGCCTGATCGGTTCAATTTCGTCTCGCCGATTTTTTCGGTCGTTAGGCTGTGGTATACGGTTCAGATATTGATGATGCCGTTGCGGATGGCAAATGTGGTTAATGCCGCAACATTGTGCAGGCCAAGTTTCTGCATGATGTTGCGGCGGTGCACATCGACGGTTCTGACGGAAATTAACAGGTTGTCCGCGATTATCTTGGAGGAGTCGCCTTTCACCAGGAGTTGTAACACCTCGCGTTCACGCGGGCCGAGTTCCGAGATGCCCGGCATGGAGTGGAGTTCTTTATTTTCGGCCATGATCTTTGTTGCTTCAGGGCACAGGTATTGCTGCTGATTCATGACAGTGCGCAAAGCGCATAACAATTCATCGCTGGCATTTTCTTTAGTGATATAACCGGCAGCGCCAGCTTCGAGCATTTCCGCAACGTGCAGTCTGTCGTTGTAAGAAGATAAACCAATCACCTTGATTTTTGGATGCTGGTTGGATAGCCATCGCGTGGCTTCAATGCCGCTCATCCCCGGCATGGAGATGTCAGTTACTACCACATCCGGTTTTAATGCTGCGGCGAGTTTTAGCATGGTGCGCCCATTATTGGCTTCGCCCACCACTTCCATGTCATCTTCTCCGCTCAGCAGCCTACGCAAGGAGTCGAGCAGTATCTGGTGATCGTCAGCTAGTAATATACGGATGCTCATAGGATGGGGTGGTTATATGTAAATTCGGCAAGATGGGCGAGCGTATTCAGTTTTGGACTCCGTCCAGTTCTTAAGTCGTTTTGCTAGGTGTCTATTCTGACAATTTTGAGGTTTAAAAAATATCGGCGGTTTGTTCAATAAGTGTTAAGAAATTTCGGTAATAGCTTGTCGGTATTTGTCCTATGCTGTCAGCACATCTGCAAATGTCATGACGTCAGTCAATGGCATGATAAATAAATAAAAAGATCCTAGCCATGCCGTTCGTGACGATGGATAAAATGAATTATTTCGCTCATTTTTTTGCGGACTCAAGGGCGCGTCCACCTTATCGGGTAGCTGATAAATACCTTGAATAGGGTATTAAAATATTTTTTCAGACGAGCTAGAGTTGTCGCATGGCATGGAAAGCAAATGTAGCCGAGGTTTTCCTGCCTGCTGTATGTCAGCGCGCAGTCCGCACATTTCATGTATTGCCGTGTTGTACGGCAGTGAACTTCAAAATTTGGAGGGAATAATCATGCCACACCAATCGACAGTAACAAGCAAGAAAATTGATGCCAAGCCTCACAAGATCAGCAAGAAATCGCTCGCCCAATCTGAAAAAATCTCCGGTAATAATGAGGATCGTTTCCTCATGATTTCTGATGCGGCTTATTACCGCGCTTTAGGGCGCGGCTTCGAAGGCGGCGATCCAGTGGAAGACTGGCTAATGGCCGAGGCAGAAATTGGAGCCATGTCACACAACGGGTAAAAACCCGATAGGCAGTCTGTTTGTATTTGAGCGGAAATAACTCAGTCTTGAAACTGTAGTTACTTAAATAAGGAGAAATATCATGGCAAATATTGTTCAGCGTTCCCCGCTTTTAGGCGATGTCGCCCGCTTCAATCCATTTATGGATGTTGACGACTGGTTTAATAATTTTGGTATGCGCCCATTTATCCGTGAAATGGAAGCTGCACCCAAAATCAAGATGGATTTAACCGAAAACGACAAGTCTTATGTTGTGCGTGCCGAAATTCCTGGTGTAAATAAAGAGGATATCAAGGTGACGGTGGATGGCAATATGGTTTCCATCAGCGCACAGGTCAAACAGGAAAAAGAGGAAAAGGAAGGAGAGAAAGTGCTTTGCCGCGAGCGTTATCAAGGCTCAAGTTACCGCAGCTTCACTTTGGCTGGTAATGTGGATGAGGGGAAAACCCAAGCCAAATATGACAACGGCGTATTGGAATTGACCCTACCAAAGAAAAACGGAAACGGGCACAAGGAAATTGCTATTTCATAAAGTTAAACTCCGTCTCATAGAGTCTTGACCGTCAGTGAGTTACTTGAAGGTCTGCTCCAACAGAGAATACGGCGGCCTCATCGAAATGGGCATCCTCGACTACGCAGTAACACGCTACGTCTTGCAGAATGCAACTTTGATCGAGATAGTTGCAGAGCTGCCGAAAAATGAGACGGATGTTGGCGCCTGAATGAGATGAAAATGTGACGGGCGAGCCTGTGAAATGTCAGTGAAAAAATCGACCGTCCATGCGATCAACCTAAGGAGAATTTATCATGAGTCACACAGCCACTTCTGGCGACTTCCGCAAAATTCAGCGCCATGACGGCATCTTTCAGGAGCAAGAACATGATGCCTACAAGGCCAAGGGCAAGCTGCCGGAACCAACCATCTGTTTGCAATGTGGTGCAGTATTTCATGAAGGGCGCTGGCAGTGGTGCAAAACTCCGGCAAATGCACATCGGGCAACATGCCCTGCCTGCCATCGTATCCACGATCACTATCCCGCCGGCTTCCTCACTTTACAGGGGGAGTTCTTTCTTGCGCATAACGACGAAATCATGAATCTCGTGCGTAACCACGAACAACATGAGCGGGCAGAACATCCGCTCAAACGTATCATGGAGGTGGAAGAGAAAGAGGGCACAACGCTGGTGACCACTACTGATATCCATCTTGCCCGAGGCATAGGCGAAGCTTTGCATCATGCCTATCAGGGCGAACTGGAGTTTCATTACAACCCCGAGCAAAACCTGTTGCGCGTGGGTTGGACACACTGAACACGTTTGCGCGATGCACCCCATGAATTTGGCGCGGACTGCTTAGCAGTGACGCGCCACCCATTTGTCCGCAATAGATTTTCTTCAGGCTGATTCCAGACGTATCGTCCAGAAATCGTCGGCGAGGTTGGAATCGGTGAGGTAGGAATAGGGCATGGTGAAGTAGCCTTTGATTCCCCACCAGTCACCCCACGAGTTGCGCACGATGAAGCGTTGGGTGCTGTCGTCATAGCCGACGGCAACCACTGCGTGTCCACCCAGAAGTTTTTCCTTGGAGCCGGGCATATTTATTTCGCCGGTTTTAGCCGCTGCATCGCTTTCAAATTCGGTGTAAACCGAGAAGCCGAATACGAATGGGTAGCCTGAGGCGAGGCAACCTTTCATCTGATTGAGGATTTGCGGCACGCGTTGATATTGCACAGCCTTGTATTTGATCGCGTCCTGATAGCACTCCTGATTGGGCTTGTGTGTGAATTTTGCAATGTCATAAGGCCATTCTTTTTCCGGACAATCGCCCTGATTGGCGATGCTTTTGATTCCGTCACGGATTTGCGCACCGGCATCCGAATCTACGGAATTTTCCATGACGCGCTCGTTGTAGTAAATGAACAGGCGCGAGGGGACGAAATCAGGTTTCAGCTTTTGTTTGTGTCGCTCGAATTGCATGGCACCACCGATGGCGTTGGCCGTGCAACTGCCGAGCGCACCTTGATCGTAAACCGGAGAGCAATGAGGACGGAGGTCAGCCTTGGCAGGCAGTTTCGCGATATGAACCACCGGTGCGGCATACAGAAAGTCGCGGTGATCCGGCACGTCTGGCAGCCAGCCGTAAAAGTGTTTGTTTTTAGATATTCTGGTCATGATGAGTCTCCCTGAATTTTTGTTGTTGATGAAGATTGGATGTAACCCGGATTGTCCATCAAGCCAGAAACGCCTGTTTTGGCTTAATTCAAAATGGATTCAACGAAATCTACAAGATCAAACAAGTTGTTATCTGTACGCTGCCGCACATATGGGCAATCCGTGTTCAAAGGTAGCCAAAGCAAACCAGATATGCGATCTGGTCTCTGAATGAACTTCGATACTTATCAAGAAACAGTTTTTTAGTACAAATCGGGTACGAAATTACTGAAACTCGCTGATGCAAACGATCATGCAAAGCATAGCTTGGGGTTCTTGCGTATTCCGATATATCGATTAATATGACAAACTCACGTCAGCATGCACTTCTCACGCCCAAGTTACAAAGGAATAAACATGGCATCACAAAGAATCCAAGGCTATCCCATCCTGATTATCGGAGCTGGACGCGGAGGATCTGCCCTTCTTGAGATGTTCATGGAAGACAGGTTGGTTGAGGTTATCGCTATAGTAGATACGAATCCTGCTGCGCCTGGAATCAAACTGGCAAAAAGCTACGGGATTCCAACCTATACCGATGCTGGCGAAGCGCTGCGGGCCTGCAAGGACTATCCGGACTGTATCGTTTATAACTTATCGCATGATGAGACAATCACCGCAGAGGTGGGGAAAGTTTTTGGCGATAATAAAAGGGTGGCAAGCGGTCTTGAAGTCAATTTGTTCTGGCAAATGGTGACGAACCTGAAACAGGCCAAGGTTGAGCTTGAAAAAAGCCAGAGTCAGTTGCAAGCCATTATCCATAACGCGATGGATGGCATCATCATGATCAATGAGTCCGGAGATATCCTTGGATTCAACCCCGCAGCCGAGCAAATATTTGGTTATGCACAGCAGGATGCATTAGGCAAAAACTTGAACATGCTGATGCCTGAGCCTTTCCGAAGTGAACACGCATCCTACGTCAATCGGTATTTGCAGACTGGCGAGGCAAAGATCATAGGCATACGCGGACGTGAGGTGGTAGCCGTTCGAAAAAATGGCGAACAGTTTCCCATGGAGTTGTCCGCATCGGAAATGATATTGGGTGGACAGCGTTACTTTATCGGCATCGTCCGGGATATAACAGAACGCAAACGGACCGAAGAAAAAATAGCGCATTTGGCCCACTACGATTATTTAACAGACCTCCCGAACCGAGCGCTGTTTTTGGATAACCTCGAACATTCCGTTTCTCTGTCCAAGCGAAATAAATTGAAAGTGGCCGTGTTGTTTCTCGATCTGGATGGATTCAAAAAGGTCAACGATACGCTGGGACACGATGCGGGTGACCTGTTGTTACGGGAAGTTTCCAAGAGACTGAAAGTGACCATAAGAGCGTCAGATACGGTAGCGCGGGTGGGCGGGGACGAATTCATCTTTGTGCTAAACGAAATTGGATCAGATGAAAACGCCGCATTGATGGCAAATAAAATAATCACCGCATTGTCTGAACCGTTCGAACTCAAGGGACAACGATGTAATGTGGGAGGTAGCATCGGCATTTCACTCTACCCGGATGGTTCCAAAGACCCTGAAACGCTTATCAAGCAAGCTGATGACGCAATGTATCTGGCAAAGCAAAGTGGGAAAAACACTCATAAATTCTATCGGGATGTGTTGCCAGAAAATTCTGGGGAATAAATATGTGCCAAATGACCGGATGATAATTTGTAGTAGTTGAGACTTAATCTGACAGACAGTGTCTGCCTTAACTTTCAAAATTGGTCATGAGTTAGTCGCGAGTGACTGCTTTGCGACGGTGAAAAACTAAGAGTAGACTTCCGTTGTCGGCCATTATGCATAGTACCCAATTATGGATAGTATTCATGCCGCTTGAACTAACAGTCCTTATGGATACAGGCTTTTTGGCAGATTCATTATTTGAATAGTTCACATAATTCGAGACGATTATCGAGTTGACTATGACACTACATAAGTTTGTCATGCCCTCATCGACTCACGTTACCCGTATAGCTGCGGGAGTCAGGAAGTAAGATGCCTTGTAATTGTGCTCCAACCTTGCTGTTAGCAGTCTTGAAAACGCTGCAAATTATGAATAGCGCAAAATACGCATGTGCCTGTGTTGACGGGCATTAGGAAGAGGTTTTATCCAGCAGCTATCCATAATTGAGTACTATGCATAATGGCCGTTATGAATAGCTATTCATAACGACCGACTTCTGCCGGTCGCCAATGTCCGCAATTGGGCAAGCAATATATATATCAAAATTACACGCTGATATATGCCAATGCCCGTTAGTCAGCATTGATCCCAATTTGCCGAAGTATTGAGCAGCCAATCTCAATTGAGGCTGGAAGCCTAACGCAACAGTTTGATACCGCCTATTTTTACCTGTGAAATGGCATGCGCAAGCACCTCAATGGTTTGGGGGCGAGCAAAACTTTTGCGCCATGCCAGTGCGATGCGGCGTGATGGTATGGGTTTGGTAAATGGAATCACTTTCAGCAAGCGGCTGCGGTAACGAGCGTTGTTGGCTGATGCGGGCAGCACAGTGATTCCCAGGCCGGATGCCACCATATTGCGCAGAGTTTCCAGCGAGGTACCCTGTTGAATCTCTGCCCCCTTGCTGCTCAATTCAGGGCACGCTTCTGCGACTTGATTGCTGAAGCAGTGTCCTGAGTTAAGCAGCAATACTTTTTCGGCAGATAGCTCTTGTGTCTTGATGCTGCGTCTGTTCGCCCAGTGATGGTCGTTCACGACAACCACCTCAAACGGCTCGTCGTATAAGGGCTGGGTTAGTATGCCAGAATCCCCGAATGGCAGAGCTATGATGATGACATCAAGCCTGCCGTTGCGCAGCAGGGTATCCAGATTGGAGGTGATGTTTTCCTCAATTTCCAGCGGCATTTCCGGAGCAAGTTTTTTAAGCGCTGGAATCATGTCAGGCAAAAGATAGGGACCAACACTGTAAATAATTCCGAGGCGCAACGTGCCGACCAACTGGTTACTGCCATGCTTGGCGATTTCACGGATACGTCCCACCTCTTCCAGCGCGCGTTGTGCCTGTTCCACGATCTGAGCGCCGATGGGAGTGATGGTGACTTCGTTTTTGCCGCGCTCAAAAAATTGTACGCCCAATTCTTCTTCGAGCTTTTGTATCGCCAGTGAAAGAGCGGGCTGGCTGATAAAAGATTTCTCCGCCGCGCGGCGAAAGTTGCGCTCCTGTGCTACCGCAATGACATAGCGAAGTTCATTTAGCGTCATATTGTTTCCTCTAAGTGATTTGGATAGTAAATCACACAGTACAATAAAATCAATTGGAATTATTAAAGAGCAAGGCATAAATTATGTTTGCGAGCATCACTGATAGCCTCTATGGGATGCACAATCTGTGGCACTATGAATCCCACGGTTTTATTCAATTTGAACTATCTGATTCTGGATGAGTAATTGGAACCGAGTTGTTAGGCGAAACACAACAAAGGAGAGAGCCATGTCAACCGAAACAAAATGCCCATTCTCGGGCGACGCTAGTAAACACACGGTAGCTGGAGCCCCATTGAACGCAGACTGGTGGCCCAATCAACTGAAGTTGAGCATCCTTCACCAGCACTCTTCCAAGTCCGACCCCATGGGCGAGGCCTTCAACTACGCCGAGGAGTTCAAGAGCCTCGACCTGGACACAGTCGTCAAGGACCTCCATGCCGTGATGACGGATTCGCAGGACTGGTGGCCCGCTGACTTCGGCCACTACGGACCTTTGTTCGTTCGCATGGCATGGCACAGCGCCGGCACGTACCGCATCACCGATGGTCGCGGCGGTGCAGGGACCGGCAACCAGCGCTTTGCCCCCCTCAATAGCTGGCCGGACAACGTTAACCTCGACAAGGCGCGTCGGCTGCTTTGGCCGATCAAGCAGAAGTACGGCCGCAAAATCTCCTGGGCCGACCTGATGATCCTCGCTGGCAACGTCGCGCTGGAATCTATGGGATTCAAGACTTTCGGTTTTGCCGGTGGACGTCCGGATATATGGGAACCAGAACAAGACATCTACTGGGGTGCTGAGAACAAGTGGCTGGATGACAAACGCTACTCCGGCGACCGGGACCTCGAAAATCCGCTCGCTGCCGTGCAGATGGGTCTGATTTACGTCAATCCGGAGGGGCCGAACGGTAACCCGGACCCGCTCGCTGCGGCGCGCGATATCCGTGAGACCTTTGCCCGCATGGCGATGAACGACGAAGAGACGGTTGCGCTCATCGCTGGTGGTCATACCTTCGGTAAAACCCATGGTGCCGGCGATGTGAAACATGTTGGGCCTGAGCCGGAAGCTGCAGGCATCGAGGAGCAGGGTTTGGGTTGGAAGAACAGCTTTGGCAGCGGTAAAGGGGGGGACACGATCTCCAGCGGTCTGGAGGTCACCTGGACCACCACGCCAACGAAGTGGAGCAACAACTTCTTCTGGAACCTGTTCGGCTACGAATGGGAACTGACGAAGAGCCCGGCCGGTGCGCATCAGTGGACGCCGAAGCATGGCATGGGCGCCGGTACAGTGCCGGATGCTCATGACCCGTCGAAGCGTCACGCGCCTTCCATGCTGACCACCGATCTAGCCCTGCGGTTCGACCCTGCTTACGAAAAAGTTTCAAGGCGCTTCCACGATAATCCGGACCAGTTCGCCGACGCCTTCGCCCGCGCCTGGTTCAAGCTGACGCACCGTGACATGGGCCCTCTCGCCCGCTACCTGGGTCCGCTGGTGCCGAAGGAAGTGCTGATCTGGCAGGACCCCATTCCCGCAGTAGATCACAAGCTGGTTGAGGAGCATGACATTGCCGCTCTGAAGGCCAAGGTACTCTCGTCCGGACTGTCCATCTCCCAACTGGTCAATACCGCTTGGGCCTCTGCGGCAACGTTCCGGGGCAGCGACAAGCGCGGCGGTGCCAACGGTGCGCGTATTCGTCTAGCGCCGCAAAAGGATTGGGAAGTCAACCAGCCGCCCGAACTGGCGAAGGTACTGCAGAAGCTGGAAGCGATCCAGAAGGACTTCAACAGCGCACAGTCTGGAGGCAAGAAGGTTTCTTTTGCTGACTTGATCGTTTTGGGAGGCTGCACAGCCGTCGAGGCAGCTGCGAAGAAGGCCGGCCACGACGTGAAGGTTCCCTTCTCGCCGGGGTGCATGGATGCGTCGCAGGAGCAGACCGACGTGGATTCGTTCGCCGTACTGGAGCCGACCGCAGATGGGTTCCGCAACTACATCCGTAAGGGACTCGAAGGATCGGCAGCTGAACTGCTGGTGGATAAAGCGCAGTTGTTGACGCTGACCGCCCCCGAGATGACGGTTTTGATCGGCGGTCTGCGTGTCTTGAATGCAAACTTCAGGCAATTCGAACATGGTGTTTTCACCAAGCGGCCCGAAACATTGACCAACGATTTCTTCGTGAATCTCCTCGATATGAACACGAAGTGGCAGAAGTCCGCCTCATCTGAAGGCGTGTTGGAGGGACACGATCGAGCAACGGGCGAGCTTAAGTGGAAGGGCACCATCGTTGATCTCGTCTTTGGTTCTAACTCCCAGCTCCGAGCCCTCGCGGAAGTCTATGCCTGCGGCGACTCGCAGCAGGCATTCGTGCGTGACTTTGTGACGGCTTGGAACAAAGTGATGAACCTTGATCGCTTCGACCTTGCGTGATTTCAGAGGATAGCATCTGCCGAATGATGAAGTGAAAATTAATTAGCCGTTATTGAGCGGAGGACGATTGTTTTAGCGTAGACCGTTTGCGAATTGGTGAATGACTGGGCAATCTATTATCAGTTTGACTGGCCGCTGTGGGTGTGCGCCGTGAAAAGGCGGCGCTTTTCCAGTGGGTGCGAGTCCCACCCTCACCACCTCCGCAAATTTCATCTTTCGTAAGTATTACTACGTATTGTTCAATCCTAAATATGGGGGTATGGTTGTTCTTTTAATTTCTTGTATCAGGCTATTCGTTCGACATGTAGGTGGTTCGCGCAACACCAGACTAAAGCCTGCGCGGCCTGCCCCGAAGTGATCCGTCGTCCGGCGGAAAAATAGAAAAATATCTTGGCAGGTATCAATACTGTTCGCTTAACCGTTCGTGGTGAGCTTGTCGAACCACCCGCTACGCAACCAGAACACTTCGACAAGTTCAGAAGGCCATGAACATGAAAATAATTGCGCACCACAAACCAGTCACAAGTGGGCTAATTTGGGACATGCACGTTTGGGAAGCCTCCTGGGACGGTAATTCCGTTTGGGGTCCGCATGGAACACTCGTCCAAAGCACCCTCGATTTTCAATTCCCCGATGTTTCCGATCCGCGCAAACTTCAATTCAAATATCGCTCAACCGATGCAACGGGCCAAACCGTCTGGGAACCGGACGACTACATTCGACACATCTTTCAGACGGCACCCACTGAAATCTGGACCTTCGATTTCACTGGAAGAGTTCTCTATCAAAACCCATTCCCCGCTGGAGTTTTCTTTAATTCTGGGGACGTGCTGACGTTCAACGTTATTACACAAAACCATTTTCGCGGGGGGCAGATTTATGTCTGGAATCCTTATGATTCCTCCAATCCATCGACTTTTTTTCCAGAGACTGCACGCGATGATACAACTTCCATTTCGACGTTCACTGTCACACTGGCGAACTGGATGACAGAGGGTTTCTATCTGAAACTCATGTGCCCCGGCTCAAACGGAAGTGGTGACATCTGGGAGCCGAATTCCAGCAATCGCGTGTGGTGTCCATGCGACGGCGCTTCGTTATGGCTAAAGAGTGGTGAGAATGATCTGCGCAGCCAGCCGCTTTCCCTATCTGCAATCGCCCTGGAAGTTTTATTTCCCGCCACATTGGCTAACCCTCCGAATTTAGCGTTGCAGGATGTTGTGGAAGGCATCAACTTTCCGATAGCTGCACCCTTGGTTAAAGTGTTTGCGGGCAGTTCCCTTTTTAACATCGCGGCTTACAGCGTGGAGATATACCATGGAGCAAGTTACAATGTTTTCAGTCAGAACAACGTCGAAAATCCCGCCATCGTGCGGCCATTTCCGGCGGATCCCGCCGATCTGACGGCAATCTCGCGATTTGTCTTGGGAGCGGGTTCGTGGCTGGACGCGTTTCCCACCATTGGGTCTGTCACACTTTCCATTCAACCTCTACCAGTGACAAGTTTCAATAACGGCGTTTCCCTGCAAGTTTCCATCGGCAACGCGCCAGCATACCAAACCGTGCCGGCCTTCCTACAGCCAGATGGTACCTGGAGCGCAACATTGGTAGTTGCCCCGAACATAACGACTTCCGTTCAACTGTTCCCAGTCAGCGGCTCTGAACCAAAGCCCTACGCGTGGATAAACACGACCAGATACTTCACTCCCACCCCCTCGTCCACCACAATTTTTTCCAACGAAGGAGTCTATGGCATCAGTGCCCGTGGCAAAACACCGTTTGCCGATCCCCCTGACCGTGTTGCTCTTATGCAAGAGGCATTCGGCAGCGCAGTAGTGGCAACTGATATTTTCTTGGCGAGGGAAATGCCTCATGGCGTGACGGTTCTTGGCGCTGATGTCTATTTTGTCGTTCACGCGCCACACGCCGTTTGGGCGGCTCTCATCTTAATCGATGAAACGGCGCCTGGCGGCCCGGTCAGACAACAGATACCCATGACTTTGACGACCGATACGTTTTACTGGTGGTGCAAAGTGCCTGTTGGCGAGGCCCAGCCCGGCGCCCGTTACCACTTCCTTCTAAACGACACTCTGGAAGTGATGGACCCGGCTGCACGCGCAGTCCTGGATCGTGGGAATTTTTCAACTTCATTTAACGACAATCCCGCCGATCCCGGTACTTCCTGGTCTCTGGTACTCGATGTTGAAAGCGTCGGTTCGACTGCTCATGCCCAGTCCTGGCAAGCTATGGGCTGGGAGAGTCTCCTGATTTATGAAATCCATGCCAAACGTTTTACGGACTTGCAACCCGGCAGCCTCACGCCTCTTGATTTGGTGGCGGATGAACTGAACTCAACTAACCGCATGGGTCAGACAGGCTACTTGCATCAACTTCCAGTCACCGTTTTCGAATTGATGCCGGTCAGTGAATTCAGTTCGAGCGCATCGTGGGGATACAACCCTGCATTTTA
>Ga0182030_10014448_pt1 | contig 15585 bp, 15 predicted proteins | sample 812S3MmetaG_FD_121299 | JGI IMG/M metagenome (GOLD analysis project Ga0182030, IMG submission 121299) | Permafrost microbial communities from Stordalen Mire, Sweden - 812S3M metaG (Illumina Assembly) | ecosystem: Environmental > Terrestrial > Soil > Wetlands > Permafrost | place: Sweden... | reverse complement strand
ACTAGCGGAGCGCGTATGAACGAAGCAGCAAAGGCCACCCCATTTCTCACCGACGTCAAGACCCTGCGGGCCCGTGCCCGTGAGAACATCGGGTCCGGGAATGTCACCTTCACCTACGAAGGTAATGCGAAAAAAACCATTGAGATCCTGCAAAGCGTGCTGGCCACCGAACTTGTCTGCGTGCTGCGTTACACCATGCACGCCGTGAGCGCCGCGGGCATCTCAAGTGATTCGGTCAAGGCGGAGTTCCAGCAGCACGCCGATGAGGAGCGGGCGCACGCGCAGAGCGTTGCCGAACGTATCAATCAATTGGGTGGCACGCCGAATTTCGATCCGAAAGGACTTGAGACACGCTCCGTGTCTGAATACGGGTCCGCTGCCACGCTCGTCGACATGATTCGGGAGAACCTGATCGCCGAGCGTATTGCGGTCGATCACTATCGGGAGTTGATCCGATATTTTGGTGACCAGGACCCGACCACGCGCCACATGCTGGTCGGCATCCTGGCAGTGGAAGAAGAGCACGCGAACGACATGCATGATCTGCTCGTCGCGCACGAAGGTCGACCAATGCTCTGACAAGCGAACACGGAACCCTTGTCTTTAGGAGCATTGCATGGGTATTGCGGCCGTGATGAAGGACACGCGCAAGGCCGCGCTGAAGGCGGTCGGCGTGCAGCCCAAGGAGGCGGAACAGGATCTGCTGGACACATTGAAGTCCGAGCACGACGAGGTGAAGGCGTTGCTCGAAGACCTGCAGAATGCCGATACGGCCCCGCAGCGCAGGGCGCTGGTTCAAAAGATCAAGCAGGCGCTCGTCCCGCATACCAAGGCGGAGGAGAAGGTCCTCTATGCCGCGATTATTGGGCTGAAGGACAAGGACGCCCAAGCGGACGGATACGAAGGCGGAATCGAACACGACTTAGCGGCCAAGACGCTGCAGAAACTGGACGCGATCCTGAACGCGAAGTCCCCGGAACATAAGGCTGTGGCGAAGGTGCTCAAGGAACTCATCGAGCACCACATCCAGGAAGAAGAGCGCAACGTGTGGCGCGACGCCAGGAAGCATTTTCCAGATGAGGATCGCATCGCCATGAATCGGCGCTATCGGGCAATCAAGGCGCAGGTAAAGATGTTCTGAGGGAGCGGCGACTGCCGCGGTGTTCGCGGTCCCTGCCGGGGAGCTATTTGTCGACCCGTTCGGTCAGGTGGATCGTGACCTTGTCTCCTGCTGCCTTGCCGAGGCGGGCGCGCAGCTGCGCCTTGATGGGCAGCTTGTGAGTTCCATCCCCCAGGGCCATGAATGAACTCTCGAATGGATACCCGTCGATGGTGCCCCTGATCTTCACCAGGCCGCGCGTCTTGAAATACGCGGCAGAGCCGGGCATGACCACGTAGGTCCAGCCGCCTTTCTTCGGGCTCAGTTGCAGCAACGCATTGAAACGCTTGTCTATCGCGCCCACGTTCCAACCTCCGCTCGCAGCAGTATCGCAGGAATCTTGCGCGCCAAGGAGGGCGGGAGCATTCTGCCCCCATGTCGGATGTCTTCATATCCTATTCCCACAAGGACACGGATTTTGTGCGGGATCTGGTCAAGCCCCTGGAGGCGGAAGGATTCTCGGTGTGGTGGGACCATACGATTCCCCCGGGCAAGACCTGGGATGACGTCATTGCGCGCGGAATTCGGGAAGCCAAGGCCTGCATCATTGTCTGGTCGCCGAACTCGGTCATCAGTGATTGGGTGAAAGAAGAGGCGACGCTGGCCAAGGATGGCGGCAAATACCTGCCCATTCAAATCGGGGCGGAGCTGCCGCCAATGGGATTTCGGCGGATCCAGGCGGCGGACCTGCGCAGCTGGAATGGCAATGCGCAGGATCCGCAATGGCGATTGCTGATGACCGAGATCACGAATCTCGTGAGCGGCAACGGTGCGGTCTCCCCACCCGAGGCGTCGGCCGCTGTAGTCCCACCTGGCAAGTCACCACCGACGACCCATGCTGCAGCCGCATACACCGGCAGAAGGACCGGGCTGCTGGTTGGGCCGCTGATCGCTGTCGCGATCGTCGTTGGGGGGGTTGTCATGTGGGGCTTCCGCCACGCCTCCCAGGTCGGAGCAGCCAGCGCCACGCCGCCGGCGGTGACCTCGACTTTACCCCCGCCGGCGCCGCAGGCCGCGGCCGCATCGGCCCCGAGCATCGCGCAGGCTTCTCCCGCGCAAGCTGCTTCGGCGCCGGGGTCAGTCGTGGGCGTGTGGCAGGGATGGTATCACCTGGACACGGACCCTCCGGATCAACGGACGCCGCTGACCGGCACGTTTCAGCCAGATGGCAGCATGATTGGTCAAAGCGCCGGCCAGACGAGCCTTTGGCGGTGGCAACAATCAGGCTCGAGCGCCCAATGGTCCAACGGCAATACCATCTATACGGCGTCCATTACGGGCAACCACATGGTCGGCACGATCAGCTATGGGCAGCACACCGGAAACTTCGAAGCGAACCGTTGAGTCAAGCGGCCGGTTACTCGTTCAATTTCCGACCCAGAACAGCGCCTGCGACTGCCCGACAGCGTAGACGGGGTATGACCGCTTCCTGCTGCATTGCGGTCGCAGACCGTTGCAGATCTTTCATGCATGGTTCCCGAGGCGGGCGCCCCTACTATGGAAGCGAAAAACTCTTCGTGCCATTCTCGCGAGGGCTCAGGCGCTGGATCCACTCATGTCGGACATCTTCATCTCTTATGCCCATGAGGATACGGACTTCGTCCGTGGCCTGGTCAAGCCCCTGGAAGCCGAAGGGTTCTCGGTGTGGTGGGATCACTCGATTCCGCCAGGAAAGCAATGGGAAGACATCATTGAGCACGGAATCAAGGAAGCCAAGGCGTGCATCGTTGTCTGGTCGCCGGCGGCAATCGCCGCCGAGTTTGTGCGGGATGAGGCAAGGATGGCCAAAGCGGGCGGCAAGTACCTGCCTGTTCTGATCGGGGTTGGCGAACCGCCAATTGGATTCAGGCAGATACAGGCGGCAAACCTGGGCGCCTGGCATGGCAATGCACACGATCCGCAATGGCGAATGCTGATCACTGAGATCAGTACGCTCGTCAAGGGCAAGGATGTGGTACCACCACCCCCTCCAGCCCAGACCTTACTCGATAAAGCGACATTTTGGATCCGGGCGCATCGCCAGCAAGCTGCCCTGGTATCGCTCGGCACGGTGGCGCTGCTCGCCGTGCTGCTGGCCGTATTCTGGTATGCCTCGGCAAGCGGCCCGCAGCGACAGGCCGCTGCGTTCGCTGAAAAATTCACCTCCTCGACGTTGTACCCGCAGAAAGGGGGGGTTGACCCGGCCATGGTCGGAACCTATACGCTGGATACGGTGTTCGTGGACTTCAATACTCACTACGTCTATACGCTCAATGCGGATGGCAGCTATACGGTGACCGGAGAACAGGAGGAGGATGGCCGGGGGACAGGCGATGGGAACGGTAATTTCCACAACACGGGAACGAACACCGGTCGGGTGCATTCCGGCACTGCGCACATCATCGACGATTCGGACTTCATTGCGAATGGCACGCACTACCAGCTGGTCAAGCCGTTCCTGCCGCCGGGGCAACCGAACCCGAGCCTGCTGGGCTCCTGGGTGGCGACCGGCAACGTCGCTGGCCAGCAGTGGACATGGACCTGGACCTCGAAGACACCGGGAACCTATCACTTCGAAGGGCACTGGTCCGACCACGGACACACCACCTTTGCGAACCGCCTGTGGACTGCGACGTCGACCGTCACCGGCCAGAGCGGCGGTGGCACCTACGGGATTGTCGATTCCACTCACGTCCTGATCAATGGCGTAATCTGGGTCCGGCAGTAGCCGGCAGTCCAGGTGGTCCGAAGGAGAAGAATAATGCGACTGGCAATTGTGCTCACTTTATCCATGAGCCTATGTGGATGCATTGCATCGAACACCATGATGCGTTCGCAGACCATGTCCTTTGACGACATCATCGAGGACACCACCGACAAGCTGCTGGTGCTCAATATCCTGCGGGCCAAGGACAAAGCACCCCTGCACTTCGATGAGATACCTTCGATTCACGAATCCATCACCACCAATGCCTCGGTGCAGGCACAGTGGCCCTTCGGCCCATCCAACAAATCAACCGCGCGTAACACGCTCACGGCGGGTGCGGGCGTACAGATGGCGCCGAGCTTCGAGATCGACAATCTCGCCACCAAGGATTTCGTCACCGGCATGGCGACGCCGATCGATCCGAAGTTCGTCAAGTACTGGCTGGACCGGGGTCTGGACCGCCGCGTGGTGCTGTTACTGTTTTTCTCGGCAATCGATGTAACGGTGGCTGAACCTGGAGAAGGCAGCGCGGGGCGCCAGACCATCCGCATCCGCAACTCGCCCCGCGATGCGATTGATGCTCTCTACACGGTTCCGCCCCCGGCAGACGCCGCGAGGCCGACGCTGGCCGAGAAGGAAATGGACACCTGCAAAGGTCAGTCGGATTTTCTGCACTACCTGAAACTGATCAACAACCTCACGAGCTTCACGGCGCAGTCGGGGTCGCAGAAGAAGGCGATTCTGGAATCGATCTCACTCAACGACGAGGATATGGCCAGGGTCATCGCGGCGGTGTCGAGCCTTGATTCGACCAAGACGTCGGTCAAGTACGACAAGGACAAGAACACTCTTTCGCTGTACGGAAAATCTGCGACGACGACTGCGCTGTGCCTGTCCAGAGCGCAGGCACGTGGCTCCGGGCCGCAGGAGGCGCAAGACGACTGCGCCGGCGCAGATGTCGCCACCAGCGGCGGCGCGGACGCGGACGAAAGCAGGACGCAGGAGGTGCTGGCCTTTCCGGAGTTTGCGGGCGCCACGGATACGCGGGTCGCCGATTTCTGCACGCGCTTCGGCCGCGTGATCGAACAGCTGCACGGTCCGGAAAAGGTCGGTGAGCCGACCTTGACGAAGTCCACTGATCCGAAGCCGCAGATTCGTATGGAGATTCGTTCGGTTGGCGAGATCATCCAGTTTCTCGGCGATCTGATGGCCTATCAGGAGGCCATCCAGGCCTACCAGGGCTCCTCGACCAACAGGACGCCGCGGGCCGACATCATGAAGCTCAACCCGATCCTGACCTTCGGCTTCTGCGGCTATCTGGCAGATAACGCTCCGGATCCTCACTGTGGCGATTATTTCTTCAACATCAGCAGCACGAGTGCCGGCGAGGATTCGCGATTCTCGGTACGCTATCGAGGCCAGACCTACTACGTGCCGCGCTACAGCCGCCCCGAGCAGTGGCAGAACCAGGAATCGGCGCCCTGCTCCGCGGAGGAGGCCACGCCGGGAAAGGACGCATCGTGCATCGATCACACATTGGAAGTCCTGGCGGTCGTGAACCAGCTGACGGATTTGCAGCGTTCGGCGCAGGATGTGCAGCAGACGCCATACGTCAGCGTGCTGCCATAGATCGTGGCCAACGTCCCGGCCGGAGTGCCGATCGTTATCGGGTTGCAGTCGCAAGGGGAGTTTGCGGGCTTCGACCCCTGGGGTCTGCGCGAGTTCCTCGAAGCGGAGTTTGCGGCGCGCTGCGCATGCTATCCGCATTCGCCGTTCATATTGCACATCCGAGCCGAGTCGACACTGCGCGTGATTGCCAGCGCGGCCGCCTCGGCTTGCGGCATTTCGGTGGCGGAGCCTCCGGGAGGTGCGCTGGCGCTGTTCTGCCACCTGCTGATTGATATCTCGCAGCTCATGCCGACGGATGCCGAGAATTCGCCATCCGTCACGGAGCCACTGGAGGAAGACCTGATCGAGTTTGAGGCAGAATTGAAAGTCGAGGTCATCCGCGTGCAGCTATCGGGTGCCGAGGCGCAGGTTCGCCAGAAAGTCTCGCTCTTCGGCATTGATGGGCCCGTGCGCGATCGGCTGGGTCACCCGAAGCCGGAGAATCGGCTCATGACGCGTACGGACCGTTTCAATCAGGATTCAACCCGGCCCGAAGTGCCGACGGTTCCGCTCGGCGTCGAGCCGACGATCGAAGCCCTGTATGCCCGCGCCGATGCTCTTGCGCTGCTCTTCCAGCGCAAGATCCACTTCCTCTTCTATACAATCTTCGCGCTGGCCGCCGCCGCCGCGCTTTTTTATGGATGCTTCACGACGATCGCCAGCACCAACGCTACATTCCAGAATGACGCGCTACGCGGCTATGTGTTGCTGATCGTGACCTCCTACGGGGTCTTTCTCTATGCACGGCACCGCGATCTGCATAGCCGCTTTGTCGAGTACCGGGCGCTGGCCGAGGGCCTGCGGGTGCAGCATTATTGGCATGCCTGCGGTCTGGCGCGTTCGGTTGCCGTCTGTTACCTGGTGCGCCAGCCACTGGAGTACCGCTGGATCCGACTGGCCCTGTGGCGGGTGGCCGCGGCGAATCCACCGCCGCCCAAGCTGTCCGGCGTCGAAGAGTCATCGGCCACCACCGTGCTGCAAAGCTGGATCGACGATCAGGAGGAGTACTTCGTCCGGACCCAGGCACGCAGCGCCAAACTCGAGGCCCGACTGCGGCATGTGGTTGCCGGGATTTTTGTTTTTGGGGTCGGTGCCTCCGGCGGGTACATGCTGGCGCAGCACCATATGTCGACGCCCTGGCGATTGCGCGTCAGCCTGGTCAGTTTTCTGTTTCCGGCGGTCTCGGCCGCGATCGTGGCGCTGGTCACGAAGTTGGGCCTGCTGTACCAGGCCAGTCACTATGGTCGAATGCAGGCGGTCTATGACCAGGCCCGACGGCGGCTGCGGCGCCACCCCTCCGGCGCGACGGCGCGCATCGCGATTGCGCTCGGTGAGGAGGCGCTGCTGGAAAATGAGAGCTGGGCACAGTTCCGGCGCGAGCGCGGCATGGACGAGCCCGTCAATCCGTTCCGGCGGCCCTGGTAGCCGCAATCACGGCCAAGGTCCAAATGAGCAGCGAATTGCCCCATCAGGATGCCGCCTCCCTGTACGCGCTCTGGGCCACGCGCGACAAGGCACTTTGGTCCACACAGCCGCAGCGTTACGGTGAAGTGGCGCGACGCCTGCTACGGGCCGGGGAGCCGCTGCTCGCCTACGATGTCACCCGCGAAGCGGCGCTGCTGTGGCCGCAGGATAGCGAGCTGCAGGTGCTGCAGGCACTCGCCCTGGCGCGCTGCCGGGCAACCGGGCTGGCCAATGAACTGCTGGCGCGCCTGTACGCGGCCGGCCACCGCGACGAGGAGACGGTCGGCCTGCTGGCGCGCACTTACAAGGATCTGTGGGAGGAGGCCAGCGATCCGACACTCAAACAACAGTATCTGTTGCGCGCGCAGGCCCTCTACAGCGAATCCTTCGCGGGCGCACGCGCGCTGCGGTACTGGAGCGGCATCAATGCGGCGACCCTGCAGCTGCTGCTAGGTGATTTCGCAGCGGCAATGGACACTGCGCGCGAAGTGCAAGCGATCTGTGAGCGCGCGCTGCTGGCGGCCGACCTGAAGCCCGGTGATCAGTATTGGCTCGAAGCGACGCTGGGGGAGGCGGCGCTCCTCCAGGATCAACTCGAGACGGCCGGTGCACATTACCGGACGGCAGTGGCGCTGGCATCCAAGGATCTGGGTGATCTGGCCTCCACGCGCCGCAATGCGCGACTGATCCTGCGCGCACGCGGACGCGATCCGCAGCTGCTGGAGCAGTGGCTGCCCGCGCCGGTGGTGGTGGTGTTCACGGGCCATCTCATCGACGCCCCGGACCGCACCGAGGCGCGCTTTCCTGCCAGCGCCGAGCGGGCCGTTTTTACACAGATCAAGCGCTACCTGGGCGAGGCGCGCGCCAAGGTGGCTTTCGCATCCGCCGCGTGTGGCGCCGACATCCTGTTGCTCGAGGCAATGCTCGAGCTCGGTGGCGAGATCAACATCGTGTTGCCGAGCGATACGGAGTCGTTCGTGCAGGCAAGCGTTCTGCCGGGCGGCAACGCGCAGTGGGTCGAACGCTTTCACCGCCTCGTGAAGGCCGCGAAGCAGGTGACCCATGCCTCGCAACACGCGGCGACGGAAGTTCACCTGGCCTACGCAAACGTGCTGATGTTCGGGCTGGCGAAGTCGCGCGCGCGCGGCATCGAGGGCCAGGTGCGGGCGCTGGCGGTGTGGGACGGCCGGCCCGGCGCCGGCGGGGGCACCGCGAGCGCCATCAGCCGTTGGCGCAGCTGTGGCCAAACGGTGCGCGCCCTCGATCCGCTCACCTTGCAGTGGCAGGAGTATGGGCCGACGCCCGGTCCGCGTGCACCCTCGGACCAATGGCTGTCCTCGCAGCCCGATGCGCGTCCCGAGGAGCGGCGCGCGTTGGTTTCGCTGCTGTTCGCCGATGCGGTGGGGTTCAGCAAGCTGGCCGAGGAGCAGATCCCGCAGTTCGTGACGCACTTTCTCGGACCGATCGCCGCCCTGCTCGAGCGCTCGCGGCGGCCGCCGATCGTGCAGAACACCTGGGGGGATGCCCTGTATTTTGCCTTCAACGACATCGCCGCGGCCGGCGTGCTGGCGCTTGAAATCAGCGAGCTGATACGCGCGACCCATTGGCCCGACTTCGGACTGCCGCAGGGCATGAACATACGCATCGCGTTGCACAGTGGTCCGGCCTACCCGGTCGTGGATCCGATCATCCGGCAGTTCAACTATACGGGCGTGCACGTGAGCCGCGCGGCGCGCATTGAGCCGATCACTCCGGTCGGTGCGGTCTATGCGAGCCAGGAGTTCGCCGCGCTGGCCGAGGCCGTCGGTGTCACCGAGTTCGTCTGCCAGTACGTCGGCGTCACACCGATGGCCAAGTCCTACGGAGACTTCCCGACTTACCAGGTGCGCCGGGCATAAGGACTCTAGGGCGGCGCCGGATTCATGCGCGTGATGGCGGCGGCCAGCTCGGCCTCGATCTCCTGGAGCGTACGAGTGTCCTCGGCACGGGCGCTGCGCGCTTCCCGGATCAGCCGCAGATTCCGCGCGGTGGTCTCCAGGTGCCAGGTGGCGCTGGCGCGGCTCAGCGCCGCACCCAGCGCGTCAAAGGCTTGCTCATCGTTACGCCCGAGGACCGCGATCTCGAGCAGCGTGGCGTGGTCCCAGTAATCGCCGCCGCTCGCGGCGCGCTGCAATGCCGCGTAGCGGACCACCGGCACCAGATCGGCCTGCCGCGGGTCGGTCTGCTCACCCAGGTCCATGAGTGTCAGCGCGTTCACGCCCGGATAGGCGTCGCGCCAGTCGGCCTGGAAGCCCGCAAGATAGGCAGCGATCGCCCGCTGCAGCCAGGCACGGGCCTCGATGCGGCGACCCGCCGACCGGGCCTGCTCCCACAGATCCTTGTAGACCCGGCCCAGCAGTCCATTGGTTTCACTGCTCGCGCCGTGTTCGGCGATCAGCTCGAGCAGCACCTTCTCGGCCGACGCGTGCTGCTTCTCGCGGTTGAGCGCAAAGGCGAGCTGCTCGCGCACCATGCGCGTGCGCTTGAGCGGCGCAGGCATGCGCTCGCACAGTGCGATCATGTCGCCGTGGGCCTTGACGTCACGCAGTGACAGCAGCAGGTCGATGGTGATCCCGGCCTCGACCTCGAGCAGATTGGCAAGACGGGGGTCTGCAGCTAACGCCCGCACGGCCGGCGCCCCCTCCTGCCGTGCCCGCGCGAGCCGCGCCTTCCAGTCCTCGGAGTAAGCCACCTGCTCGCGGAAGATGTCGGTCTTGCTGTGATCAATCGGCAGTCGCGGCATGCCCTCAAGCAGCTGGAACAGCGGGCTGTCGTCATCGGCGTTGGCGCGCGCGGCCCGCAGCCGCGCCTCCAGGCGCGCCGCATCCGCTTCCGGGGCGGTCGGACGGCCCGCGGCGTCGATCTGGTAGTACTCACCGCGCAGCAGCGCAATGTCGAAGGGCAGGCAGGTGCCCTGGGCGAAGAGGATCACCGTGCTGCGTGGCCGCAGCGCATGGCGGATCCCGAGTTCGTAGTAGACGTTCGGATTGGCGCTGGTGACATCGGCAAGCGCGTAGTCGCACATCAGCAGGCGTTCATACATCGGCTTGTGGATGGTGCCCCCGATTTTCTCCTCGTCGGCGCGGATGCCCTCGACGCCGGCGGCAGCCAGTGCGGGCGCGATGATCTGCCGGTAAATCTCGTCGAAATCGATCGTGCGCCCGCTGCCGTCGGTCTTGCGACCGAAGGGCATCAGCACAAAGCAGTAGGGTTTCACTGACCCTGCACACTCGACAGCGGATACCCCGCTGCCCGAAACCCCATGGTGCGCAGGCTCGCCGCGGCGCCGCCGGAAGCTACGGTTTCAAGAATCATGGCCGGCTCGCGTGCTGCAGCGCAGTGGCAATCTCGGTCGTGACCTCGGTCATCAGTTTATGGACGGGGCACTTTTGTGCCGCGTGGAGCAGATCCTGGCGCTGCTCGGCGCCCAACTCGCCGGTCAATGCGAGCACGACACCCAGTCGATAAATGCCGGCGCGCTCCTGACTTGCATCACGGTCCACGGAAACCGTGATGTCTTCGACCGGAATATTCTTGTGTTTCGCATACCAAAGTACGGTGAGCGCCGTGCACGCGCCGAGCGCTGCATCGTAGAGGTCATGCGGAGTGGGTGCCGAAGCCTCACCGCCTTGCTCGACGCCCAGATCGGTGGCAAGGCTGTTTGGCCCGATGTGGATCTCATGCCGCATCCGCGACCGCTGATCTCGAACGACCTCAATTGTCATTGGTATTCACCCACTCGGCATCGCACGCGTTTGAATGTCCAGCCAGCCGCGAACATTTGCAACAGTATCTGCGTAGAACGTCGCGTAGAGTCCGCGCGACACATAGCCGATATGCGGGGTTGCCAGCACGTTGTCCAGCATCCTGAAGGGGTGCGACGGGGGCAGTGGCTCAACCTCGAACACGTCGACAGCAGCGCCGGCGATTTGCCGGCGCTGCAATGCGCTGATCAAAGCCTGCTCGTCGACGATCGGCCCGCGCGATGTATTGATGAGGCGCGCCGTCGACTTCATTCTGCCCAGCTCCGCTGCGCCCACCAAGCCGCGCGTACGGTTGCTCAGCACCAGGTGGATCGTGAGGATGTCGGCCTGCTCGAACAGCTGCTCCTTGGAGACCAGCGTTGCACCGGCAGCTTTGGCACTCTCCGGTGTCAGGTTCTGGCTCCAGGCAAGCAGGTTCATTCCAAAAGCGCTCCCGATGCGTGCCACCTGCGATCCGATCCGCCCAAGCCCCAGGATCCCCAGCGTCGCGCCACGCAAATCCGCGCCTACAGTGTGCTGCCAGCCGCCGGATCGAACCGAGTTGCTCTCCGCGACAACATTGCGCGCGCAGGCCAGGATCAGCGCCCAGGTAAATTCGATGGTCGGGTCCGACCTGTACCCCGTGTGAACCACGGTGATCCCATGGTCGGCTGCGGCGGCGACATCGATGGACGCGTTTCCAGGTCCGGTTGAGGCAATCAGCTTGAGATTCGGCAGGCGCTCGATCACGCTGCGGGGCAGCGGGGTCCGCTCACGCATGACGCAGATGACATCGAATGGCATCAGCCGCTCAACCACGGCATCGGGGTCGGCAAGGTGGTCTTGAAACACCTCGATTTCCGCCCGGTCGCGCAATACCGACCAATCGGCGCACGCAAGCGCCACGTTTTGGTAGTCATCCAGAACCGCAATCCGGTATGTCTTCATTGGCGTCCTCCAGACGAGCCCGTAAGAATGATAGACCAAGACCGAGGCGGGACGGGAAGCTACACTTGGGATCCAGGCAATCCGTTCACCTCGATGGAGGTTCCACGTTATGAGCAGCAGGCCCATGAAACTCCCCGGCCCCGATCATCCCATCACCATCACCCAGGCTGCGGAACACATCACGGTGACGGTGGCTGGGCGGCATATCGCCGACACACGCGCGGCGCTGGTTCTGCAGGAGGCAGCCTATCCGCCCGTGCACTACATCCCGCGCCAGGATGTCGATATGTCGCAGCTTGAGCGCACTTCGCACCACACCTACTGCCCGTACAAGGGAGATTGCAGCTACTACAGCATTCCGGGCGGTGCCGAGCGCTCGGTCAACGCCGTGTGGACCTACGAAACACCGTATCCCGCCGTAGCGCAGATCCGGGAATACCTGGCGTTCTATCCGGACCGAGTCGATGCCATCCGGATCTCACCGTAGCGCCAACGTGTCGCGCCGCCAGGCCACATCCTGCCAGCGACCGAAGTCACGCAGCAGGTCAGGGCGGCTGGCCTGCTTGACCGTCACGAGGTCATCGAGCCGCACTTCCTCGTAGCTGCGCACAAAACGACCGCGCTCTTTCAGCTCACGGGCGATCAGCAGACGCCGGGTGGCCGGCACGTAGCCTGCGTACTCGATGTAACCCTCTTCGGGATCGTTGTATCCGGGAGGTAATACATCGACGATCCAGGTTCCGGCGCGCCGATGGAATATCCACAGTTCACGCCAGCTCTCCAGGGGCTGCACCCCCAGCACCACCGCCTCGCCGGGCGCGATCACCTGCGCGGAGGCGAGCCACGCAATCCCAAAGGTGCAGCGCTGTACGAGGGGCGCGGCACCGGCCTGCGGATTCCTCAAGGCGATGCAGGTCCGGCCCGGATCGTTGGCGGTTGCGCTCACGCTGAGCGGGGTGGATGGCGGTGCCGAGAGGGCCGCAGCCCAGCGACTGGCACCGACCCGCACGATGGTATCGACATATTCGGACCTGCGATCCTCACCCAGGTCATTGAGCCGCACGCCAAGTAGCGCGGTCAGTGCGCGTTGTCCCGCCACTGCCGCGGACTGGCCGTGCCGTGCCTGTTCAAAGGCAATGGCGGCCCATACGGCGGCGCGCCGCGAACGCAGGCGGCTGAGCGTCAGCGGTGTCAAGTCGCGTTCCGGGATTGCCTCCAGCATGGCACTGCGTTCCTGATCGAGGACCGCACGGGCTGCGGGGCCAAGGGCCGGATCCATGCACTCGGGCCGCGTGAGACTCAGGGCCGCGAGGGCACGCTCCTCGGCGCTGGCCTTCGGCAACGCCAGGACTTGCTGAAACAACTCCCCGTCGTAGCACATCTGCATGCGACCGTTGCGCTCGAAGCTGCGCATATGGATCCCGAACTGGCCGACCACATCCAGATGCGCACCGACATCGATGTTTGCGTTGCCGCTGCCCGAGGCTGCATCGGCCAGCCGCTCGGCCATATGCGCAATCGCTTCGAGGGGTTCGGCCGTGAGCGCCTGCGGCGGGACAGCCTTCAGGTATGCGGCGCCGTAGCTGATCCCCAGTGCTTCGGAACCGCGCGTGTCACGCAGGAATCGCAGCACGGCGAGCAGTTCGGGCGCATCGTTCGCGGCAACCCCGAACTGCCGTACGGCTTCGCTGCGCAGGTACCCGCCGCGTTCGCGCCGGTAGTTGTACACCTGCAGATAGCCGGCATGCTCGCCGCGCACTTCCAGCACATCGCCCTGCGACAGCGTGGTCAATTCCGTCGCACCCGACTGCGCGCTGGAGCGCAGCGGTGTGTGGTCCTGGACGACGATCGCCAGGGCTGCCGCCAGCACCAGGATCACGGCTTGGTCTCCCCGATCAGATTCGAACCGATGAAGTGACCGGCATCGGGAGTCGGCGCGATGATGACCTGCACCTTGTCTGAAAGCTTATCTGCCAGGGTCTTCTGAATCAGCAGGGGATAGTGGGTGACGAGGATGCCTTCCCGCTCCATCTGCCCGGCGCTCGCCTTGCCGACGAGCTCGACCCGATAGGCCTCGGCATTGGCAAGCTTCTGGCGCGAATCGGCCTCGCCCTGTGCTTCGATACGGCGCGCCTCGGCCGCCCCTTCGGCGGTGCGGATGCGCGAGACCTTGTCGGCCTCGGCCTCAAGCTGCCGCTGTTCGATCTGCTTCTGCTTGAACGGCAGGATGTGCTTCATGGTCTCCTCCTGGGCGCGCGCGGCGATCACCTGTTCCTGGCCCGCCGCTTCGGCGGCGGACTCGCGTCGTACCTTGTCCGCCTCGGCCTCGAGCGCGGTCTGCTTCACCTGCGCTTCCTTCAGCTGCAGCGTGTAGCGCACCTTCTCGGTCTCGAGCTCCTCGGCCAGCAGTTTTTCCATGCCCGCCCGATAGTCGGGCGGCAGATCGACCTGGCCCATGCTCACGCCGCGCAGCACCAGCCCCATGGCCGCAAGCTTCGGGGCCAGCTCCGCGGTGAGCTCGCGCTGGATGGCCGCGCGCTGGCCGGAGAAGATTTCCCGGACCGTGTGCCGGGCGAACAGCGGGTACGCGATGCCCTGGACCGCGGGCCGCACCAGATCCTGGTTCAGATCATCCGGATAGTCCTTCGAGAATCGTGCGAGGCGGCTGCGGTCGATGGCCCAGCGCACCGTCAGATCGATGCCGATCGACAACCCTTCGGTGGACTGGAAGGGGGCGGCCCCAGTGGCACTCGCACCCTCCGTCAGCCGATACACCTGATCGCGGGTCGAATACCAGCGCACCTGGTGGATGAGCGGTACCGCCAGCACCGTCCCGGGGCTGTAGGAGTGCACGGAACCATCGAGCTGATTCGTGCGCACCAGGACCTCACCGCTGGGCGCGGTGGCGAAGGGGGGATGTTGGTACAGGGCGCGGGCGCACAGCACCAGGACGAGGAGGGTTGCGAGTCGCCAGCGGTGGCGGGAGATTGCCCCGCCTGATGCGACCGCAGCCGCCCCCAGCGCGATGCCGAGCCGGCCAATGGGTTCGACGAGCACTCGCCGCAGGACCTCGAGAACCACCTCCACCCGCCCGGACATTGTCGTTACTCCCGCGGATTTGATGTGCCGCGATGAGGAACAGTCTTGCGAACAGTTGTGGCAGCCCCATGGGGCAAAAGTGGCGCTCTATGGCGGCACCGGCCGCGCGCCCGATCAGGGCCGATGACTACCACCTGATATGTTCATAGAGCGGCAGGTACGATCTCGTGTGGATCGAAGGCAGCGAGGATCTCGGTATGGTTGAATATTCGGCTCGATGTCATTGCGGCGTACTCACCGCTCGGTATTCCACGCAGAAGCCGCCAGTCGAATGGCCGGTCCGCGCCTGTCAATGCTCGTTTTGTCGTGCACATGGGGCCTTATCGACCTCGGATCCAGTGGGCAGGCTGCAGTTTGGCTGCTCCCGCCCTGAGCTGCTGCAGCGCTATCGCTTTGCCACCGGCACCGCAGAGTTTTTCCTGTGTCGCGAGTGCGGCGTGTATCTGGGTGCACAGATGTCGAGTGGTGGCGCAAGGTTCGGAATCTTGAACATTTTGACCTTCAACCCGGTGCCTGCGGACCTGCGCAGCCCGGAAGCCATGAATTACGGCGGTGAAGCGGCGGAATCGCGACGCGCGCGCCGGGCCACCCGGTGGACGCCGTTGGTGAGGGAAAGCATCTGAGGCGGGCTGCCGAACCTGGCGGTAGTGCTAACGGACCCTAGTTCCAATGGCACTTACTTAAGCCGTAGGCGCATACCGCCGCTGGGCCCAAGTGATTGAGAAGGAAGGAGAAGGCTGGCTCCGGGTTGATAGGATGTTCGTTACCAAGCGCACATT
>Ga0182030_10014447_pt1 | contig 15585 bp, 5 predicted proteins | sample 812S3MmetaG_FD_121299 | JGI IMG/M metagenome (GOLD analysis project Ga0182030, IMG submission 121299) | Permafrost microbial communities from Stordalen Mire, Sweden - 812S3M metaG (Illumina Assembly) | ecosystem: Environmental > Terrestrial > Soil > Wetlands > Permafrost | place: Sweden... | reverse complement strand
GCAGACCAGGTACAACAGGATCAAGGACAGCCCGAGGGAGCCGCAGAGTTTCTCGAGCGGGCTCCACTGCAGCTTGCGGACGAAAAAGAACCCGGGTGCGAAACTGCACACCGGCAGCAGGAGCAGAAGCAGTCCCAACTGGCAAAGGAGCATGCGAATTCTCAGTCTAACCTGGAGGCCGCGCTCGATGGGCGGCATGCCGCGCTACACTTAGGGGGATGTTTCGGAACGCCTCCCGGACGTTCGCTGGAACGGACCCGGGTCCCCGGCCGCTGACCGGTTCGGAGATGGAAGAAGCCGCCCGGCGCGAGAAGTTGCGCGCACGCGTCAAGGCGATCGAGCGAATCGCCGGCCTTGTGGCGCTGGCCGCCGCCAGCTTCGCGGCATTCGGAAACGTCGGCCAGTCTGTGAAGAACGCGTGCGCTTTCGCGGTCGTGGCGGCGGCGATTCTCGGCCTCGTGGTCCGCCGCGGCGCCTCCAGCCGTTCGTAGGTGGGTTTGGCATGCACCGTGTGCGGCGCGCCCGGTGGCTGACGGGCCGCCGGGGTGTGGCTCCGATACTGGACATTGACAGTCAAGCCGCGCGGACAGACTTACGTAGCGGGCGAAGAGTCAGAGCGATTGCAGGCCACCATGGATCGCTTAGCGACCACGCACAAATAACTTCACATTTGGCTCGGTGGGCCATGCGGCGCCGGCACTCGTGCCGGCTGCGTCCCGACTCATCGGGACGCGGCAGCCTGAGAGTCCGCGCCACATCGGTGACTGAGAAGTTATTCTTGCGTGGTCCGTTAGGCGGAGAAACGCTCTCTCGGGCCGCGGTGCAAAGCTGTTCAGGAAGAGAAACTGAATTCCCCGAATCGAATGTTCGTAATCGATTAGCGGCTCCGCTGCTTCCAGCGTTCCCTTTACGATCAGGGAAGCGGCAAAGCGATCAGATAGGCGCGGCCGTTACTGCCATTGGCCACAATTTGTCCCACGCCGTTTGTGGCAGTCGCCTCCTCCAGCCAGACACCCGCTCCGATATTCACCAGGCTGTTCAGATCCACCATGCGGCCGGAATCCCACAGGACCGCATGGCGTGCGCCGCTGGCCGTCCGCGACCATCCCACAGTCAGCCCGCCGGCGTTAATCCCATCCGCCTGGCTCTCGCTTCCCCCCAGCGTGCCCAAGTCAGTCATCACTCCCGCGCTGTAATAGAAAGCGTGCCGGTCTCCGCTGCCGGCCACCTCCGATTCGCCCACAACCTGGCCCGCGCTGTTCATCCCCAAAGCGACGCTGTTCTTCCCGCCGAGCGTGCCCAGATCCGTCAGCCCCGCTCCGCTGTATAAGAACGCGTGGATGGCCGAGTTGCCCTCAAGATTGGCGAAGCCCGCCACCTGACCGCTGTCGCTGATCGCGCGCGCCTGGCTCGCGGTTCCTCCCAGCGTCCCGAGATTCGTCACCGTTCCCGCGTTCCAAAGAAACGCCTGCCCCGGGGAGGCGCTGTCGGCCCGCAGGTCGCCAACGATTTCGCCGGCATTGTTGATCGAACTGACCGTTCCAAGGGGAACCTGGCTGAGCGCGCCGATGGTTCCGGCGGCATAGAGGAAACCGGCGCTCTCGCCGTCGGCGTGCGAGTAGACACCCGCAATCCGGCTGGCATCATTGATGCCGTACGCCGCGCTGTTCCCGGCGTTGGCGCCGTCCAGATCCTTCATCTGCCCGGCTTCCCAGAGGAACGCATGCCGGACCGGGCATCGCGGACAGGCGCTCTTCAGATCCCCCACTTGCCCGGTTTCGGAGGAGCCGACCACCTGGCCCAAGTCATTCATCCCATAGGCAACAGCGGAATTCCCGCCCAGCGTCCCCAGGTCTGTGACGCTCGCAGCCGGGGCGGCCACTTCGAGGCTCGCGCCTAGCCGTGTGGATTGTGCGAGCGGTTGCGGACGGCTTTGCGGCCTGGCGGCAGTAAGCGACTGGCTCCCCGAGGAGCAGCCCAGGTTGAGGGCGCCGTTGATATCGATCTGCACATCCACCACGTTGACCACTCCGTCGCCGTTCAAATCGTTCTCCGGCGCATCGCCGCCCAGGGCTTCGTCGATCATTATCTGCACATCCTGGATGTTGACTTGCTGGTCCTGGTTGACGTCGCAGAGATTGGTTGCGAGCCCAATGGTTACGGTGCTCTTGGCGGTCACCGAGGAGTCGGAGGTCGAGGTGACGGTGACGGTCACGGTCCCACTGCTTCCCGATGACATGGCCGCATTCAGTGGAAATTCGGAGTTGCCGAGCGCGGGAATCGGGAATGAAGAAATGGATTGTCCTCCGTTCAGGGTAGCCGTCACGTTGGCGCTGGTGTTAGTGATGGCAGCGGTGTAGCTGTCGGGGACGTTGCCGGTGTTAGTGGCCTGGAATAACAGGGACGCCGATCCGGGGATGGATTGCAGGCCCGCCGGCGAGGGCGTGATGGCCGACGAGACGCCTTTCATGTCGCTGACCGTGACGTTAGCGGTAGCGTACGAGACAATGGCGGGGTTGGCCTGCGACACGGCCTGAACCTGTAACGTGTAAGCGCCGGGAGAGACGAAATCGACGGCGTTCAGGGTGATGGGGACCTGAGCGTGCGCGCCGGCGGCCAGAGGGCCGACGGAAGACTGGATCTGAGCTACTTCGGTGAGCGGGCCCTGAATCGAGAGGGTGTAGGTGTCGCTGATGTTGCCCACATTGCTCAAGCTGAGGGCGTAATTGCTGGGGGGTGTGCCGCTGCCGGGGCTCAGATTGGTGGTGACGCCGGCGCCCACGATGACTACGTTCAGTGGAAGGTTCAGGTAATTTCCGCTATTTTGCAACTGGATATTGATGGTGTAAGCGCCGGGGGTCGTGGAATTGAAATTGGCATTGGGAAGAGACAAGGTTCCGGTCAAGGTAACGGTGTTGCTTAGACCTGGTAGGACAGTCGGATTCGGGGTGGGGGTGAAGTTGATACTCCAGCCGGAATAAGCGTTGTTTCCCGAGAAAGTGGGCGACCCGTTGAGGACGCCAACCGTGCCGGCGGCGTTACCGGTATTGGTGATGGAGAGATGGAAGGTGGCCCCGCCATTCTGGCCGATAGTGATGGTGGCGGGATTGAGGCTGGCGGTAAAGGTGACGAACGAGGAGTTTTCATTGCCGCTGCCTGAATTGGCAACGTTATCGATCCCCAGGGACGCGCCCACCGAGGCGGTAATGCCGCCCTGGGTGCCCACCACTACGAAAAAGTTATAAGTCGCGTTGGGCACGGCGTTCAAAGGCGTGGTCAGCACCAGGTTGAAGCTCTGGCTGCCGCCCGGCTGCACAGTTACGCTGGCGGGCAACTGGACGCCCCACGAGGCTGGAATTCCCAAAGGGTAGGGCACGAAGGTCAGCGGGCCGCTCGTTGGATTGCTGACTGTCACCGAGTAACTGGCTGAGTTACCGGCGTTGGTTACGTTCTGTGAAGCAGGCGAAATGTTCAAAATCTGCTGGCAGAGCACGGTAAGCGGCGGCAGCACATAGGCGCCCCCGCCCAGGCTAGCCAGGGTGTAATCCATTTCGCCGCCCACCACCACCGTAGGGACGTCGCCGGGATTGACGTTGACGTTTACGTTGAACGTGATGGTGTTCGAAATGGGCTGGTTCCACACGTAAGTGGTATAAGTGGCGCCAGTGGGAGTGCTGGAACTGGTGGGCGCCGGGACGAAACTCGTAGGATCCACCGCGGCGGCGCCGGTATTCGGAAGATTCAGCTTCACGGTGAGCTGCGGACCGTTGATCTGGCTCAGTTGAAAAATCGAGAGTGAGTTGGTGCTGGAGGCGGGAGTCGCGCTGAGGGCGAAGAAATAGTCGTTTTGCGCGATGATCGGATTGGCGACGAATAGGGCGTTGTAGGGAATATAGCGGAGGGCGCTGGGATTGGTGGCGTCCACCAGCACCAGCTCCGGCGTGCCGTTGAGGGTGGTGTTGCCTACCGCGAAAGTGTTCTGCCCTAACGGAACGATGAAGGAGCCGGCCGAATCCGCCAGTTGGGTGGTGACCGAATTGAGCAGCACCGGGTTGGTGGGGCTGGAGCCCGAGGCGATCGCGCCGGAGATATCGAAAGAGGAGATCACCAGCGCTCCGAGGTACCCCTGAGTGATATAAAATCTGCCCAGCGAATCACCCACCGCTACCGCCGTGCCCCCTTGCACGGCAACGCCCGTCATGAAGGCCATTGCCGGGGCACTGACGCTCGTGAGGAGAGCGGGACTTGCGGGGTTGGTGGTGTCCACGACGGCCAACTGCCCGCTGATCGGCGGACAAGAGGGGTTCTCTGTGTTGCTTCCGTTGGCGTTGGTCGAGGCGAAGTAAGACGCGGTGCTGTTCACGGCCGTCCCGTAGCCGATGGTGAAGGGCCCGCCGGTAGTCGGGCTGTTGGGGACCGGAGTGGATCCGGACACGCAGCCGCTGCCGTTGTTCGAGCCCGTGGGAACGTTTGTGGTGTTGCTGCATTGCCCGTTGCCGTTCAGAGCGCCGCAGGAGTAAACGTCATTGAGGTAACTCAGGTTTCCTGGAGTCCCCTGGGAGTCCAGATCCAACGCCCAGATATCGCCGCTTTCCCCTACAATTACCCCGGTAGTGGAATTGAAGGATGTGGTGCTCTGATACATCAGAGCGGTATTTCCGGCCACATACAAGCCGGCGCTGTCGCTGCGTTCGATATCCAGCACGCTGCCCACCTGCGTGGGCATCGTCGGTGTGGCCAGGCTGTAAGTGGCAAAGTGGGTAGGAATGGTGGCCGACGTGGTGTTTTTGTCGGCGCGGCTGTAACTGAGGATGAACAGGTGGCCATAAATCGCGCAGGCGACTCCTTCAAACCCCGAAACCGAAACGTTGAATTCGGTGGTCAGGATGTCGTGCGCAAACGTGCCGAGCAACTGCGGGCTGGCCGGGTTGGTAACGTCGATGATGTTGACATAGGAATCGGAGCAGGCATACGCGAGCAGTTGGCTGGGAGTGGCCTGATATAACACCATGGATTTCGAAATGCCATTCAGCGGGACTGTCCCGGTGAGCGTCGAGACTGGATTCGGGATGGTATCGCGCTGTATGTTCAGCGCCACCTGGACCGGGCTGTTGCCGGGCGGAACGGTCCCCGGAGGGGTCGAACCGGCGTTTGCGGTGAGTGTGCCGGAGAGCGGCGCACCCACCAGAAACGTGCCGGCGGCGGTGGCGCCGGGAAGGCTTGGCCCGTTGACCGCGAAGCCCTGGACCGCAAGTGTATAGGGCCCGTTGGCGTAGTTGGTGGAATCGATGGTAAGGATGGTCACGGGCTCCAGCGTGGACGTGGGCGACAAGGCGATCTGCGGGCTGTTGACGGCGTCCACGACGTTCTGCCCGCTGCTGTTGAACGCGTTCAACTGGAGATACACGTTCTCAGTCTGATTGACTTCGGCGAATACCCGCGCCTTAACCACGAATTGGGTGCCGGGCGGACCGTATGCCGGAGTCACCGTCACGCTGTCGATGCTGATCTGCTGCGGCCGCACCAGCAGGCTCCCGGGCGCGGAGATGGCGAATTCCGGCGCTCCCACCGGGGTGGCCACCACGTTGAAGGTGAACGGGGTGGTAAAGCTGGCGCCGGGTGTCAGGGCGAGGGTGATGGGCGTCAGGCCGAACGAGTTGGTGTAGTCGGTATATTGGCCGTTTGGACCGAGGGTAACCGAAGTGAAGTTGAATTGGGCAGTTACGCCGGGGGGCACGCCAATGACGCTCAAGTTATAAACTTTGGTGGTGTTCGAGGGATTATACAGGACCACGGTATAGGTGGCCGGGAGATTCGGACCGGTCACCTGGCTGTTGGGAGTCAAAGAAATCCGGGTGTTATAGCTGCTGGCCTGGCTCAGGGTACTGCCAATCGAGCACATATCGGCGTCCAGGCTGTCGAGCGCGGTCAACAGGGTGGAAGGAGTGGCCGACGCGATCGCGCTTCCGTCGGCTGTGATGCTGCTCGCAAACGACGCCAGGTAGGAGATATTGGAGAGCGAGTAATTGATGACGTTGAGGTCTCCTCCGATGCGGTTGACATAGGCGGAATTGGAGGGCGCGGCCGCGGCGGCGTTCATATCGTTCGCCAGGGCCGCCAGCGTATTGCCGAGCGTAGTCGCGCCGGTCTGTTGGGCCGCGAGCGCAGCGTTCAGGGTGCAGCTCCCGGTTGTCTGGACAGTGACCGGCACGCTGAAATTGACGTTCTGTTGGCCCGCGGCGGTGGTGTAAGTGGCCGTTACCGCCACGTAATAGGTGCCCACGGTGTCGTTGGCGAGAGCGGTGAAGGAAACCGGCTCGGCGATGGCGCCGCTCTGGGGCACCGTCACCGGCGTGGTGAGCGTGCTGATGGCGATCCCGGGGTCGGCGGAGGCCGTCAGGCCCACCGATCCGGGGCTGGCATTTCCCACCGAAGTAATCGTCAAGGTGGCGTTTACTATCTCGCCCGGTGTGACCGTAACCACCGGCGGATCGACGGTCAGAGCGATCGTCGGAATAGCCGGCACCACATAATTCGTGGCGGCGCTGGTGGTGGCGCCACTGGTCTGCCCGGTGGCGCTCACCTGAAACGGGCTGGTCGAGCCGACGGGCGGCACAGTTACGCCGGAGGAATCGTTCGGCGGCGCGCACAGATGCGTTTCACCCGCCTGCCCGGGCAGCAGCGTCAGGGAGGGGACGCTGGTATAGATGCGGAACTGCCCGGAGGTGTCGCGATAGCTGAAGTTAAACGTATCCGTGGACGGACCCGTGTTCACTACGTTGACGTCGTAGACCGGTAGATTATTTCCGTTGTAGGGCAGCGTATAGGTGGGATCGGTGGTAATGCTCACCGTCACCCCGGGGGTGGCGCCCGGAGTTACGCCGGTGGGCAGCGGACCGAGTGGCGTAGTCAGGAAGGGCAGAACATCCGGGTCTTTGGGCAGGTTGGCCGTCAGATCGTCCTGGACTATCTTGATGCCTTCCCCCAAACCACTGGCGAACTCGTCGATCAGCGAGGTTCCGGTCTTGTCGGCCTGCGGCAGCGATTTGTCGATCTTTTTGAGGGTGTCGTTGAAATCCTTGAAGAACTGCTTCAGAGGGTTGGTGGCGCCCGCGGAACTTACTCCTGAGACCGCGGTCTTGGCGGCGCTCAGAACGCCGGCGAATTCGTCGTTGTTGGCCTCGGCGGACAGAACGGCCGCGGCAAACGCGTATCCGGTGAGTCCAATGCCTTCCACCTGGCCGATCAAGTGCGCGACGTCTTTATTGTATGTCTGGATAATGCTGTTCAGGTCGGTATACTCCGTCAACCCCTGATGGTTGCCATTGGGGAAATGGCTGACGGTATGGCCGTTCTGGTCGGTTTCCCACCAGCCGACGGTCGGCGTTCCGTTGATGGTCACCATCTGGTTGGGCGTGATGACCTGGTCGCCATTCTGGACGGCATCGAGAATCAGGGTTTGGGCGTCGGCCGAGAGTGTGGTGAAATTGAGCGCCGTGGTGTCGGGCGGCACCGTATTGTCGGGGGATGGTCCCAGCCCGATGAGTTGATTCGGATCGGCCAGGGTGGCCATCACGGTTCCGATGTCCACCGCGTTCGTTATTCCGGTTACCTGCGAGAGAATGTTGGCCTCGATGGTGGATTCGATGATGCCGCGCCCCACTTCCTCGTTATAAGTGGCGCCATACGGGCTGCCGCGGCTGTTGCCGAGACCATCGATCACCAACATGTCATTTTTGAGAACGTCCAGATAAAAGAGGGCGTTGCCGGAAGAATCGATGGAGCTGTTCGCCACCGTAACGCGCGGCGCGCTCGGATAAACGCGCGAGTCGTACATGGTGTCGAGCAGGCCGGCCAGGCGGTCCGCGGCGCCGTCGTAGGCCATGGTGATCAATTCGTTTTCGGCGATGATCACGTATTTGGAAAGCGTGGCCGCCTGCTGCGCCGTTTCCTGCTGCGCCACGGTCAAAGCGCCGGTGGTGGGCAGCGCTTGGAAAGCGGTCTGGATGCCCAGGTAATCCTGATACGCGTAATTGAGCCGGGATTGCTGCGCCTGGAAGGCGTTGATGTTCAGGCGGGTGGGCAGAATATTCAGGGTGGCGATGTCGAAATTGGTGACTGCCGGAGTCGGGTTGGCGGGGGTGGTGACGAAGGCCGAGGAATAGCCCTGGCGCACCGCCGGTCCGATCCGATCGAACAACGTGTGGGTATACACGTGCTGCTGCTCCTGCCAGACGTCGTTGGCATCCACTTCGACAAAAATTCCGGTCACGATCTGGCTGCTGAGCGGGAAGTTGGTGTAATATTCCTGAAAATCCGTCCCGGTGACGATGGTGTCCTGGCTGACGTCCGCGCCCTCCGAGCCGATCAGTAAGTAGGGTGTATAAGTGAACGTGGAGGCGCTGATATCGAGGCTGCCGGTGGAGGTGGACTGGACGATGTTTCCCGCCGAGATCATATTGCCCACCAGTTGCCAGGTGTAAAAGGTCTGCGTCAACACCGTGGTAGTGGCCGGTCCGAAGCCGAACAGGGCGCTGGCCTGGTTGACCGACTCGGCGTTGATCTTCACGGTGACCTGCTGCTGGAGGGCGGTTGGCACGCTGGTGAAGTTGGAATCGGGAGCCTGGAGGGACTGCCCCGGCTGCCCGTTGGGAATATTCGGGTCGAGGTCAAGGCTCGGCGTTCCGTTCGCGGGCCCATACCGCACCCAGTAGTAGTCGAGGCTCCAGCTCCGCACGGTGCCATTCCCTGCCGGGTCGTCGGTGGGAGTGTTGATCGGGACGCAACCGAGCAGCACCGGAGTTTGCGGGAACATGCTGTAGATGAGCGTGTTCAACTGCGAACCGGTCGGGGTGGTGTGCTCGTACTGCGTGGTGTACCCCCAGGCTTTGAGCAGGGCAACCAGCAGGCTGGCTTTATCGAGAGTATTGCCGGCCATCGCCCAGAGCGTGCCGCGGGCCCCGCGCAACGAACCGGGATATGCCTCGAACTTGATCTGGTCGCGCACGAACGCATAGATATTGGCCGGATTGTTGCCCAAAAGGTTGGCTTCCGCCGCCACGAACGGATCGGTGGGATCGTCCGGGCCGGCGGGCGAAGCGATGCTGACCTCTGGTCTCGGCGCCGCGGATGAGGCCGCTTGGGCGACTCGCACCTGAGCCAGCAGACGGGGCTGCGCCAACGCCTTGCGGAACGGCAGCCGCCGCGAAGGTTTGGCCGTCGAACGCGCCGCCACCCGCGGCGTTGCCGGGGGTGGAGCGGCTTTGTCTCCCTGAAGAAGCAAAGGCTGGATACAAAGAAAGGCGCATCCGAATCCACATAACAACCTGCCCGCGGCCCCTCGCTGGTTCGACACGACGTGACCCTCCTACCCGGAGGCGCGAACGCATCGCCTCCCTGGAAAACGTGATTTTATCCATGATGTACCACCGGAGCCCTTCGAGACATCATGCGCGCGTGTGGTATGTCACAATTGCCGGTCAAATCCTGAAAAACCCGCTGGGCGATGTGTGTGCTCCCTTACATCGCGGGTACATCGCGGACCGGACCCGAGAAATACCGATCTGCTCGCGAGGCTGGGATCCCGACGCGGCCGGCCGAACAGCCAGCCCGCTATGGCCCCGTCAACCAGGCCGTAGCCAGTTCCCAACAGCACATCGAGAAATGTGCGGGATTTGTAGAAGCCGGGATAGACCGAACCCATCCCGCGCAAGAAATCTGCCCCGTACGAGGGAGCCGCGGGGTTGACGATTCCCACTCCGGGCAAGCATTCACCCCAGAGAAGTCCCATGCCGATCGCCAAGGCTTTCGCTGGGCCGCCGATGGCGAATAACGCCGGTGTTTTCCCCAGAGACCGGCTGGCCGCGCACAGGCGCGCTGGTTTTCCGTGGAAGCGGCTTTATTATGTTCGCTTTCCCCGTTCCTTAGCGGGGCGCGGACGGACGGTTAGCGTGGGGTGGCTCACCGTGAATACACGGGGAAAATACCGGTGTTACCCTTGTCAACGCGCCTGCTAAAACCGATACTTGAGGTAATAGTATTGCACTCACGAGGGTCCGGGTAACCTTTGAGTGCGACCGCAACGTTACTGTAGGCATAAAAGGGATGCGTCTCACTCTTGTGTTATTGTTCGCGGCCAGTCCGCTCCTGCGCGCCGCTGCCACCACCGGATCGTTTGAAAAAGACGTTCTGCCCATCTTGCGCGACACGTGCAGTGGCTGCCACAACGCCCAGCTCGCCTCCGGCGGCCTGAACCTTTCCCTTTTTATGGACCCTGCGTCGGTACTCGGCAAGCGCGAGGGCTGGGAGGCGATCCTGGCCAAGTTGCAAGCCGGGGAAATGCCTCCCGAGGGCGTTGCCAGACCGACCGCCGAGAAGATGGACGCCCTCCTCAAGTTCGTCCAGGACCAATTCGACACGGCCGACAAGAATACCAGGATCGATCCCGGCCGGGTTACCGCCCATCGTCTCAACCGCGCGGAGTACTCTAATACTATCCGCGACCTGCTGGGCGTGGATTTCCGCGCTTCCGAAGAGTTTCCGGCCGACGATTCGGGCTACGGCTTCGACAATATCGGCGATGTGCTGACGGTTTCGCCCACCCTGATGCAGAAGTACCTCTCGGTGGCCGAAAAGATCGCCGCGCGCGCCGTGGGTGGCGATCCGCTGCCCAAACCCGGCTTTTTTGGTAATAAGGACTTGGTCCGCCACCTTTCCAGCGATTGCATCGAGCTCACCGACATCGTGGACTACGACGCCGACTACATTGTCCATGTGAACCTGCTCGGTCACCGCGGCAATGACGCCAAACCCGTCACGCTGGTCATCTCGGTGGACGGTAAGCCATACAAAACCGTGACCGTTCCGGTGCAGATCAGCGCCGTGAACCGGCAGGGCGGCGCCACCCAACGAAGTTCCGAAGAGGTGAAGGTCTTCCTCACCGGCAACCAGCACACCTTCCGCGGCGAGTTCGTGAACGACGAAGAGCTCGAAAAAATCCCCGAAAAAGGGCGCACCAACGCCAATCAGAATATCTTCCCGGACACCATCGAGCTGGCCGGGCCGTTCCCACCCGCTCAACCGCATCCCGTTCATAAGAAGATCCTTATTTGCGACCCGGCGGCCGGCGCAATGTGCGTGGACCGGATTCTCACGGCGCTCACCCATCACGCTTACCGCCGCCCGGTGACCAGGGCCGATGTGGCGGGGCCGATGCGCATCTTCAACCAGGCGAAGACCGCCGGCTACACGCCCTTGCAGAGCCTGTAGTTCGCCATCGCCACCGTGCTGGTGGATCCGCAATTCCTGTTCCGCCTGGAGCGCGACCCCAAACCGGGCACTTCGGCCCCCATCACGGACGTCGAACTGGCCAGCCGGCTGAGCTACTTCCTGTGGAGCTCGATGCCCGACGACGAGTTGTTGAAACTGGGCGAAACCAACCAGTTGCATCAGCCGGCGGTGCTCGACGCGCAGGTGAAGCGCATGATCGCCGACCCCAAGTCGGACGCCTTCGCCGAGAATTTCGCCGGGCAGTGGCTGGAAACCCGCAGCTTGGACGCCGTCAAGCGCGATGCCAAGAAATTCCCGGAATGGAACAACGACCTCAAGGGAGCCATGCGCACCGAAACGCGCCAGTTCTTCGCGGCGGTGATGCGCGAGGACCGCCCCCTGACCGATTTTATCGACGGCAAGTACACCTTTTTGAATGAGTTGCTGGCCAAACACTACGGCATTGACGGCGTCAAAGGGACCGATTTCCGGCGCGTCGAGCTGACCGGCGATCAGCGCAGCGGAGTTTTCACCCAGGGCAGCGTGCTTACGGTTTCGGCCTATCCCACGCGCACTTCGGTGGTGCTGCGCGGCAAATATCTGCTCGAAAACGTACTGAATGCCCCGCCACCGCCGCCTCCGCCCGACGTTCCCGCGCTGAACGAAGCCGAAGTGGGAGTGGCCACGTCGCTCCGGCAGCAGATGGAACGGCATCGCGCCGACCCCCTGTGCGCCAGTTGCCACTCCAAGATGGACCCCTTGGGCTTCGCCCTGGAAAACTACGACGCCGTCGGGAAGTGGCGCACCCAGGATGGCAAGTTTCCCATCGACGCCAGCGGCAAGTTCCCCAACGGCAAGGAATTCAACGGACCGGAGCAGATGAAAAGCCTGCTCGCGGAGAATATGCCCGCATTCGCCCGCTGCGTGGCCGAGAAGATGCTTACCTACGCGCTGGGCAGAGGCGTGGAGGAGTTCGACCGGCGGACCATGGACGACCTGGTCCGCCAGGTAACCCAACACGACTATAAAGTGCAAAGCCTCATCTTAGGTATCGTCCATAGCGTGCCCTTCCAGCAGCGCCGGGGCGAGCCCAAACCAACCGCCGAAAAACCCACCCAGGAGATTGCCAGAAAATGATCGTTACCCGCAAAGCGCTCAACCGGCGCACCATTCTCAAAGGCTTTGGAGCCGCTATCGGGCTTCCGTTGCTGGATGCCATGACACCGGCCTTCGCATCCACCTTGCCGGCCAACCAGCCCGTGCGGCTGGCGTGGTTCTATCTGCCCAACGGCATCGACATGCGCAACTGGACCCCGCCCGCCGAAGGGCCGCTGGGGGCCAGGCTGCCGGATATTCTGGCCCCCCTCACCCCGCTGAAAGACGACATCACGGTGATTTCCAACCTGACGGCCAACTGGGGCCGGCCGCTGCTGGTGGGCGCCGGCGACCATGGCCGCGCGCTGGCTGCCTATATGACCGGCGTCGAGGTGTACCGCACCGCCGGGGCCGATCTCAAGCTGACGACTTCGGCCGACCAGATCGCCGCCAACGCCAACGGCCACCTTACCCGGCTGCCGTCGCTCGAAGTCGGCCTGGAAGAAACGCGGCAGGCCGGCAACTGCGATAACGGCTACTCCTGCGCGTATTGCTACAACGTGTCGTGGAAGACGCCGACGCAGCCGTTGCCGCCCATTTCCGATCCGCGCAACCTGTTCGAGCGTCTCTTCGGCGACGACGTCGTGGAATCGCCCGCCGCCCATGCCCGCCGTCTGGCCATGCGGCAGAGCATTCTGGATCGCGCCATGGACGACACCCACAAGCTGGAAGCCACCCTCGGCGGCACCGATCGCCGCAAGCTCGACGAATATCTCACCTCGGTGCGCGAAATCGAACAAGGCGTGGAGCGCGCCGAAAAGAGCGGCAAAACGATCGACCCGGGCATCGAAAAGCCGTTCGGGGTCCCGCACGACTTCCCGGACTACTACCGCCTCATGACCGACATGATGCTGGTGGCGTTCAAGTCCGACATCACGCGCATCTCCACCATCATGGTGGGCCGCGAGGGTTCCACGCGCCCCTATCCCGAAATCGGCATCGCCGACGGGCACCATCCGCTCACGCACCACATGGGAAACATGCAGATGCTTGAGAAAGTGCATCAGATCAACATCCTGCACGCCAAGCTGTTTGCCGAATTCCTGACCAAGCTGAAGAACACCAAGGAAGGCGATTCCAATCTGCTCGACAACTCGTTGATCGTTTACGGAAGCGGTCTGTCGGATGGCAACGTCCACACTCACGACAAGTTGCCGACGGTGCTGGCCGGGCGCGGCGGCAAGTTCATCAATCCCGGCCGCCACATCATCTATCAACGCGAAACCCCGGTGGCCAATCTCTTCGCCACCATGATTCAGCGCGTCGGCGTCCGCCCCGAACACGTGGGCGATTCCACCGGCACGCTGGCGGGTTTGTGTTTGAGTTAGGGAGTTGAGTTAAGGAGATACCATGCCACAGGGTCGATTTGGCGGAAAGCCCCCCATGGGGGTGATCTACAACACTTCAATGACGCGTCCGGACGCGGCGCTGGCGCTGGCCGAATTGTACGGCTTCGAGGAAAAGCGCGAGTCCCGCATGGGCTCGGTGTGTGTAGTGGGCGCCGGGCTGAACACCGCCATCTTCTGCGACATGATCGGACGAACCTACATGCTGGGCCCGGAGCGCAACGGCAATCAGGTGCTGGCGGTGGGATTGGCGGACGTGAAGCCGCTGCCGCCGGATTCGTCCATGGTGCGGCCCGCGGTGGAGCGGAAGAACGAAAAGGGCGAGCCGCTCTATACCCACAGCATAGAGAAGCTGACCGACACCTCGTTGGCCGAAACGGTGCTGCTCAACGGCGTCATCTTCAATGCCGACGCCGCGGTGCTGCTGAGCGCACCGGCCACCTGCCTGGCCAGGTCGCTCGATCTGAACAACGCCAGGGAAGTGTACAAGGAGCGCGTCAAACGGCTGGTTATCGTGGACGCGGGCACGCCGCAGAAGGACGTGCCGGCTCTCCGCAAGGTCCTCGCCGAGTGGCCCACGCCGATCTTTTACTGCCCCAAAGCGGTGGGCGATGCCGTGCCGTTCCCCGGCGCGGCCCTCGACAAGACCTTTGAGTGGACGCCGAACCATCCCGTGGTGGATGCCTATCGCGCCGCCGGCACGATGCCCTACAATGCGCCTTCGTACGATCTGGCGGCCGCGCATTACGCGGTGCATCCCGATTCCGGCTTCTTCCAACTTTCCGAACCGGGAACCCTGACGGTATCGGATGACGGCAAGCTGGCCTTCAAACCGGGCGGCGGCCAAATCCGCAGTCTGCAGGTGGACCCGGCCAAGAAGGATCAGTTCCTGCTGGCCATGCTGGATATTGCCGGAACGAAGCCGGCCGAGCCGCAGCGACGAGGCCCGCGAACATCTGCCAACGCGGGCCAGGCTGGGGACAGCAAACCGCCATTCGCCAAGCCGCCGGAGCCCGCCGCGCCGGCCACGGCGGTCAAGAAAGATCAGTAGTACACGCCCTATAGCCGGGTCTGAAGCGTTTTCGGGAACGCACTCCGCTCGCTTACGCTCGTGGCTCGGTAAGCTTGCGAAATCAATGCGACCGTTACCGAGCCGCGAGCGTTAGGGTTAGGGAGCGGTTTCCGCCACAAATCCCGAAACCGCTTACGCACCCCCTACAACCGCGCCTTCACCGCCGACGCCGCTTGCTCCACCGCGACGTCCACCGACTGCCGCGTCTTGCGCTCCACCAGTTCCACCATCGCGTTCGCCAGTTTCTTACCGGCCACCACGCGGAATGGCACGCCGATCAGGTCGGCGTCTTTGAACTTCACGCCAGGGCGCTCGTCGCGGTCGTCGAGCAGCGCGTCGAGCCCCAGATCCAGGCAGTCCCGATAGATCTTGCGCGCCGCCTCCGCCTGCGCGGCGTCGCCAATATTGGCCGGCGTAATCACCACCTGGAACGGCGCGATGGCAGCCGGCAGAATCATCCCGTCCTTATCGTGATACAACTCGATGGCGGCGCTCAGGATGCGCTCGATGCCGATCCCGTAGGAGCCCATGATGGGCGTCACTTCCTTGCCGTCGGCGTTGAGCACGCGCAGCCCCATGGATTCGGAGTATTTGTAGCCCAGCTTGAAGATGTGCCCGATCTCCACGGTTTTGCGGATCTCGAGCCGGCCGCCGCATTTCTGGCACAAGTCGCCCGCGGCAACCTGGCGGAGATCGTGAATCTCGGCCTGGAAATCCTCGCCCAGCGTGACGTGGCGCAGGTGG
>Ga0182030_10014444_pt1 | contig 15586 bp, 16 predicted proteins | sample 812S3MmetaG_FD_121299 | JGI IMG/M metagenome (GOLD analysis project Ga0182030, IMG submission 121299) | Permafrost microbial communities from Stordalen Mire, Sweden - 812S3M metaG (Illumina Assembly) | ecosystem: Environmental > Terrestrial > Soil > Wetlands > Permafrost | place: Sweden... | reverse complement strand
GCTCTGGCTCTGGCGCTTGCCCTTTTCCTGATCCCTGCAGCCAACGCCCAGGCAGGCGAATTCGTCGTCAAATCGCGGACCACGCCAGATATGAAGGCGATGTTCGGCCAGGTGCAAAGCCGCGACCTTGTGCCAGCTCGGACGCGAATCGGCGGCACAATCGTCAGCCGCTCCGTCGACGAGGGCGCTCAGGTCAAGGCGGGCGATGTTCTCGCCGTGGTGGCGGATCAGAAACTGGCGCTTCAGGCGCAAACGCTCGATGGGCAACTGAACGCTCTCACGTCACAGCTTGAAAACGCCAACGTCTCCTTCAAGCGTGCAGCCGATTTGCTGCCGCGCGGATTCACGACCAAAGCGGCCTATGACGAGGCCAAGACCAATGTGGACGTGCTGACCCATCAAATCGAGGCGATGCGCTCGCAGCGCGCCGTGGTCGCGCAGCAAATGACCGAGGGCGCGGTGCTGGCGCCCAAAGCCGGCGAGGTTCTGACCATGTCGGCGATCCCCGGCTCGGTGGTCCTGCCCGGCGAATCCATCGCCCGCATCGCCGCCGGAGCGCGTTACCTGCGCCTCAGCCTGCCCGAGCGGCACGCCGCCTTGCTGAAACTCGACGCCCCGGTGCTGCTCGCCCCGCGCGTCGCCGATCAGGCCACGGCCAACGCCCCGTTGGGCAAGGGTCGTATCGCTAAAATCTATCCCGAAATCGAAAATGGCCGCGTCATCGCCGATGCGGAAGTTGACAATCTGGGCGACTATTTCATTGGCGAAAGGGTGCAGATTTTCGCGCCGGTGGGCCAGAGGCAAGCGCTGATGATTCCCCGCGCCGCGGTGTCCACGCGGGCCGGCGTCGACTATGTCCGGGTGTCGCGCCCGGAAGGCCCGCTCGACGTCGCCATTATATTCGCCGACACGCATCAGGGCGACATGGTCGAAGCGCTCGCCGGACTGACTGCCGGCGACAAGGTGGTCACGCCATGAACCCCGCCAAGAACAGCGCAGCATCCGGAAAATCGCTCGGCATTGCCGGACGCTTGACCAGCGCCTTCATCGCTTCGCCCCTGACGCCGCTGCTGATGATCGCGGCCCTGGCCCTCGGCCTGATCGCGCTCATCACCCTGCCGCGCGAGGAAGAGCCGCAGATTTCCGTGCCCATGGTCGACATCATGGTGCGCGCCGACGGGCTCAGGGCGGCCGACGCCGTCAAGCTCATCACCGAGCCGCTTGAAACCATCGTCAAGAGCATCAACGACGTCGAGCACGTCTACTCGCGCACTTATGACGATCAGGTCGTCGTCACCGTGCGTTTCCTGGTCGGCACCTCCACTGACGCCGCCATTTTGCGCGTCCACGACAAGGTGCGCGCCAATCTCGACCGCATCCCCACCGGCGTGCCCGAACCGCTGATCGTCGGGCGCGGCATCGACGACGTGGCGATTGTCGTGCTGACCCTGGCGCCCAAGCCGGAAGTCGCCGAACGCTGGCGCGCCGATGCGCTGACCGATGTCGCGCGGGAATTACGTGTCGAAATCTCCAAGCTGGAGGATGTCGGCCTGACCTATCTCGCCGGCGACCAATCCACGGAATTTCGCGTCGAGCCCGATCCCGAGGCGCTCGCCCGTTACGGCGTCACTCTGCAGCAGCTTGCCGCCAAAGTGCAGGGCGCCAATACCGCCTTTCGCGCCGGACTGGTGCGCGACTCCACCCTGCAGGTCGAGGTTGTCGCCGGCCGCACCCTGCAAACCCTGCCGGAAATCGGCAATCTGCTGTTGACCACCCGCGACAACCGCCCGGTTTATGTCCGCGACGTCGCCAAGGTCGTGGTCGATGCCGAACCCAATGAAACCCGCGCGGCCCATTTTTCCCGCGATGCCAATGGAGGCTTTTCCGCGACGCCGACGGTGTCCATCGCCATCGCCAAGCGCGCGGGCGCCAATGCCGTCGTGATTTCCGAGCGCATCGTCCAGCAGCTTGAACAACTCAAGGGGCGGGTCGTTCCGGACGACATCACTGTTCAGGTGACGCGCAATTACGGCGAAACCGCCAACGAAAAGGCCAATGAGCTGTTGTTCCACCTCGGGCTGGCGACCCTGTCCATCGTTCTGCTGGTCGCCGTTTCGATCGGCTGGCGCGAGGCGCTGGTGGTCGCCGTCGTCATTCCGACCACCATTCTCCTCACCCTTTTCGCTTCGCGGATCATGGGCTACACGCTCAACCGCGTCAGTCTGTTCGCGCTGATCTTCTCCATCGGCATCCTGGTGGACGACGCCATCGTGGTGATCGAGAATATCGCCCGCCACTGGGCGATGCATGACGGCCGCTCGCGCATGGACGCCGCCATCGATGGGGTCGCGGAAGTTGGCAATCCGACCATTGTCGCCACGCTGACCGTCGTCGCGGCGTTGCTGCCCATGCTGTTCGTCTCGGGTCTCATGGGCCCCTATATGAGCCCGATTCCGGCTAACGCTTCGGCGGCGATGATCTTTTCCTTTTTCGTCGCGGTGATCCTGACGCCATGGCTGATGATGAAAATCGCCGGCCGGGCGCCCGTCCATCACGACGACGCGGCCCATAGCGGCGGCGTGCTCGGCGTCCTCTATCGCCGCGCCGCCGCGCCGATCCTGCGCACGCGGCGCTCGGCGCGAAGATTCCTGATTGGCGTCGGAATCGCCACCCTGGCCTCGCTGAGCCTGTTCTATTTCAAGGCGGTGACCGTCAAGTTGCTGCCCTTTGACAACAAGGCCGAAGTCGCCGTTATCGCCGATCTGCCGCGAGGAACCTCGGTCGAGACAACCAACCGCGTGTTGATGGAGGCGGTCGCTCGCCTGAAGGACGTGCCCGAAATCCTGTCCTTCGAGAGCTACGCCGGAACGGCGGCGCCATTCAACTTCAACGGCCTGGTGCGCCATTATTACATGCGCAATTCACCGGAAACCGGCGACATCCAGGTCAATCTCAAGCCCAGGGGCCAGCGCAGCCGCAGCAGCCACGAGATCGCGCTCGACATTCGCCACAGGTTGGCCGGGATCGACGCGCCGCCGCGCACGTCGCTAAAAGTGGTCGAGCCGCCGCCCGGACCGCCGGTGCTGGCGACGCTGCTGGCCGAAATCTACGGCCCAGATCCGCAGACACGCCGCGCCGTGGCCGCCAAGGTGCGGCAGGCTTTCGAAAGCGCGCCCTTCATCGTCGATATCGACGATTCCTATGGCGTGCAGGCGCCGCGCAAGCGCATCGTCATCGATCAGGACTCGCTCGAATTTTTCGGCGTGCAGCAAGGCGACGTGTTCGACACCTTGCATCGGCTCTATGGCGACCAGGTGGTCGGCTATTCGCATCGCGGCGAAGGCCGACAGCCTTTGCCGATCCGCATGGCGCTCGCCAAGGACCAGCGCCGGGTCGATGAGACCATGCTGACCACGCCCGTGCCCGCCAACGCCTTGCCCGGCAACCGCACGATTGTCGAACTCGGCGACGTGGTGCGAGTCGTGGAAGAGCCTGCCTCCTTCCCGATCTTCCGCCACAATGGCCGCGCGGCGGAAATGGTGCAGGCGGAATTGGCCGGGACCTTCGAAGCCCCTCTCTACGGCTTGCAAGCGGTGGATGCGGCGCTCGACAAGATGAAGTGGACGGCGGAGACGCCCAAGCCGCAAATCCTGTTGCATGGCCAACCGCTCGACGAAAGCAAGCCCTCGCTGCTGTGGGACGGCGAATGGGAAGTCACCTGGGTGACGTTCAGAGACATGGGCGCGGCCTTCATCGCCGCTCTCATCGGCATCTATATTCTGGTGGTGGCGCAGTTCAAGAGCTTCAAACTGCCGCTGGTGATCCTGACGCCGATCCCGCTGACTTTCATCGGCATCATGTTCGGACACTGGCTGTTCCACGCCGCCTTCACCGCCACCTCGATGATCGGCTTCATCGCTCTGGCCGGCATCATCGTGCGCAATTCGATCCTGCTGGTCGATTTTGTGCGCCATTCCGACCCCGGCAAGGGCCTGCGCGAAGTGCTGATCGAGGCGGGCGCCATCCGCTTCAAGCCGATCCTGCTGACCGCACTGGCGGCGATGATCGGCGCGGGGGTGATCCTGTCCGACCCGATTTTCCAGGGGCTGGCGATATCGCTGCTGTTCGGACTGGCGTCCTCCACCGCGCTGACGGTCCTCGTCATTCCGGCGATCTATGTCGTGCTGCGCGGAGGACCGAAATTCGACGCATCGTGACCTGGGCATAGGCGACAAAAAAGGCGAGCCCCTCGCGAGGTTCGCCTTTTTTCATGCTTTCGCGGAAAATTACTTGTTTATCGAGCATGTGCTCAGGCCGATCAGCTTATAGGCCGGGCAGAAGCGGATGAACGCGGTGAGCAGCGGAACGACGCCGATCCAGCCCCAGGGGGTCTGCGGGCCGACAAAAACCATGGCGATGAGGACGAGGCCGACAACGATCCGCAAAATGCGATCGATGGTTCCGACATTGGCGGTCATGAAATTCTCCTTGGTCTGGCGCAACATCGCGCCGTAGTTCTATCCATAAGCCCTTCGACCGGTCACTCTACATCGAGGCCGCGCTCGGCAAACATCAGCTTCAGAATCGGCGCGACGCGATTGGCGGTTGTCGCCGCCTTCATGAAAACGACAACGCGGGCGACGTCCCGCACGACGCCTTTCAGCCGGTTGTTGTCGGTATAGGAGGCGCAGATCGCCGCCCATTCGAACCGCATCAGCGGTTCGTCGGCGCGCGACAGACCGATGGCCAAGGCGACCAGATGCGCGATACATCCATGCGTCGGGCCGAGCTTCTTGATGAATCTCGTCCAATTATGGCTCCAGCGCGCCCATTCCGCCTCAGACACGTTTTTCTTCTCGATCCTCGCGTAAAGCACCATGTCCTTGACCAGCTGATTCCAGGGCCAATCGACCTCGTTCTCGCGCCGCATTTCCCGAAGGACCGCCTTCTCGTGGTGTTCCTGGCAATGGTCGCACTGGTAATAGATCGCCAGCGCGTAGGCGATGTATTCGCGCCGCAAAGCGGACAGGACAAAAGGATCGGACTCGTTGGGTACGCCCGTAAACGCATGCGCATGCAATTCCTGGAGCACGCTGGTGAAGGCGTCACCCGGAATATTGAGAGTCTCTTTGTTCGCCATGATTTCCCTTACCTAGGCGCGCGGCCGAAGAAGGCTTTCAGGAAAAGCCCTTTATGATCTTGACCAAAGTCACTTCAATCCGAGTTTCTTGAAAATCATCGCCGCCGGACAAAAGCCCGTGAAAGCCGATTGGAAGAGATTGAGTCCAACAAAGGTGGTCAGCAACAAGAACCAGGGTGAAAATAATTGCGCCAGCGCCAGCGAGATCAACACCATCGCCCCCGCGAGCGCCATGACTGCGCTATTGACCGTCATCAGAACCATCTCCCTCTTTCATGATAATATCCTTATATTCGATTTTTCTAATTTTTTCCATGCCAGACGGGCCATATCTCATTGATCTTTTTTCATTCGAATGTGAGAATTTTAATTGTCCGGCGCCGAAACAGGGCAAAAGCCCGAAACCCGCAAGATGCCAGACAGGGAGAGAAGCATGAATAAAAGTCTGTGGGCTGTGCTCGCCGTCGTCGGCGTTTGCGGACTGGGCGGAGCCGCGCCAGCGGCCCACGCGATGGAAGTCGTCGGCGATTACCAGCGGCCGAACGGCGACGCCGCGCGCGTGTCGGTCAATGACGGCAAGCTCTATTGCAAGATTACCTCCGGCGCCCAGGCCGGATTTGAAATGTGCCATGGCATGGAAAAGACCGGGCCCAATGTCTGGCAAGGCGCTAAAATGAAACACCCCACCATGCCGGGCATGATGACTTTCAACGGCACAGTGACCGTCACTTCTTCGGGCCTTTCGATCAAGGGCTGCGCCGTCGGCCAGTCCATGTGCGACGCTGAGAGCTGGACGCGCAATTAAGACTTGTGGAATTACGACTTGTGGAATTACGACTTGCCCTCGCCGGTCGCGACAGTTCGCGATCGGCGATTTCCAAGACCAAAGCAACCGTCGCAAAAAGGACTCCCGCCGATGCAGGATCTCTCGGGGCGCATGGTGATCGTAACCGGCGCTTTCGGCGCGCTGGGATCGTCGGTCGCCGACATGCTGGCGGAACGCGGCGCCAAACTCGCCCGCGTCGACCGCGCGGACAACCCCGGCGGCCCGGGCTGGCGGCTCGGCGGGATCGACCTCGCCGACGAGGACTCTTGCAAACGCGCGTTCAGAAAGGCCGTCGAGGACTGCGGTCCGGTTTATGGACTGGTCAATATCGCCGGAGCCTTCGAAATGGCGTCGCTGGCGGAAGGCGGAATCGATCCCTGGGACCGCATGTACCGCACCAATCTGCGCACCGTGCTTTCCGCATCAAGCGCGGCCCTGCCCTATTTCAAAGGCGCGGGCCGCATCGTCAATATCGGCGCCGCCGCGGCCGCCAAGGCCAGCGCTTCGATGGGCGCCTATGCCGCCTCGAAATCCGGCGTCGCCCGCCTGACCGAAAGCCTCGCCGAAGAATTGCGCGGCTCCGGGATCACGGTCAACGCCATTTTGCCGACCATTATCGACACGCCGGCAAACCGCGCCGCCATGCCGCAGTCGGAGTTCGCCAAATGGGCGACGCCGGCGGGGATTGCGCGCGTGATCGCCTTCCTTCTGTCGGATGAGGCGTCGGAAGTGACCGGCGCCCTCATCCCTGTCTCCGGCGCCAATTGAAGCGCCGGCCTTTCTGGATTCAACGGGTGATCGGCATATCGTGGCTGCGCCAGGCGGAAATGCCGCCGCCGAGATGGGCGTCGGCGAGCAACCCGTGTTCCTTGGCTCGGCGCAGCGCCGACTTGGAGCGCATGCCGGATGCGCAATAGAAAATCACCTGCTTGTCCTTGGGAATGCGTTTGGCGGCTTCGGCGAAGCGCGACAGCGGCGCATGAATGGCGCCGGGAATGCGGCCATTCGCCCATTCATTGTCTTCGCGCACATCTACCAGCACATAGGCGCTGTTTTTTTCCCGCAACATGTCGCGGACTTCACCGGGTGTCAGCGTCTTGAACTTGTCGCCGGAACCAAACCAACCAAACATGCCAACCTCAAATGATATCAGGGGGGACGAATTGCGTTCTTATATACGTATATAAAAAACGAATCCAGAAGCGCCGCGCAAAACGCGTCAAGACAGCGCCGGGCATGGCTGTCATATTACCGTTGCGCCGTGAACTTCGTCCCTGCTCGCCGATCAATAGCCGCCCTTGCGGCGGCTCTCGGCGACGCCCGCGATCCTGCCACCCTGTTTCGACGGATCGAGCGGAAAGAGGTCATAGAGCGCCTTCTGCTCGACCCGCTCGCCCCATTTGTCGCTCATCGCCTTGATGATCGCCCGCGTATTGGGCGTGCTCTGGTTATTGTCGAAAAATTCCTCGCGCAGATAGTCGATCACGTCCCAATGACGCGGACCGAGCACCACACCGTCAAGACCCGCGATATGCTCGGCCAGCTCCCGGCTCCAGTCTTCCTGATCCGCCAGATAACCCGTGGCCGTAGTCTCGATCTCCCTGCCTGCGAACTGATAAGCCATTCCCGCCTCCCCTCTTGTTCCCGTAGCTCAGCCGATGACGATCTTCGGTTTACGCGCTGTCGCGCGCATCTCCTGCGCCAGAGCCTCTTTCACCATTTCCGCGAGCGCAAGATACGGCCTCGCCTGTTCCGACTCCGGCGCGCTGACCATGATCGGCAGACCCTCGTCGGAGCCTCGACGAATGGACATGTCGAGCGGCGCCTCGCCAAGGAAAGGCACTTCAAATTTCGCAGCCTCGGCCCGGGCGCCGCCATGCGAAAATATCTCCGACCGTCCGCCGCAATGCGGGCAGAGGAAATAGCTCATATTCTCGAACAGGCCGAGGATCGGCACATGAACCTGCTTGAACATGGCGATGCCGCGCCGCGCGTCGATCAGGGCCAGATCCTGCGGCGTCGAAACGATCACCGCCCCGGCCAGCGAGGCGTTCTGCGCCATGGTCAGTTGCACGTCGCCCGTGCCGGGCGGCATGTCGACCACCAGAACGTCCAGGTCGCCCCAGGCCACTTCGCGCAGCAATTGCGTCATGGCCGACATGACCATCGGTCCGCGCCAGACAATGGCGGCGTCGTCCTCGACCAGAAAACCGATCGACATCAGCTTGACGCCGAATTTTTCCACCGGCGCCAGCATTTTGCCGTCGTCGGCGAGTTCCGGCTTGTCGGAGACGCCGAACAGGCGCGGCAACGACGGGCCGAAGACGTCGGCGTCGAGCAGGCCGACCTTTTGACCAAGGCGCGTCAGGCCTATCGCCAGATTGGCCGCCGTGGTCGATTTCCCGACCCCTCCCTTGCCCGAAGCCACGGCAATGATTTTCTTCACGCGGTCCAGGCCGGATGACGGAACCGGCGCATGCGAGGACGTCGACTCTTCCCGGCTTCCGCTTCGCGTGGCCGGCGCCCGTTCGGACGTCAACGCCACCATGACAACGCCAACGCCGGGAATGGCCTTGATCGCCTGTTCCGCGGCCAGCCGAACCGGTTCAGCCGCCGCCGCCTGTTCCGGCTCGATCGAAATCGTGACGAAAACCTTGCCATCCCGGATGTTGACGCCGGACAGAGCGCCCGAGTCGGCAAGCGAAGCGACGCCGTCGGGTCCCTTGACGGCGCGCAATGCCGTGTGGATGTCGTCATTGTTGAACATAGTCCCTCGCTTCGATGAGTTCTGCGGCAGTTGCCGGAAGAGGATTGGCGTCTTGCGGAGCAAACCAGTTCAGCTTGTCGCGCAAGGCCACGACGTGGCCGACAATGATGATGGTCGGTCCGCGCAGATTTGCGGCGCTGGCTTTCGCCGCGATATCGGCGATGCAGCCGGTTACAGTCTTTTGAGAAGCGCGCGTTCCATTCTCGATGATCGCCGCCGGCAGATCAGGATCGGCGCCGCGCGCGATAAATTGCGCCGTCAGTGCTGCAAGATGCGCCAGCCCCATATAGATCGCCACCGTCTGGCGCGGACGCAGCAGCGTTTCCCAATCGAGTTCAATCGGCCCATCCTTGCCGTGGCCGGTGACGAAAACGCAGGATTGCGCGTAATCGCGGTGAGTCAGCGGAATGCCCGAATAGGCCGAACATCCTGACGCCGCCGTGACGCCCGGGCAAACCTGAAACGGAATACCATTTTCGGCGAGTTTTTCGATTTCTTCGCCGCCGCGGCCAAAAATGAAGGGATCGCCGCCCTTGAGCCGCAAAACCCGCTTGCCCTGCCGCGCCAGTTTAACCAGAAGCTCGCCGATCTCCTCCTGGGGCAAGGCATGGTCGTTCCTGCGCTTCCCGACGTAGATGCGTTCCGCATCCCGGCGGACCTTTTCGAGAATCGACGCGTCGACCAAACGGTCGTAAAGCACGACATCTGCTTTCTGCATCAGCCGAAAAGCCCGGAAGGTCAGAAGATCCGGATCGCCGGGCCCTGCGCCGACAAGATAGACCTCGCCGGTCGCGCTCCCACTCCCCGACGTCCCATCCTCGGCCGCCTGCTCAATCTCTTTCGCCAAAGCCTCGGCCGCTCTCGTTTCGTCGCCGGCTAAAACCATTTCAGCGATCGGCCCGTCGAGAACACGCTCCCAGAACCGCAGCCGCGACGAACTCGATTGCAATTTTTGTTGCAGCGGCGCGCGCGCTGCTCCCATCACGGCTGCGAGCCGGCCATAGGCTGACGGGATCATCGTCTCAAGCCGCGCCTTGAGCATGCGTCCGAGAACTGGCGAAGCGCCGCCAGTCGAAATGGCCACGACCAGAGGACTCCGATCCACGATCGAGGGCATGATGAAATCGCAGTTTTCAGGACGGTCGGCGACATTGATCATGGCGCCGGCGGCCCGCGCCCGGGCGAGCAGCGAAGGATCGGCCTCGCCATTCGCTTGAGCGAAGAAGCACAGACGGCAGCCTTCGAACCGATAAGAATCGGCGTCAGCGACATGGGCAAATCGTCCCGCGAAGGGCGCGAATTCATCGTGCAACCCCTCCGCAAGGACGACCACCTCCGCCCCGGCTGCCAATAAAGTTTCCAGACGCCGCGCCGCAGCGGTTCCGCCGCCCACGACGGCCGCCTTTCGGCCGGAAAGATCAAGGAAAATCGGTAAACGATTCATGGATCGACGAAACTCCAACATGTGTCTTGACGCCTATTTACCGCGCGCTTCACCTGAGGGGGGCGGGGCGATGCGCTGTTGGGCTTTCAACTGGCCGACCGCATCCTCGACGCAATGCTGGTAGCGCATGATTGACCCCTGACTTTATTGGCGTCCAAATCCTCGGCACGCGCTGAAACTTTGATTTGCCCGCGCGAGCGAGCGAATGAGACGAACCGTTCGGCCCAGCGGCAGCGTGACGTGTCGCGCAAATGGGTGAAGCTCGCCAGCAGGTTGCCGATGACGATGCCGTCGCGACCGCCATCGACGCCGAAGCCGCGCTTCATCCGATAGGCATAGCGCAAGTCCGGCGCGATATTTTCCAGCCGCGCATAATGGAATTCATGCGCCGCGATCGCGTCGCCGCATCGCGCGCCGGGCCAGGGAAAGTCTTCGGTCTCCTCGACGCGCACCAGGCCGCGTCCCTGCGGCGTTTCCCCCATCACAGCATCGGCCGGCACGATCCCGACCATGTCATGCCGGGCGCCGCGGTAGGTAATGGAGCGCGAAAGATACATCAGGCCGCCGCATTCGGCGTAGGTGGGCAGACCGGCTTCGATCGAGGCGCGGATTTTTTCGCGCAGGGACTGGTTGGCGGCGAGGGCGGCGGCCTGGGTTTCGGGAAAGCCGCCGCCGATGAACAGGGCGTCGCATTTTGGCAGGTCGCTGTCGCGCAAAGCGTCGAAAAAGGCCAGCCGCGCGCCGGCGTGCTGCAACGCCTCCAGATCGTCGGCGTAGTAGAAGCCAAAAGCGGCGTCGCGCGCCACGGCGATGGTCACGTCAGGCGACGAAATGCCGCGCAACAGCGGCGTTATTTGCGGTTCCTCCCTCGTCGCCTTGGCCAGCAGGCCGTCGAGATTGACTCCGTTCAAAACCGCGTCGCGCGCGCGGGCGATGACGCCATCGGCCTGCGAGGTTTCGCTCGGCGTGGTGAGCCCGAGATGGCGCTCATCGACAGTCAGGCCGCTGTCGCGCCCGATGGCGCCGAGTACGCGCAAGTCTGTGTAATTCTCGATCGCCTGCCGCAGCTTGCTTTCCTGCCGCGCCGCGCCGACCTTGTTGAGGATCACCCCGGCGATTTCCACGTCGCGGTCAAAATTCTGGAAACCGAGCAGCAAAGGCGCGATTCCCCGCGCCATGCCGATCGTGTCCACGACCAGCACCACGGGCGCGCGCAAGAGTTTCGCGAGCGCGGCGCTACTATCGGAGCCCTTGGGATCGACCCCGTCGTGCAGACCCTTGTTGCCCTCGATCACGGCGAGGCCAGCGTCGGCAAAACCACGTCCATAGAGCGACAGGATTTCCGCCAGGCTTTGGGTGTTGAAATCGAGATTATAACTGGCGCGGCCGGAGGCGCGGGCCAGCCACATCGGATCGATATAATCCGGACCCTTCTTGAAGGTTTGCACCTTCAGGCCTTTGGCGGAAAATGCCGCCGCGAGGCCAATGGAGGTCGTTGTCTTGCCGGAAGATTTGGCGATGGCCGAAACAAAAAATCGCGACATGGCGTCATGCCGCCGCCAACAGGCGGCCCCTGTCGCGTTGCGCCCATAAATGCGCGGCCTGAGCCTTGGCGCCGTCCATGTCCGCCGCGACGCCCATGGCGCGCAGCGCGATGGCCAGAGTGCCGATGACCGCGTCCTCGCCATAAGCGTCACTCGTCTCGCCACGCCAGAGGCTTGTCATGCGATCGATCCGCATGCTTTCGTCGGGCGCCTGTCGCGGCTCGTCCATCAGAGGCGGCCAGCGCTCTTCGAAACACGCGCCTTCGGCGACATAAAGCACCTCGCAGGGTTTTGCAGGACGTCGTTCGAATTCCCCGCCTTCGCCGCGCAGAACCGCCATAGAGTGCTGGCCGAGAAGCAGCGCCGCGTCGCGATGGGTGGCCATATAGCCGGGATGAAATACGCCTTGCAGTGAACAGGACGCGTCAAAGGGATTGAGCGTCCGCGCCAGGGTGTGAACGGGCGAGCGCAAGCCAAGGATCGGCCGCAACGACATGATCCGCGCCAATGGCGCCGAGAATTTCTCCAGCGGCGTGAAGGCAAAATTTTGGGTCGCCAGATGACGCGCCGCCTCGTTGAGATCGTCGGCCAATGGCGCGCCGAGCGCCCGCAGAGTCTCGCCGGTGTAGAGCCGCCCGGCGGTATGGCCGTCAAAACTATGCATGAAGACGCGCCAGCCGTTGCGCGCCAGCACGAGCGCGGACAGGATGAACCACGGCAATTGCCGGCTCTTGCCGGCATAGGACGGCCAATCGACATCGACGGCGACAGGGGCATGGGCAAAGGTTTTCCGCGCCGCCCTGGCGAAACCGGCAATTTCCTCGGCGCTTTCCTCCTTGAGCCGCAACAGCATCAGAAAGGCGCCGAGTTGTTCCGGCAGGACCTCTCCGGCCAGAATCATCTTCATCGCCTCTTCCGCCTCATCCAGCGTCAGGGAACGGGTAAAGCTTTTGCCGCGTCCGAGAATTCGGACGAAACGAGCGAAGGGATGGGGTTGGTGATTGATCATGTGCTCAGGCCCCGCTTTTGACCGTTGACTGGGGAAGGAATGGCAGCAGGCGCATGGCGACGGCGGCGATCATCATGGCGATGGATATGCCGCTGATGCCAAGTAGAATTTCCGGCAGGCTCGGCGTGTAGGCATTGATCGCGCCGTCGAAAAACGAGCTCGACGCCTCAAAGCCAGGAAAGATGTTCAGCGGATAGGCCTGCGACCCGATGATGATCGTGTACATTTGGGCCAACCCGCCGATCAGGAACAAGGCGGAAGCGATCCCCAGGCTCCGGCGTCCGGCGGCGCCCTCGCCCATGAAGGCGAGCAAGGCCAGCGGCGCCAGCGAACCGATGACGATCTGGCCGAGCCAGAAGATCAGCGGATAGATGCCGCCGTCCTTCAGCAGAAAGAGTTCGACGCCCTGGGTCGGCGTCGCATAGAATTTGTTGAGATGCGCGATCGCCGTCAGGAACAGGGTCGCGCCGGAGAAGATGATCAGCAGGCCGCGGAATTTGCCGATCATTTCGGCGTTGCACAGCTTGTCGCTGGTCTCGAAGGACATGGTCATCAGCACAAGCACCGTGAAGGCGAGGCCATAGACCAGCGACGACGCGATGAACAAAGGCGCCATGATCGCGCCGAAGACGGCGTCGCGCGCCGCGAGGAAGCCGAAGATCGAGCCGGTGCCGGTCGTCAGGATCAATCGCCAGGTGAAGGCGGCCCAGCCGAAGCCCACGACCACCGTCGCCATTTTGGACACGCGGCGATCCATCATCGAAAAGAGATAGCCGGCGACGATCAAGACGAAGCCGGAATAGAGATAGATGTTCCAGGCGAAGATCGATTTGAAATTATAGGTGGTCATCGCGACGAACACCCGCTCGGGCCGCCCCAGGTCGAGCACCAGCACCGCCAGACCGCCCGCCAGCAGGGCAATGGCCAGCACACCGGACAGGCGGGCGAAAGGCTTGTAGGAGAGGCGATTGAAGACGGAGGACACCGACGCGACATTGAGCGCTCCGGACGCGGCGACGATCAGGAATACCGCGAAGACGTGGGGCAGGCCCCAGACGATCTGGTTGGTCATGCCGGTCACGCCATGACCGTTCTCTTCCATGTAGAGCACCGCGCCGAGGCCCGCGGCGATGACGACCACATGCAGCGCCATCAGCGCCCAGAACATCGGCGAATGCGACGACAGCCGGCGATATTTTTCCTGCGCCATTGACGCTCTCCCAAACGCGTTGAAGTCACTTCAGATTGGCGTATTGCACAGCCGGATTGAGGGCCAGGTCGGCGCGCAGTCTCGCGGTGGGCTGCTTGCGCAGCGCCTTCGAGATCTCACTTGCGGGATCGTTGAGATCCCCGAAAATCATCGCGCCGCCTTCCTTCGCGCAAGCGTCGACGCAGGCTGGCTGGCGCCCGGCGTCGATGCGGTCGACGCAGAGATTGCAGCCCTCGACCGTGCCCTTGCCGCGCGGCGCGCCGGTTTTCTGGTCGTCATGCGTCTCATGCACGAAGGAGCGCGCCTTGTAGGGACAGGCCATCATGCAATAGCGGCAGCCGATGCAGATGTGCTTGTCCACCAGCACGATGCCGTCGGCGCGCTTGAACGAGGCGCCGGTCGGGCACACATCGACGCAAGGCGGCTTTTCGCAATGCTGGCACATCACCGGGGCCGAACGGACGATGTCTGTCCTGGGGTCTTTGAGTGTGACCTTGCGAATCCATTGCGCGTCGATTTCCGGCCGTCCCGACGTTTTCAGGCCGTTCTCCTCATTGCAGGCCGTGACGCAGGCGTTGCATCCCGGCGGGCATTTGTTGAGGTCGATCATCAAGCCCCAGCGCACGTTCGCAGAGACCGGCTCGCCCGGCGCGCGCGCCTGCGCCTCGCCTCCGCCGAAGGCGTAGAGCGTGACGCCGGGCGCCAGCAGCGTGGCCGCGAAAGCGCCAGCGCTGCGCAGAAAACTCCGCCTTGCGGGATCGGGCTCCTTGCCCTGGTTTTTTTCCTGGCCGCAATGACAGCTCATGGCTTGCTCTCACGTAAATTGGTCTCACGCAAAAATGCCGCGAGACGCTCGGCGTCCGCGTCGCCCGGCGGAGCGCTGGAGTCGGCGGCCTTGGCCGGCGTTTCCGGCCGCGAGGCGTGGCATTCGAAACAGTCGATCTTGACCGCCGCGTAGCTGTGGCACGAACGGCAGAAATGCTTTTCGCTGGCGAAGGAGACCGGCTGACCGTCCTCCCCCTTGACGGCGTGGCAGGAGACGCAACCGGCCAGGCTATATTGCGGCGTCCTTACCCCCTGATGCACAGCGTCCTTACGGTGGTCGACGAGCATCATCATGTGATAGCGGCGCATGAAGGCCGTATCCGCCACGCAATGGTCGCCCTGCCCCTTCGGCGGATGCGGAACGGGAACCCGTCCCGCTCCGTCTTCGGCGAGGCAAGGAGCGGTCAGCGCCACAAGAATGAGCGCCTCCCCGAGAAAGTTTTTCCACGCGCGCTGCATGGATTTACTCCCCCAGGCCCATCTGGATGTAACCGGTCGGACAGACGTCCGCACAGATGTGACACCCGATGCATCTGGTGTAATCGGTGTATACGTAGCGGCCGGTCGCGCGCTCCTTTTTCGGCACGCGCTGCACCGCCGTCTGCGGGCAATAGATCACGCAATTGTCGCATTCGAAGCACATGCCGCAGGACATGCAGCGCTCGCCTTCCTTGCGGGCCTGTTCCTCGCTGAAACCAACGATACGTTCCTCGAAATCGCCCAGCACGCGGGCCGCGTCGACATGCCGCTCGTCGCGGGTCGAGCGGGCGATATAGGAAAAATGCCCCTTGTACAGGGCGGTATGCGGGATGATCTGCGTC
>Ga0182030_10014443_pt1 | contig 15588 bp, 13 predicted proteins | sample 812S3MmetaG_FD_121299 | JGI IMG/M metagenome (GOLD analysis project Ga0182030, IMG submission 121299) | Permafrost microbial communities from Stordalen Mire, Sweden - 812S3M metaG (Illumina Assembly) | ecosystem: Environmental > Terrestrial > Soil > Wetlands > Permafrost | place: Sweden... | reverse complement strand
TGAATCGAAATTCGTGCGCAGACGAATGGCGTCACGACGCGGCGCGGCGGGCCTCGTCGTCGAGCCGCGCCAGCAGCGAGGCTGCGGTATCGGCGGGCAAAAGGGTCGCCAGCGTCACGACCGGTTCGGACCGCGGGTCGCGCTTGCCGTGGCTGGTGTGGCGCATCACGCTCGACAGCCGCCGCGCGATCATGTGGGCGTTGCGCAGATCGGTCTCGGCGAACGCCACGATGACGGAGCCATCGGGGTGAATGGCGCCAAAATCCATCCGCCGCATCAGGCGGCTGACGATCCGGGCGCCGTCGAGCTGGGCGCGCGGCTGGGCCGCATCGAAGGCAAAGCGCGCCACCGACAATCCGCCGCCGTTCGACAAGGTCTGATTGACCGCCCTGGCGAGCTCGCGGTGAAACGCCGCCGGCATCAAGAGGCCGGTGCGCGGATCGAGCAGGCCGCCGGCATCGATCGAGCGCAAGGTGCGGCTCCACAACGCCTCGAGCGCATGCTGGCGGATCAAGGGCGAGGTATTGGCGGCAACGTGTTCGGGGTCGCCGGCGATGATTTCGAGATTGGCCAGATCATAGGCCGGCGCCAGTTCATCGGACGTCAGCACCACCGGCAGGTTGCGAAACCGCGCGTCTTCCGACAGCACGGTAAGGAAGGCATCCACGACGCGAAGGCTGAAACCTTCGCCGAGCACGATGCCGTCGATGTCGCGGGCGTTGAGGTGTTTGGCGGCGGCTTCGATGCTGAGCGCGCCGACCACGCCCATCCGTTCGCCGAGCGCCACCGACAGCGCGGGATAGGCGGCGCCGCGGCCGATCAGCAGCACGGTGGCGTCGCGAACCGGATCGCCGTCCGGCAGCGCCGGCCGCGCCGCCGGTTCGTCGTCGAGCCGGCGCATCACTGTCGTGTGCAGGGTGCGGACCCGCAAGGCGGCGCGCAGGCGGGCGATCAGGCGATCGGAATTTTTCGCGCTTTGCGTAAAGGGAATGGCGTTGCCGGGCAGCGAGGTGATGGGATCGACCGCGATCAGCGGCAGATAGGGCCGCGCGGCGGCGATCTGTTGGGCGAGGGCGGCAAAGCCGGGTTCGAGCGTCTGCGACATCGCGACCAGAACCGCGGCCGGCTGAAGCTGTTGGATCGCGCGCGACGCCTCGGCAAGAACGGTGTCGATGAGCGGAAAGATCCTGGCCTCGTCAAGCGCTGCCGCAAACGACGGCCGCTCGGCGGTCGACACCACGATGACAGGGCCTTGCTGGGACATCTGATACTCGAAACCAACGCGATCGATGGACGCGCAAATCCTAGTTTGGCGGCCTTAATGCCGCGTCAACGAAATCGTCGAAATTGCATCAGACAGGATTGGGCCGATCGCGAAACGCTTCCACCATCAGCGGGTTAAGCCCGAGTTCCGCCAGCGCCTCGCGCGCCCTCGAATTGTCCTGGGCGCGCCCGGCGAGGCGGTAGCCGCTGAGCCGGTCCGGCAGCGCCGTCAGCAGCGCGCCCTGGCCAAGCCGCTTGGCCCATTCCTGCAAGTCCTGCGACAGGAACCGGTAGCCGCCGACCGCCATGATGCCGGAGGGCGGGGCGGTGATGCAGATCGCGCCGCTCGAACGGTCGAGCCGCGCGGCATAGCCGGTATCGACATGATCGCGCGGCGGCTGCGCCACCAGCGAGTCACTGGGCGGCGCCGGCGGGGCGTAGGCCGCCACCGCCACCATCGGTCCGCGCAAGGCCAGCGTTCCCCGCGGCGTGATCAGGGTTTCGCCGGCGATCGAGGATCCCGCGACGTCGCGCGGTGCGCCGTGCGGCCCCGGCAGGATCAGCGCCGGTGCGCCATCCGCCGCCCGGCAGGCGCCGAACAGCCCGGCTTCGCCGAACAGATAGACGTCGGTCAACCTGACCTGCGGGATGTTCCACGGCGGACTCGATGCGATCTGCTCCGGCGCGCGCCACAGCGCGATCACATTGCGCAGGCCCGGCAGACGCGACGGCATGTCGGCTTCGGCCAGTCGCAACGCCAGTTGCGCGGGTGCGACCAGCGTGTCGCAGCCGGCTTCGTTGATCTGTTGCTCGAGCACGTCGCCGTCGAACGGATGATGCAGCGCCAGGGTTCCACCCGACAGCAGCCAGACCAGCAGCGAGGAGGTCAAACCCGCAAACGACGACGGCGCGAAGGCCGACATCATGGTGGCGCCCTGCGCCACGTCGCCTTCGAGGAAAAGCGCAAGCCCGCCGGCGATCAGGTTGAGATGGGTGCGCGGCACCGCGCGAAACCCCTCGGCGGTGACGTCGAAGGAGATGATCGCCGCCCTGCGGCCGTCCTGGGTGACGGCGCGCGTGGTGGTCGATTGCGCCTTGAGCGCCTGGTCGAGCGAGGCCATGCCTTCGGGCAGGTCAGGGCCGAAGCCGCAGACATGACGGATCGAAAAGGCCTCGACCGCGGCGTTCATGGCGAGGTCGGCATGGCTGACGCCGTCGATCCGGCTCGCGGTCACGATCGCCCGGGCGCCGGTGCGGTTGAGCGCGACCGTCAGTTCGGCCTGACGCCAGAGCAGCGGCAGCAGCGCGACGATCAGCCCGGCGCGATGCGCGGCGAGCACCGTCAGCATGAATTCGACGGTGTTCGGCAGCTGGATCGCGATGACGGAATTGGCCGGCAGCCCGGCTTCAACGAAATGCGCCGCCAGCGCCGAGATCGCCGCGTCGGCCTCGGCGAAGGTCAGGCGCTTTGGCGTCTGGCCGGTGATCCGCGGCTTGTTGAGCGGATCGATCAGCGCCAGCGCGTCCGGCTGCCGTGCCAGGATGCGTCGGAACAGTCCGTCGAGCGTCGGCGATGCGTTGGTCTGGATCACGGCATCATCTTAAGTTGGGGGGCCGGCCTCTGCCACCAGGTTTCCGGGAGGTATCCCGTCAAGGCGGTGGCCGAGGGTCGTTCTATCCGATTCCAGCGCGCGATCCATTGTTCTTGGAGGTTAAACAGCGGAATAGCGTAGAAACCCGACATCAGGGCCCGGTCCAGCGCCCGCACCGCCGAAACGAACGCCGGACGCTGCCGCGCTTCCAGCATCGCCGCGATCATGGCATCGATGGCGGGGTCCCTGGCGCCCATGTAGTTGCGGGAGCCCTGGCGATCGGCGGCCTCGCTGCCCCAATAGAAGGATTGCTCGTTGCCCGGCGACAGCGACTGATCCCAGCGGTTCTCGATCATGTCGAAATCGAACCCGAGCCGGCGCTGTTCGAATTGAACGGCATCGACCGCCCGCACCGAGGCTGCGATGCCGGCGCGCTTGAGATCGCCGGCATACGCCAGCGCGATCCGCTCCTGGTCACGCGTCGTCACCAGGATTTCGAAGCTGAAGGGCGCTCTCGTCGAACGCTGCCGCAGCACCGTGCCGTCGAGCTGGTAGCCGGCCTCGGACAACAAGGTCAGCGCGCTGCGCAGCGTGGCGCGATCGCGGCCCGAACCGTCGCCGACCGGAAGGCGGTAGCTGCCGTCGAGAATGTCTTGCGGGATATGCCCGGCGAAGGGTTTTAATAGTTCGCGCTCGCAATCGTCGGCCGAGCGGCCATAGGCCGACAGTTCGGAGCCGGCAAAGAAGCCCGCCGCATGCGCATAGAGGCCGAAGAAGTAATTGCGGTTGATCCATTCGAAATCGTACAGCAGGGTCAGCGCCTGGCGCACGCGGATGTCGGAAAACATCGGACGCCTGGTGTTGAACACCAGGAATTCCGAAGGCTGCGGCAGCCCGGTCTTGATCGCCTCGCGGATCACCCCGCCGTCGCGTGCCGCGGCAAAGTCATAGCCGTCGTGCCAGCGCAACGGTTCGTTCTCGACGCGAAAGTCATAGAGGCCGCGCTTGAAGGCTTCGAACAGGCCGTTGGCCTCGCGATAATAGTCCAGCCTGATCTCGTCGAAATTCCACAGCCCGCGATTTACCGGCAGGTCGCGGCCCCAATAGTCGGGATTGCGCGTCAGCGTCACGCTGGCGCCCGGCCTGACCGCGCTGACGCGGTAGGGGCCGGAGCCGATCGGGGCGGTCATCGAGGTTTCCTCGAAGGTCGCGGCATTGGTGGCATGGCGCGGCAGGATCGGCATCAGCCCGAGGATCAGCGGCAGCTCGCGATCGGGGGCGCCACCGAAATCGAACCGCACCGTAAGCGGGTCGGGCGCCTCGGCCTTTGCGACCTTGGAATAGAACAACCGATGGTTGGGTCGGCCGTGATCGCGCAGCAAGGCCCAGGAGAACAGCACGTCGTCGGCGAGCACCGGTTGGCCGTCGGAGAACCGCGCCAACGGGTTGAGATGGAAGGTGACGTAGCTTCTCGCCTCGTCGGTCTCCACGCTGCGGGCCAAAAGACCATAGAGCGTGAAAGCCTCGTCATTGCCCCGCGCCATCAGGCTCTCGATCACAAGACCACGCATCTGCTGCACGGCCACGATCTGCTGGACCGCAACGCCTCGGACGATCATCGGGTTGAGACTGTCGAAGGTGCCGAGCAGGCCCTGCACCAGCCGGCCGCCTTTCGGCGCGTCCGGATCGGCATAGGGCATATGCGTGAAATCGGCCGGCAGCGCCGGCGCGCCATGCATCGCGATGGCGTAGCTCTCCGCCGCCGACGCACTGTCGTCGGTCGCCGCCGCAACGATGCCGAAAACAAGGATAGTCCAGGCAAGAACCCAGACAGCTGTGCGCTCGAAAATGCGCAATGCCGCGCGCGGATTTGATTCGATCTTGCTCACCGCAGGGTTTTATCATAGCGGCCGAACGTCCGGCCGCTATCCGCGCCAAACATGCTTGTCGGCATTGATCTTTTCACCGGCCGCTGTATGAAGGCGGGCAATTGACCAAGACGGCAGGGCCTGTCACGCATCCGCCTCAATTGGCAAGGAGACAGCCGCCCAAACCGTGAGGTTTCGCTGCCTGCAGCGGTTTCGGGGCGCTCCCGTTCAGAAAGGGTTTTCCGCAATGAATTTCCGTATGTTGGCCGCGTCGGTCTGGCCGCGTGGGCGGGTTTTCGCCTTGTTGGCGGCGACGGCACTGACCGCCTCGTTGCTCGCCCCCGGCGCGCAGGCCCAGCAGCCGCCGGCTCCGGCACCCGCTGCTGCGCCGAAGGCCAAGCCGAAGGCCGCGCCGAAAGCCGCTCCGGCCGCACCCGCACCGGTGGCCCAGGCGCCGGCGGCCCCGGCAGGCGGCGCGGCGCCCCCGGCGGCGGGCGGTCAGCCCGCCGACCAGCAGGTGCAGCTGATCTACGCGCCCTGGACCAAATTCTGCCTCAAGGGCCAGGACGCCAACGCCAAGCAGGTTTGCTTCACCGGCAAGGATGGACGCATCGAGTCCGGCCAACCGGTCATCGCCGCTGTCATCATCGAGCCCGAAGGCGAACCCAAGAAGATCCTGCGGGTCACGCTGCCGCTCGGCATGCAACTGGTTCACGGCACCCGCGTGATCGTCGACAACAATCCCCCGGCGCAAAGCCCCTATGTGATCTGCTTTGCCAATGGCTGCATGTCGGATTACGAGGTGACCCCCGAAATGCTCGCCAATATGAAGAAGGGGCAGAATCTGGTGGTCCAGGCGATCAACGCCAACGGCGCGCCGCTGACGCTGCCGCTGCCGCTCGCCGAATTCGCCAAGGCCTATGATGGCCCGCCGACCGACCCGAAGGAGTTCGAAGCGACCCAGAAGAAGCTGCAGGAAGAGCTGCAGAAGCGCGCCGAGGAGGCCCGCAAGAAGCTCGAGGCCAACGCCCCGGCCGGCGCTGCTCCGGCCACCCCGGCTGCCAAGTAACCAGCGCGGCATTCACCGACAAACCAAAAAGGCGCCCGGATCGGGCGCCTTTTTTGATGACCGGGCAGGGACTCCCGGTGCGTTGGCCGCGCGCCGCGCCGTGATGCGCTGCTGATCCGGGTCCATTTGGGTTACGAAACGCGTCGCGGGCTGTGCGGAACATCGCCCAACGGCGCTGCACCGCGTCCGGGACGCGGCCCACCCCGCGTTAATTCAGCGACGGGTTCCGGGGTCGATAGCCGCCGGCCTTGTCTTTGACAAAGATCTCGGCGACTTGCGAATGCCGGATCGGCTCGCCGGTATCGTCGGGCAGCAGATTCTGCTCGGAAACGTAGGCGACGTATTCGGAGTCTGAATTCTCGGCGAGCAGGTGATAGAACGGCTGATCCTTGTGGGGCCGGACGTCCTCGGGGATCGACAGCCACCACTCCTCGGTATTGTTGAATTCCGGATCGATATCGAAGATCACCCCCCGGAACGAAAAGATCCGGTGGCGGACGATCTGTCCGATCTGGAATTTGGCGGTCCGGGTTTTTATCATCTCTCGTCGAATAGACCATGATTGTGGCCGATGCTAGGGGCAAAGCGCCGAATTAACCACTGTAATGGCTGATCCGTCCACGGTCCCGCCCGGGGCTGACAACAAGAAAAAGACGTCTTAGCCATGCTGGCCGTTCTCAATCTCGCGGTGCCGTATTTCGGCCTGATCTTCATCGGCTTCGCCTGCGGCAAGGCCAAGGGTCTGCCGGAGCAAGGTCTGGCGTGGATGAACTTCTTCCTGCTCTATGTTTCGCTGCCCGCCCTGCTGTACGGAATCACCTCCAAGACGCCATTCGAAGAGCTCAACAACCCGCCATTCCTGATTGCGACCACCCTCGGCACCGCCGGCGCCTTCGTGCTTGCGATGTTGGCGGCCCGGCTGATCGGACATTTGTCCTTCCGCGAGGCGACGCTGGCGGGCCTGTCCGGCGGCTACGGCAATATCGGCTATATGGGCCCTGGCCTGGCATTGGCCGTGCTTGGTTCCAAGGCCGCCGCGCCGACCGCGCTGATCTTCTGCTGCGACAGTATCTTTCTGTTTTCGATCATGCCGCTTCTGATCGCCTTGAGCGATGGCGAAGGCCGCCATTGGGTCCACACCCTCGGTCTGGTGGCGCGGCAGATCGTCCTCAATCCGCTGATCATGTCGGCCTGTGCCGGAGCGCTGGCCGCGGCACTGCACCTGCGTCCGCCGGTTGCGATCGACAATACGCTTTTGTTTCTGCAAAACGCCGCGGCCCCGGTGGCCCTGTTCGTGCTCGGCGTGACGGTCGCGCTGCGCCCGTTTGGCCGTATTCCCTGGGAAGTTCCCGGCGTGATGGCGATAAAACTCCTGGTCCATCCGCTGATGGTGGTCGGATGGATGTTGTTGCTGGGACCGTTCGCGCAGCCATGGGCGGCCACCGCGGTCCTGATGGCGTCGCTGCCGCCGGCGCTGAACGTATTCGTGATCGCCCGGCAGAACGACAGCTGGATCGAGCCCGCCTCCGTCGCCGTGCTGATCGGCACCTTTGCTTCCGTCATCACGCTCACCAGCGTGATGTGGCTGTTGCAGACCGGCCGGCTGGTGTTTCCGTGAATGCTTAGCCCACCTGTCGCGGCGTTCGCCATGAAGGCGCCAGGCCCTCGCGCATGGCGAGGCGGCGAAGCGGCCCGAATGATCCGAGCAGATGCAGGCCGGCCGCGCGCAGCGATTGCGCCGGTAAAAAATCGCTGAGCAGCGAACGGTTGGCGATGTCGATGGCGAAGGTGCGGCTCGCGACATCGCCGCGTCGCGCCGAATCGTAGCGCTTCAGCAGCGGTGGCGCGCCGGGGTCTTCGCCTGACGCCATGGCGTCGCGCACGAGGTCGGCGACGTCGGCCGCGTCGCGCAGCCCCATGTTGAGGCCCTGGGCGCCGATCGGCGGCAGCACATGGGCGGCTTCGCCGACCAGCGCGATGCGATTGCGGGCGAATTGGTGCGGCCGCTCGATCGCCAGCGGAAACAGATGACGTCCGGCTTCGACATGGATCCGGCCGAGAATGGAATGCGACCGGGTTTCGACGGCCTCCGACAATTCGTCATCGCTCAGCGCCATCAGCCGTTCGGCCTCTTTTGGCGCCGCCACCCACACCACGCTGCAGCGATCGCCGGGCAGCGGCACGAATACGCAGGGGCCTTGCGCGGTGTGAAACTCGGTGGAAATGTTTTTATGGGAGCGCGTATGGCTGACGTTGAAGGTCAGCGCCGCCTGATCGAGCACGCGGCGACGGACCTCGATGCCGGCGGCCTCGCGGCACAGCGATTGCCGTCCATCGGCGCCGGCCACCAGGCGCGCGGATAGCGATTTTCCGCCAGCCGTGCGAATCGCAATGTCGGCGTCTGCCGGAGTGACCGCATCGGCCTCGTCGTCGAACCGCGTCAGAGCCGGCAACTCGGCCGCACGCGTTTCCAGCGCCACCATCAGCGCGCGGTTCTCGATGTTGTAGCCGAATTGGTCGAGCCCGATTTCGCCCGACGAAAACCGCACCTCCGGGGCGCGGATCAGCCGACCGGTATCGTCGACCAGCCGCATCACCTGCAGCGCCGCCGCCTCGTCCTGGCAGCGCGACCAGACGTCCAGCTGTTGCAGAAAATCGACCGAACCGCCCAGCAGCGCCGTGGTGCGGTTGTCGGCATAGGGCGCGCGACGGGCGATCAGGGCGGTGTTGGCGCCGGCTTGCGCCAGTGCGATCGCAGCCGCAAGTCCGGCGGGTCCGCCGCCGACAACGACGACGTCGTAGGTCGAGGATGCATCGTTCATACCGGACAATTGACGTTCCCGGCGGCATTTTCAAGCCCGCATCAAGGCCCCGGCGGCGCCGCCGCCGCGCGGCCGAACGCCGCAAGCGGGCATGTGCAAAGGCAGGCGATTCCTGATAGCTCTGGCCGTGCAACTATTTTCGAAGTTCCTGCAGCATTGCCGCGCGGCCTGACGCGAACTGCCGAAAGCAAGGGGCAACGACTGTTCCAGTACCGCGTTTCGATTTGCAATTCCTGATCGATCGCGCAGCATCCGGTGCAGGAATTTCAATTCGGCGACGTGAAGCAGATGGACCAGATAAACCAGCAGGAATCCTCGTCAGCAACGCCGCGCGCGCGCGCTGCCGCATTTTCCGTTCATATCCTGACGGCGCTGGGCGCGGGCATCGCCCTGATCGCGATGCTCGAAGCGGTGCGTGAGCACTGGGCTGCGATGTTTATCTGGCTCGGGGTCGCGCTGCTGATCGATGCGCTCGACGGCCCGCTCGCGCGGCGGCTGGACGTGGCAAGGCTGCAGCCGAACTGGTCGGGCGACGTGCTCGACCTCGTGGTCGATTTTGTCACCTATGTGTTCGTGCCGGCCTATGCGATCACCGCCAGTGGCCTGCTGCTGCCGCTGGCCGCGCCGGTGCTGGGCGTTGGTATCGCCGTCAGCGGCGCGCTGTATTTCGCGGACCGCCGCATGAAGGCCGACGACAATCATTTTCGCGGGTTCCCGGGACTGTGGAACATCGCAGCTTTCTACCTGTTCCTGCTGCATTTGGCGCCGGCGCTTTCGAGCCTCCTGGTCACCGTTCTGATTGCGGCAACCTTTGCGCCCTTCCGCGTCGTGCATCCGGTACGCGTGGTGCGCCTGCGTGGGCTGACGCTGTCGCTGATCGCGGTCTGGGCGGTGCTGGTGATCTACGTTGTGGCCCGCGATTTCGAGGCGGGTGGGGCGGTCACGGCGGCGCTTTGCGCGATCGGCGCCTACGTCGTGGGTTGCGATGCTGCGATCCGGCTGGTGAGATCGATCAAGGCATGATCGCGCTGTGGACCAGCCCGGAAGCCTGGGCGGCGTTGTTGACCCTGACTTCGCTGGAAATCGTTCTCGGCATCGACAATGTGATCTTCCTGTCGGTGATCGTGGCGCGGATTCCGCCACTGCAGGCGAGGCGGGCCCGCCAGATCGGGCTGGCGCTGGCGCTGGTGTTTCGCATCCTGCTGCTCAGCCTGCTGGTATGGCTGATCGGCCTGACCAGGGCCGTGCTGACGTTGAGCGGCATGGCATTTTCCTGGCGCGACATCATCCTGATCGGCGGCGGGCTGTTTCTGATCGCGAAGGCGACCCACGAAATTCACACCGAAGTCGAAGCCCGCGACTCTGGCAATGGCGCCGCCCCGAAGCGCGCCGCGTTCGGCTGGGTGATTCTGCAGATCATTGTCGTCGACATGGTATTCTCGCTGGACTCGATCATCACTGCGATCGGCATGGCGCGGGATCTCCAGATCATGATCGCGGCGGTCGTCATCGCCTGTCTGGTCATGTATGTATCGTCCGGTCCGGTCGCGCGATTCGTGGCCGAGCATCCGACCACCAAGATGTTGGCGCTGGCCTTTCTGTTGCTGATCGGCGTCGCGCTGGTGGCGGACGGTTTCAAGTTTCACATTCCGCGCGGTTACATCTATTTTGCCATCGCGTTCTCGGCGGCGGTCGAGCTGTTCAATGTGCTTGCCGGACGCAATCGAAAGAAGTCCGCCGATTAGACGATTGAAGGCGGTCCGACGGCCGTCAGTTGACAACGCAGCCTTGATGGCTTTCGCTTGATCGACAGCCAATGCCGTGGAATGCCAGGCAATGCCAACGGAGAATTTGAGATGACCAAGGCCGTGCGCGTGCACAAGATAGGGGGCCCGGAAGCCCTGGTTTACGAAGATGTGGACGTACCCGCGCCGGGAGCCGGCGAAGTGCGCATCCGCCAGCACGCCGTCGGCCTGAATTTCATCGATGTGTACTACCGCAACGGCCTCTACAAGGCGCCGGGACTGCCGTTCATCGCCGGCAATGAGGCGGCCGGGGAGGTGGTTTCGGTCGGGCCCGGCGTGACCAATTTTCATCCCGGCGACCGCGTCGCCTATTATTACAATCTCGGCGCCTATGCCAGCGAACGCAACATTCCCTGGGAGAAACTGGTCAAGCTGCCCGACCACATCACCTACGAACAGGGCGCGGTCTTGATGCTCAAGGGGCTGACCGTCTGGTACCTGCTGCACAAGACCTTCAAGGTCGAGCCGCACCACCGGGTGCTGATTCATGCCGCCGCCGGCGGCATCGGATTGCTGGCGTGCCAGTGGGCCAAGGCGCTCGGCGCGCATGTCATCGGCACCGTCGGCTCCAAGGCCAAGGCCGAGCTTGCGCTGGCCAACGGCTGCGATCACGTCATTCTCTACAATGACGAGGATTTCGTCGCGCGCGTCAGGCAGATCAGCCGCAACGAACTGTGCGATGTGGTCTATGACGGCGTCGGTAAAACCACCTTTCCCGGATCGCTGTCGTGCCTGAAGCCGCGCGGAATGTTCGTGAGCTTCGGTAACGCCTCGGGTCCGGTGCCGCCGTTCTCGATTGCCGAACTCAACAATCACGGCTCGCTGTTCGCGACGCGGCCGAAGCTCAACGACTATGTCGGCAAGCGCTCGGAATTGCTGGAAGGCGCCGACACCTTGTTTGCAGCTGTCATCAACGGCAAGCTGCATGTGCCGATCAACCACGCTTATGCGCTGAAGGACGCGGCGAAAGCTCATATCGATCTGGAAAGCCGGGTTACCACCGGCGCGTCGATCCTGAAGCCTTGAATTCGCAGTGAACGCCGCTGGTCGCGCCGGCTCTCGCCGGCGCGACATCTTTCGTCGATTGGCGCGACGGGTGCTACGCCACGCACCTGGCCGCACCCGTCCTCATCAGGATCGCATCCAATACGTCGGCCATCTCGGCGATCTCGGTGCGCGTGACATTGAGCGCCGGCATGAACCGCAGCGCGTCCGGTTGCGGTGCATTGAGCAGCACGCCGGCCTGCAGTGCCTGGGCGACGATCGAAGCAGCGATTGGCCGTTTCAAATCGAGCGCCAGCAGGAGCCCTCTGCCGCGGACTTCGCCAAGGCCGTGCCGGGCGGAAATCCGCTGCAACTCGCTGGCGAGATACGATCCGCTGTCGGTCACCGCTTTCAGGAATTCGGGCCGGCCGACATGTCGCAGGACCGCGAGACCAGCGGCGCACATCAAGGGATTGCCGTTGAATGTGCCGCCCTGGTCGCCATGTTCGAAGCAGGAGGCGGCCTCGTTGGCGAGCAGTGCGGCGAGCGGCACGCCGCCGCCGATTCCCTTTCCGAGGGTCATGATATCAGGCTCGATCCCGACCTGCTGGTGGTGGAACAGACTTCCGCAGCGCCCCATGCCGGTCTGGATTTCGTCGAGGATCAACAGCAGCCCGTGCTGTCGGGTCAGCCACCGCAGCTCGCGCAGGAATTGATCGGTGGCGGGCCAGACCCCGGCTTCGCCCTGGATCGGCTCCAGCAGCACGGCAATGGTCTTGTCGTTGATCAGCCGTTGCACCGAGGCGAGATCGTTGAGCCGGGCTTTTGCAAAGCCCGGGACCTTGGGCTCGAACAAGGGCTCGAACGCCTTCTTGCCGGATGCCGACATGGTTGCCAGCGTGCGGCCGTGAAAGCCGCCTTCGAACGCGATAATCTCGTAGGCGCCGTCGCGATACAGCGCGCCGTATTTACGCGCGAGCTTGATCGCGCCTTCGTTGGCTTCGGCGCCGGAATTGGCAAAGAAGACCTGGTCGAAGCAACTGTGATCGACCAGCGCCTTGGCCAGCTGCAGGCTTGGCGCGTTGTAAAACGCCGGGCTCGGCGTCAGCAGCAGTCTTGACTGTGCCGTGAGCGCCTCGACCACGTCGGGCGGCGAGTGGCCGAGACAATTGACCGCCCAGCCCTGAACGAAATCCAGATAGCGCTTGCCGGTGTCATCCCACAGCAGCGAACCCTCGCCCCGGACGAACACCACCGGCGGGCGCGGGGTGATTTCCATCAGGGCGTCAAACGGATGAGCGGCGATATTCATGTGAAAACTCCGGTGGCTGGATGAAACAGGTGACAAAACGCAAGAAGGCCGCACTTTCGGGTGCGGCCTTCTCGAAAACTGGAAGCTGTTGGTTTGTTCAGCTCTGTCGTCGGACACGGCGCGACCCATCGTCGTCGAACGAGCGACGACGGAAGGTGGCGCGGAGGTGGGTCCGGGTGAATGTCATGACGCGGCGATATATCCGAAGCCGCGGCGCTGTCAAGGGCGCGCGGTGGGCTTCGCCGCAACTTGCAGCCGCTTGTTTGTCATTCCGGGATGCGCCTTTGGTCGGTGATAACCGGCCGGAGGTGCAGGCCCGGAAACCATATCCCCTGCAGGGGTTATGGATTCCGGTCTCGCGCAAAAGCGCGCCCCGGAATGACAATTGTTGTTAATGGTAGCTACGATTCGATCCTCGGAAACGCTGTACTAGAACCCCGCGACGCTGCCATGCATGTCGTATTGATCTGCGCGCTCGATTTTGGCGGTGACGATCTCGCCGACCCGCAGTGGGCGACGGCTGGAGACATAGACCGCGCCGTCGATCTGCGGGGCGTCCGCCTTGGAGCGGCCCTTCGACACGGTCGGGCAGACCTCGTCGATGATGACCTGCTGTCTTGTGCCGACCTTGCGTTTAAGTCGGTGCGCGGAAATCGTTTGCTGCCGCGCCATCAGCGCATTCCAGCGCTCCTGCTTTGTCTCCTCGGGCACGTCGTGGCCGAGCGCATTCGATGACGCGCCCCGTACCGGCTCGTATTTGAAGCAGCCGACGCGATCGATCTCGGCTTCCTCGAGCCAGTCGAGCAGATCGGCGAAATCGGAATCGGTCTCGCCGGGAAAACCGACGATGAAAGTGGAGCGCAGCGTGAGATCAGGACATTCTTCGCGCCATTTTTTGATCCGCGCCAGGGTCTTGTCCTGCGCCGCGGGGCGTTTCATGGCCTTGAGGATTTCCGGGCTCGCATGCTGGAAGGGAATGTCGAGGTAAGGCAAAATCTTGCCCTGCGTCATCAGGCCGATCACCTCATCGACATGCGGGTACGGGTAGACATATTGCAGCCGGACCCAGACGCCGAACTCGCCGAGTTCGCGGGCGAGATCGAAGAATCTGGCGCGGACGTCACGGTCCTTCCACGGGCTGGCGGCATATTTCAGATCCACGCCGTAGGCCGAGGTATCCTGGGAAATGACCAGCAATTCCTTGACCCCGGCATTGACCAGTTTTTCCGCCTCGCGCAGCACCTCACCGGCCGGGCGTGATACCAGGTCGCCCCGCAGCTTGGGGATGATGCAGAAGCTGCAACGGTTGTTGCAGCCCTCGGAAATCTTCAGATAGGCGTAATGTCGCGGCGTCAGCTTGATGCCCTGCGGCGGTACCAGATCGAGATGCGGATTATGAACCGGCGGCAGGGCGCGGTGCACCGCCTCGAGCACGGTTTCATATTGCTGCGGTCCCGATATCGACAGCACTCCGGGATAGGCCGCCTCGATCTGCTCGGGCTCCGCGCCCATGCAGCCGGTGACGATCACCTTGCCATTCTCGGCCATGGCTTCACCGATGGCACCGAGCGATTCCTGCTTGGCGCTGTCGAGAAAGCCGCAGGTGTTGACGATGACGAGATCGGCGCCATCATGCTTGCGCGCCAGCTCGTAACCCTCGGCGCGCAGCCGGGTGATGATGCGTTCGGAATCCACCAGCGCCTTGGGGCACCCCAGGGAAACAAAGCTGACTTTGGGCGCGGCGGCCTGTTGCATGTCTGATCTGCCTGATTGATGGGCAGGAGCTAGTCCTAATTGCCCACAATTACAAGGCTTTGAGCCGGCTCGCGGCGTGCTATGGATGCTTTGCTGCGAATACGGGTGAGCGATGGGCGCCGAGTCGTCTCCTAAAATCGTCATTGTCGACGAAAGCCCGATCCGCGCCGCGATCCTCAAGGAGGGGTTGCGGGAGGCGGGCTATACCGATGTCGTCCATATCGATGAAATGCAGAGCCTGCTGAGCCGGATCTATGCGCTGGATCCCGATGTCATCCTCATCGACCTGGAAAATCCCAGCCGCGACGTGCTGGAACAGATGTTCCAGGTCAGCCGCGCGGTGCGACGGCCGATCGCGATGTTCGTCGACCAGAGCGATTCGGCATCGATACAGGCCTCGGTCGATGCCGGCGTCTCGGCCTATATCGTCGACGGCTTGAAGAAGGAACGCCTCAAACCGATCCTCGACCTCTGCATCTCGCGCTTCAACGCATTCTCGAAGCTGCAGGATGAACTCGACCGCGCCAAATCCGCGCTCGAGGACCGCAAGGTGATCGATCGCGCCAAGGGAATCCTGATGAAGCTGAAGGGCCTGACCGAAGACGAGGCCTATGTGCTGCTGCGGTCGACTGCGATGCGCGAGAAAAAGAAGATCGGCGAGATCGCCCAGTCGATCCTGACCGCGTCGGAGCTGCTGAAATGACCAGACCGCTTCACATCGGCTTCATACCGCTGGTCGATGCCGCGGCCCTGATCGTCGCCGTCGACAAGGGATTCGCGGCGGCCGAAGGGCTCGACGTCACGCTGGTGCGGGAAGTGTCGTGGTCGAATGTCCGCGACAAGCTCAATATCGGCCTGTTCGACGCGGCGCATCTTCTGGCGCCGGTTGCCATCGCCTCGAGCCTCGGGCTCGGACACGTCAAGGTGCCGATCGTGGCACCCTTCAATCTCGGCCTCAACGGCAACGCGATCACGGTGTCGCCGGCGCTGCATGCGGCGATCATGAGCGAGCTCGAGGGCGATCCGTTCGACCCGATGGCGACGGCGCTGGCGCTGGCGCGCGTGGTCGCCGCGCGGCGTCGGCGCGGAGAGGAACCGCTGACCTTCGGCATGACCTT
>Ga0182030_10014442_pt1 | contig 15589 bp, 10 predicted proteins | sample 812S3MmetaG_FD_121299 | JGI IMG/M metagenome (GOLD analysis project Ga0182030, IMG submission 121299) | Permafrost microbial communities from Stordalen Mire, Sweden - 812S3M metaG (Illumina Assembly) | ecosystem: Environmental > Terrestrial > Soil > Wetlands > Permafrost | place: Sweden... | reverse complement strand
GCGTCATACATCGTCGCCAGCGCCTCGTAAATCGTCTGGTGCCGCAGATCGTAAAAAACCTGCTGGCCGTCGTCCTTGAGTTTTTCGATGCAAAAGCCCATGCATTCGTTCGGCGAAAGCAGCACGCAGCCCAGCACGCCCTGCTCAGCCTCCGATGAATGCGGCGGCAGCCGGTCCAGCCTCTGCGCATCCGGCGAAATGTTTTTACGCCGCCGCGCCTTCTTCAAATCGGCCGCTGCGCCGGCAATGTCGGAAACGGAATCAATCATGGGCGCATAGAATCGCCGCTGGAAATTTGGCGGCAAGACAAAGTTGTTTTTCTTGTTCCGAAGTTATTCGCCAAACAAAAAAAGCCGCACTCAAACGAATGCGGCTTGCGAAATAAAACTCTGCGCCCGGCTTATTTCGTCGTGGCGGCGGGCGATGCGATGGTGCCCGTCGTCGTGCTCGCCGATGCAGGCGTTGGCGTTATCTGATGATTCGGATCGCGTTCCACATGGCTGGCGCTGGCCCACGCGCGCAACTGTTCCGCGTTGCCCTTGTAAAGATTCTGGGCGATGGCGTCGAGATAGTTCACCTGTTTCCGGCCGTCGCGCGTCAGTTGGGCGACGGCTGTCGTGCTGGCCACACCTTTTTCGCGGCCCTTTTCGTGTGTGTCCTTGGCGGAACCGATGGCGGCCACCTGCGCCTGCAAATCAGTCACGAACGTCGCCGGCAGGGCATGGGCCGTGAACTGCGCTACCCGCGCAGCCTTGGCCGTCGTCGTCGCGGTATCGTCACCTGCGGCCGGGGCGAGCTGAACCAGATATTTTTGCGCCGTCGCCAGCACCTCGCCCGGATTGTAATGTGCCGGCGGTGCAAACAGATCGTCAAAACCCGGCACATCCTGCGCGATGGCGCTGGCGGTGCGGGCGATGTTTTGCAGGTCGCTGTCCAGCGTCAGGAACAGCGCGTTCTGCGCCGTCACCCTGCCGCCTTTTTGTGTGGCCCCCGCCGCCACCAGTTGCTGCTGGTCGCTGCCGAGGCTGGCGTAATACGTCGCGCCTTTGCTCCCGGCGGGGATGTCCGCGATGTTGGTTTTCCAAAAGGTGAGGACGCGGCCAAACATGTCGCAGTCCCGAATGATTCGATTATTCATTAGACTCCGTGGTTGTGTTGTGGTTTCGCGGGTGGAAGCAGCAGACGCTTTTTTCCAAAAGGTCTTTCCGTCCGATTCACCACGACTTTGCCTCCGGCCCGCCAATACTGGCTTTACCTTTTTTGCCAAAGATTTTGGAAATTTTGTCCAGCGGATCAGCGTTGAATTTTGTTCAGGCGACAACTCCCCGCTTTGCAATCGCCGTTACGTCCGCTAACCTCGCCGCGTCACTGGCCATGCACCCACTGGAAACTTATCTCGCGGAAGTTAGCACGTTGCGCGGCGCAACGAAGGAAACCTCCGGTTATGGCGTTCTGCAAAATCTCCTTGATGCCGTCGGCCACACGCTCAAGCCCAAGGTCAAGTGCATCATCCATCCCAAGAACAGCGGCGCGGGCATTCCTGATGGCGGCCTGTTCACGCTCGAACAGTTGAAGCAGCACGACGAGGGTGAGTTTTTTGGCGAACTCATTCCTGCGCGCGGTGCCATCGAGGTCAAATCTGTGGGCGAAGACATCGCGGCATTTGCAGGGTCCGAGCAGGTGGAGAAATACCTCGCGCACTACGGGCAGTTGCTGCTGACGAACTATCGCGAATTTCTGCTGCTCAAGCGCATTGGCGGCAAGACGCATCATCTCGAAGGTTTCAAGCTCGCGCCGGATGAAAAATCTTTCTGGCTCGCCGCCGCGCATCCGCGCAAGACGGCGGACGCGCTGGGCGAACGCCTGACCGAATACCTCAAGCGCGTGATGCTGCACAACGCGCCGCTGAACAATCCCAAGGACGTGGCGTTTTTTCTCGCCTCGTATGCGCGCGACGCCCGTGCGCGAGTTGAGGGCGCGGGCAATCTTCCCGCGCTCGCCGCCGTCCGTGGCGCGTTGGAAGAAGCGCTCGGCATGAAGTTCGAGGCGGAGAAAGGCGAACACTTCTTCCGCTCCACGCTCGTCCAGACTTTGTTTTACGGCGTGTTTTCCGCGTGGGTTCTCTGGCACAAGGAAAAGCCGCAGCGTAAAAATGATTTCGACTGGAAATCCGCCGCGTGGACATTGCACGTCCCGATGATCAAGGCGTTATTCGACCAGGTTGCCACGCCGACCAAACTTGGCCCGCTCGGCCTAGTGGAAGTTTTGGACTGGGCCGCCGCCGCGCTTAACCGCGTGGAACGGCCCGTGTTCTTTGAAAAATTTCAGGAAACGCACGCCGTCCAGTATTTTTACGAACCATTCCTCGAAGCGTTCGACCCCGAACTCCGCAAACAACTGGGCGTGTGGTATACGCCGCCTGAAATTGTGAAATATCAAGTGGCGCGTGTTGATTCCGCGCTGCGCGAGGAACTGGACATTCCCGACGGCCTCGCCGACCCGCGCGTGTTCGTGCTCGACCCCTGCTGCGGCACCGGCGCGTATCTCGTCGAGGTGCTGCGGAAAATTGAAAGGACGTTGAAGGAAGAAAAGGGCGAAGGCGCGTTGGCGGAACTTACAATCAAGGAAGCCGCGCAGAAACGTGTCTTCGGTTTTGAAATCATGCCTGCGCCGTTCGTCGTCGCGCATTTGCAAATGGGCTTGCTGCTGCAAAATCTTTCCGTGCCGTTGGACGATGCCAAAAACGAACGCGCCGGAATCTTTCTGACCAACGCGCTGACCGGTTGGGATTTTGCCGGTGAGAATCCCAAGCTCGCCAACTGGCCCGAACTGGAAGCCGAGCGCGCCGGTGCTGGCAAAGTCAAACAGGAGAAACCGATTCTCGTTATTCTTGGCAATCCACCTTACAACGGTTTCGCTGGCGTCAGCCCGGAGGAGGAACAAGGATTACTCACCCCATACAAGGAAGGATTAAAAGAGTGGGGAATTACGAAGAATTATCTCGACGATCTTTACGTTCGGTTTTTCAGAGTTGCCGAACGTCGGATTGCCGAGCGCACAGGAATGGGGATTGTATGTTTCATCTCAAACTTTTCATACCTTACTGACGCATCGTTTGTCACGATGCGGCAAAGATTTCTCACGGAGTTCGACGCGCTTTGGTTTGATTCATTAAATGGCGACAGCCGCGAGACGGGCAAGCTTACTCCAGAAGGGGAATCTGATCCGTCGGTGTTTTCGACTGAATACAACAGAGAAGGAATTCGTGTGGGGACGGCTATTGGACTCATGGTTCGGCGACAAAAGAGAAGCAAGAAGCCTAAAGTTTTCTTTCGCCAGTTCTGGGGAATCGCCAAAAAGGACGCGCTCATCAAGTCACTCGAAGCAAAACAATTTTCTCGCCAATATGAAACTGTCGCTCCGATTGCCATAAATCGTTTTTCATTCCGCCCGATCAAATCAGCAGACAATTACTCTGTATGGCCTTCAATATCTTCGCTGGCTGCCGTGCCGCCCGGTCTTGGCTTAAACGATAACAGAGGGCAAGCGACACACCATATTTCGAGGGCGGGGATTGAAGAACGGATGCGGGCTTACTTTGACCCGACTGTCACGTTTGCGGAATTGGCGCATTATCACCCCGGCTTGGTAACGGACGCAGCAATGTTTGATGCGAAGGCTGTTCGCACCCGACTGCTCAAAGAAAGTGACTTCGATCCAAACAACATGCGCCGTTTTTGGTTTAAGCCGTTTGATCTGCGTTGGGCTTATCTTGAGCGCACCAGCGGTCTTTGGAATCGAATCCGCCCTGAACTGGTTGACCAAGCTTGGGACGGGAATTCTTTCATTCTTGCCCGCCGTCATGCTCCAAAGAGTCCAGATGGAGCTTCACTCTACTTCAGTCGTCACGTTGCTGACCAGCATGTCCTGCACACAGACGCGTATTTCATTCCGATGCGTTTGCGCCCTGCACAGAAAATAAAACCGAAGAAGAAAGAAGACGGCAACGGCGAGTTTGGCAGCATCCTTCACGAAGCCGCTCCGGCTTACAAAACCGGTGAAGAAAAAACCACGGCTAATCTTTCACCCGCCGCTCGTGCCTATCTCGTAAAACTTGGCATCAAGAATCCAGATGATGATGCAGACACAGCGGCATTGATTTGGATGCACGCGCTTGCCATCGGCTATTCGCTCGCGTATCTGGAGGAAAATGCAGATGGCATCCGCCAAGATTGGCCGCGCATTCCTTTGCCAGAATCTAAAGCTGCCTTGTTTGCATCCGCAGAATTGGGCAAGCAAGTTGCCGCATTGCTCGACACGGAAAACGGAGTTGAAGGCGTGACGGCTGGCAAGCTTCGCCCGGAATTCAAAACGATTGCCGTGTTGTCCTCGACCAAAAATCTTTCCCTCACCGCCGGCTGGGGCCACGCGGGGCAGGGCGGTGTGACGATGCCCGGCAAAGGCAAATTGGCCACGCGCCCCTTTACGGCGGAGGAGGTGGCAGGTAGGGCGGGCAGTCCTCTGCCCGCCGCCGATTGCAACGAGAGCGTCCGGGCCGGCGAAGAACGGCGCGCACAGAGTGACGCGCCCTACCTTGGCCCCGCCACGCACGACATTTTCCTGAACGAAGCCGCCTGCTGGCAGAACGTGCCGGAAAAAGTCTGGGACTACACCATCGGCGGTTATCAGGTCATCAAGAAGTGGCTGAGCTATCGGGAATTTGAATTGCTGGGCCGCGCGCTCTCGCCGGACGAGGCGCGCGAGGTCACGCACATGGCCCGCCGCATCGCCGCGCTGATTTTATTGCAGCCGGAACTGGACCGGAATTATCAGGCGGTGAAAGCCGCCACCTTTGACTGGAAATTATGACCCGCGCCTTCATCGGAGAATAATGAACCATGCAAACGGAGTTGCGCCAGTTCATCGAGGAGGCCCGATTTTACAAGGCGGCGGCGCTGCGGGTGGCGGAGTTGCTGCCGCCCGACGATGCGGCGCTGGATGAATTGATCGCCGAAGTCGTGCGCGACGGCGACCAGAAAGGCTTCCTGCTCATCGTGGTGGCGGCGTTGAGCCGGGAGCGACGGGTGGACGCGCGGCATCTGGCGCGCGGGGCGATGATGCTGCCGGCCTACCAGTGGTTCCCGCTGGTGGCCCGCTTCCACGGGGACCTTCCAGAACCATTGCTGGCCGCCATCGAACAAACCCAGTTGCAGCGGCCTTGCGAAGCGCTGGCCCTGCTGCTGGCGGCGGCGTGGTGCGAAGAACACCGGGGCGGAAAACTGCCGGAAAAGCTCATTCCCATCGCGCGGAAACTGGCACGCCATGCAAAACTGCCGAACGAAGCCCATGCCTTTCTCGTGGCGCTGGCCGTCCGGACGAAAGACAGCGGGCTGCTGGCGCTCACCAAGAACCTGCTGCCCGGCGCGACGCCGGAAAAATGGCAGGCGGTGGAGGATTCTGCTGTCAAGCTGGCCGAGGTTTATCTGGCCACCCGCCAGTCCCCGGCGCTGGCTTACATGCACGACAAGCCGGGCAACTTGGTGGCGGCCGGCGTCACCGTGCGGCGGGCGGTGGCCCGGGTCGGGCGCAATGATCCGTGTCCCTGCGGCAGCGGCAAAAAATACAAGCGCTGCTGCCACGACAAGGATCAGGAACGGCTGCACCACTCCTCTGAAGTGGCCGGGCTGACGCAGGAGGAATTGAGCGCGCAACCGGAAACGCACCTGACCCTGGACCGGCTGAACCGGACCGATCCATTCGTGCTGGAGCATATTGATCCCCGGAAAGTCCCGGCGGAACTGGAGCGGATGTATTTCATCCGGCTGTGCGCTTTCAACCTCTTTGACCGGGTCGCCGATGCCTTTGAGCTGCTTGGCTACACGCCGGAGCGGGATGAGCTTTGGAAGGAGGTCATGTTCATGGCCAGCCGCGCCGGTCACAAGGATTCCCTCCGGCGGCTGACGAAAATTTATCCCGATCCCGTGAAGCTGCAGGAAGTCATTTACACGGGTGCGGCGCTGCTGCTGGCAGAGGACAACCCGGCGGAACTCCTCAAGCTGCTGGAGGAATGCGCCGCCGATGCCGTGCGAAAAAGCGATACGGCGGAATTGCAGGGCGTTTCGCTGGCGCTGATGTATTCCCGGTTCAAGATGCTGGGCATATTGGTCGGGCGCGGGGCCATTCCCATCCTCCCCCAGCGTGAGGCGGGCAGGGTGTTTGACGAGATTTTGAACACGCGCGACAAGTTGAGTCTGTCACCCGAAGACCCGATTGCCGAGCTGGTGGATGAACGTTTTGCCGAACAGGAGGACGACCAAAAAAAGGAGTCGGCGGAACTGCGCCAGTCCCGGCAAAAACTCGACGCCAAGGCGCAGGAGGTGTCACAGCTCAAGGAATCGCTGGAGCGGATGCAAAAGGAAATCGCGCGCCGCGAACAGAAACGCGCGCGGCAATCCCAAACCATCCCAACTGCCATGTCCCCGCCCGTGGACGAGCAGGCCTTGAGGGAATTGCGGCGGAAGCTGGAGGAGTTGAAAGCCGCGCTCAAGGAGCGCCATCACGAACGGAACGACTTGCGGCGCGAACTGCAAAAGGCGCACACCGACCTGGAATCGCTCCGGCAAAACGCCATGCCCGCCGCGTCCGATGAAACCGAGGAACCGGACCGCGAGGAAGAATTATTGCTACCACAAGACGCGCCGGAAGTGCATCCGGTAAGGCTGATCGAGTTTCCCAAGGGCTTTCAGCAGGCGCTCGCAGTTTTTCCGCGTCACGTCGCCCGCGCCGCCGTCATCATGGCCGGGCGGCTGGCGGCGGGCGAACCGGCGGCGTTCGTGGGGGCGTTGCGGCTCAAGCAGGTGCCGAATGTGATGCGGCAGCGGATCGGTTCTGATTACCGGCTGTTCTTCCGGCTGCATCCCGACCATTTGCAGGTCATTGACCTCATCAACCGCAAAGATTTTGCCCGCCGGCTCAAGACGCTCGGTTGATCCATTTTCACTGTCTATTTTTGCCCAACCCGCAAGGCTCCAAACGGTCAAGCCACGGCTTTTTAGGCATTTTCAAGGTTTTTTGTCCCATTAACACCGTCCCCGCATCGTCTGACACGTTCCCCGCTCAAATTTACACCGTCCCCGCGCCCGCTGACACGTCTCCCGCACCGATTGACAGTCTCCCCGGGTCGTCTGACACGCTCCCCGCCGGCATTGACACTCACCCCGCATCATCTGACACCGTCCCCGCGCCGGCTGACACCCGCCTCGCCCAAATTGACACGCTCCCCGCGCCAACTGACACAGACCCCTGATCGTCTCCCGCGCTCCCCGCAACGCCTGACCGCCGCCCCGGACGGATTGATTTGGTCCCATCGTTCCTCCCCGGCGACCCCGTGTCCCGGTGGCTAACACATTTGACTCCCCGCTTTTCAACGCTAGACTCCCGAAGCTTTTTTGAACATGAATCGCAAACCGTCCATGCTCGTGGTGTTTCTCACGGTCTTCATTGACCTCATCGGCTTCGGCATTGTCGTGCCGCTCGTGCCGATCTACAGCCGGCATTATGGCGCGGCGGGCTGGCTGATCGGCGCTATCATCGCTTCATATTCGGCGATGCAATTCATCTTCTCGCCCATCTGGGGGCGCCTTTCCGACCGGCATGGCCGCCGGCCGATCCTGCTCATCAGCACACTGGGCGCAGCAGTGTCCTATGTCATTTTTGCGGTGGCCTCGATGCAGGGCAACCTCTGGCTGCTGCTCGCGTCGCGAATGTTTGCCGGCGCCTGCGGGGGCAATATCACCGTGGCGCAGGCCTACGTCGCGGACATCACGCCGCCGGAGCTTCGCTCAAAACGCATGGGCCTCATCGGCATGGCGTTCGGCCTCGGCTTCATCTTCGGCCCGGCCATCAGCGGCATCGCGCTGAAATTCGGCGGCAATGCCGCGCCCGGCTGGGCGGCGGCGGCGCTTTGCGCGCTGAATTTCGTCCTCGCCTATTTTATTCTCGTCGAAAGCTGGAAGCCCGATTCCGCGCCGGTCAACAAACGTCCGCGTTTTGCGCAATGGGGTCACACGCTGTCGCAACCCAAGATCGGATTGCTCATCCTGATTTTCTTCCTCGCCACCTTCGCGTTCAGTTGTTTTGAAAGCACGCTGCCGCTGCTGGTCAGCGACAGCTTCAATCTCGGCGTCACGGCGGACGCCGCCAAGCCGGCGGCCACGGTTATCTCGCTGTTTGTGTTCTGCGGCATCATCGGTGCGGTCATCCAGGGCGGGGCGATTGGCCGCATGGTGAAGCTGCTCGGCGAGCCGAAACTGATTGCCTTCAGCCTCTGCCTCACAGGCATCGCGCTGGCGGTGCTGCCGTTCATCAAGGGTGATGGCCAGTTGAAGTGGATGGCCGTGCTGCACCTGACCGACTGGCCGTGGATCAAAATGTTGTTCGCGCTCGCGTTGCTGTCCATTGGTGCCAGCCTCACGCGTGCGCCGGTCTTCGGCTTGCTCTCCAATCTCACGCCCGCCAACGAGCAGGGCGCAACCATCGGCGTGGCGCAAAGCGCGGGCAGTCTCGCACGCATTGCCGGCCCGATGTTTGCCGCGTCGCTCTACGTTCAGGTGCCCGCGCTGCCGTATGTGATCTGCGGCGGAGTTTCCGTGCTGGCCGCTGCCATTGCGGCAAAACGGCTGGTGGTGAAATAATTTTTTCCACTTCGTTTTCGGGTTCCAGCGCTCTGTCAAAAAAGAGCGGCGGACTGGCTCGAAATTTTGCCAGCCCGCCACCGTGCCGTTCACACGAACAGAATTTTATTGTGGCGGTGCGTCGCCGGGCGGCGGACCAGACGGAGGATTGTTGCCATCGCCACTATTGCCGGGCGGTGGGCCGGACGGCCTGCCGTTGTCGTCGCCACCAGGCCCTTGACCTTGGCCAGCTTGACCATCAGGGCCATTCTGATGATTGGGGCGCGGCGGGCGCGGGCCGAGGTATTCTTCTCGCGTCAGTTTGCCGTCGCCATTTTTGTCCAGCGCAGTCAAGGCCGCCGGTGCATTGGCGATTTCGCTGGCGTCAATCACGCCATCGCCGTTCGCGTCGAGCGCCTTGACGATGAGCGACGTAGGCGGACGCGGCGCGCCGGCGGGCGCATCTTTCGGCAGCGGCGGCAGATATTCATTCGTCGTCAGAATACCGTCGCCATTTTTGTCGAGCGTAAGCAGCTCGGCACTCGCGTTGGCGATTTCATTGGAGTCAATGATGCCGTCGTGGTTGACGTCGAGCGCCTTGACGATGGGCAGCGGCGGCGGGCGGTGATGTCCGCCCGGGCCGCCGGGACCGCCACCACCGGGCGGGCCGTCGTGGTTGTCCTGCGCACCGGCAATGAACGCCGACGCTCCGAGCGCCAGCACTGTCAGCATGATTTTCGTCTTCATATTTTTCCTTTCATTTTTTTTTGTTTGTTTCACCGAATCTTCGCGCTCACTCTACGCCAGTCAACCTTAAGCGAAGGTGAAGCGGGAAAGATTTTCAAAATAATTTTTCCGGATGGCCTCCATCGGCTTCATCGCAACTTAAGGTTGGACCTGCGAACCTGCTCGCTGGCGGATTTGCTTGGCCCATGCTAAAACTCCGCCAGAACGAACATGAGAATCCTGATTGTCGAAGACGAACCCGATCTGCTCGCCAGCCTGGCGCAGGCCTTGCGCGAGGAAGGTTACGCCGCGGACACCGCCGACGACGGCGAGGACGGATTCTACAAGGCCGAAAGCTACGACTATGACGCCATCGTGCTCGACGTGATGCTGCCGAAAATGGACGGCTGGGAAATTCTGAAACGTCTTCGCAAAACCAAAAAAACTCCCGTGCTGATGCTCACCGCGCGCGACCAGACGCGCGACCGAGTGAAAGGTCTCGACACCGGCGCGGACGATTACGTCGTGAAGCCGTTCGACCTGCCGGAATTATTTGCGCGGCTGCGTGCGCTCATCCGCCGCAGCGCGAATAAAACGACGAACGTCATTGAAATCGGCGATGTGAAGGTGGATACGGCGGCGCGGAATGTTTTCTTGAAGAACAAGCCGGTGGAATTGACGGCCCGTGAGTATTCGTTGGTGGAATTTCTCGCGCTACACCGCAGCGAAGTCGTCACGCGCACGCAGCTTTACGAACATCTTTTTGACGAGAACGAAAGCTCACTTTCCAACCTGCTGGATGTCCACGTCTCGAATGTCCGCAAAAAACTCGGCGCGGAATTCATTCTCACCCGGCGCGGCCACGGCTATTGCATCGAATGAAAATCTTCAAATCCATCAAGTGGCGGCTGCAACTCTGGTATGGGCTGATTCTTGTCGTCGTGCTGGCGGGATTTGGTTTTACGGCATATCAGCTAGAGCGTGGGCGGTTGCTTGGCCGCATTGACAACGAGTTGCATCGGCGTGTTGGAATTCTGGCCAGCGCGCTTCATCATCCGCCGCCGCGCGGGCCGGAAGGAAATGGGCAGCCATTTGACCGTCCGCCGCCCGGTCAGTTTCACGATGATGGTCCGCAGGGACAAAATCCGCGTCCGCCACGCGAATTTCATTTGTCGCTGGAAGACGCGCATTTTTTTGACGCGAGCGATCCGAATGGTTTTTATTTCTCAATTCGCGCGCGGGACGGCAAAGAGATTGCCAGTTCAACCAACCAACCGGACAGAACGTTTGTCACTTCCACATATACCGGCGGTGATGTCAATTGGATCCAAAATTTGCCCGGAAATACGCCCACGCCGCCGAAAGTAAATTTTTTTGAACATTATCGTGAGACCTTTGAGCCGCTGCCTTCAGGCGAAAGAATTTTAGTTGGCTGCTCGGTTCTACCGGAATTGAAGGAGCTTCATCGCACAGCTCTGAATCTGACGGCGATTGGCGGCTTAATTTTACTCGTCGGTCTGGCGGGTGGCGGGTGGCTGGTCTCGCGGTCGCTCAAACCGATCTCCAGCATCAGCGCGACGGCCGCAAAAATTTCCGCCGGCGATTTGTCGCAGCGTATCAATGTCGCCGAGGCCGAAAGCGAACTCGGCCAGCTTGCCGCCGTTTTGAATTCCACGTTCGCGCGACTCGAAACCGCCTTCGCGCAGCAGCAGCAGTTCACCGCCGACGCCGCGCACGAATTGCGCACGCCGGTGTCGGTGATTTTGACGCAGACGCAAACGGCGTTGAACCGCGAACGCGAAGCCGCCGACTACCGGCAAACCGTCGAAGCCTGCCAGCGCGCGGCGCAGCGGATGCGGAAATTGATCGAGTCGCTGCTGGCGCTCGCGCGGTTCGACGCCGGCCAGGAAGTTTTGAAACGGCTGCCATTTGATTTTTCAAAAATTATTTCCGACTACGCCGAACTGGTTCAGCCGCTGGCGGCCGAACGCGGTGTCAAAGTGATCACCGAAATCCCTTCATTGCAAGTCACCGGCGATCCCGAGCGGCTGGCGCAGGTGGTCACCAACCTGCTGACCAATGCGATTCAATACAACCAGTCCGGCGGCGAAGTGCGCGTGAAATTGAAAGCGCAAGGCGGTCTGGCCGAGCTGACGGTGGCTGACACCGGGGAGGGAATTGCCACCGAACATCTACCGCGCGTGTTCGGAAGATTTTTCCGCACGGATGAATCGCGCACCGGCGCGGGCAACGCCGGTCTGGGCCTGGCGATTTCCAAGGCCATCGTCGAGGCGCACGGCGGCACGATTGAAGTGGCGAGCGAGAGAAATCGCGGGACAACTTTTACGGTGCGGCTGCCAATCTGTGCGTAGCGGCTTTCGGCGAAAAGCCGCCAACTTCAAAAATGCGGCGGTCTGCCGACGCGCCGCCACGATTCAGCGCAGAAACATTTCTGCCGCCGCGTCGGCAAAGCGCAGTCCCTGATGCGTCAGGTGAAACTTTTCCGCGTCGCGCGAAGCCCAGCTGCGTCCGGCCAGTTGATCCATTTCCGACGACCACTCGTGGCGCAGATCGAAACCCGTTGTCTGCTTGAATTCCTCAAACGGCCAGCCGGCATTCATGCGCAAACCGAACGCGGCGATCTCGCCGGCGCGACGCAGCGGCGACAGCTCCTCGCTGGATTCAATCGCGCGGTTGCCTTTTTCCAGTTGTTCGCAATAAAGCTGCGTGTTCGACCAGTTTTTCGTCCGCACGCCGCGCACATAGCCGGTGGCGCTGGGGCCAAGCCCGTGGTAGGAACCGCCGCGCCAGTAGTTCACATTGTGTTTGCAGGCCAGCGACGGGATGGATTGCTGGATTGTTGGATTGTTGGACTTTAAGTCGCGGGCGAAGTTGGCGATTTCATATTGGTGAAAGCCACCGTTGGTCGCGTGCGAAATCAATTCCTCATACATTTCGCAGGCGAGGTTTTCATTCACGGAAAATTCGCCGGCCTTGAGCTGCTCAAACAGCGGCGTATCGTCTTCGTAAATGACTTCGTAGCTGGACAGATGCTCGCTCTGCATGGCCATCGCCTCGTTCAATGTCGCGCGCCAGATTTCCATCGTCTGCGTGGGAATGGCGAACATCAGGTCAAGATTGAGGTTTTCAAAACCGGCCTGCCGCAAAACATCAAAGGACTTGAAAACCATTTCGCGTGAATGTATCCGGCCCAACCGGTCCAACAATGATTCGTTGAGCGATTGCACGCCCATCGAAATGCGGTTGATGCCGAAGTCGCGGAACAGTTTCGCCTTGTCGGCGGAAACGGTCGCGGGATTGCATTCCACGGTGAATTCCTCCGCGCCGAGCAGGTTCAATTTTTCCATCGCGCGCAAAATCGTTTCCCACTGGCGCAGGTTCAAAATGGACGGCGTGCCGCCGCCGCAGAAAATAGTTTTGGGCTGGAGCTCGGCCGCGACGATTTCCAGTTCCTGGACGAGCGCAGCGACGTAGCGGTTGACGAGTTCGCCGGACGATGCCTCGGAATAAAACGCGCAGTATTCACATTTCTGCGCGCAAAACGGGACATGGATGTAAAGGCTCGCGATGCGGGACGCGGCTGGATTCGCCATGAAACAAGCATAAGCGACACTTTCACCGCTGGCGAACGAAAATGCTCGCGGCTCAAAGACCGATGAAAAACCGGATGTGGACTGCGTGAGAGCTACGGTGCCTGCACGCGCTGGACGTGCTCGGCTTTCAACCCTTTTTCGCCGGGAACGACCTCGAAGGAGACGATGTCGCCTTCATTGAAGGTTTTGAAGCCGGTCCCGTCAATCGCCGTGTGATGCACGAACACGTCCTGACCGGATTCTTGGGCAATGAACCCAAATCCTTTTTTATTGTCGAACCACTTGATCTTGCCGCTGGCCATAATGATGACTCCTGATTTGCGTGCCGGTGGTTGAAAAACAAAAAGACATAACTGGTTCAGTTGTGTCTTAAATCAGTTTTTGAAACCACTCATGCTTGATTGAAACCGCAGGATAAAGAGATTTTATGCGGAAGTCAAGCAAAATGACTCATGGCAAATCAGTTGCGCCCATCAGGTAGCGGTCGCACTCGCGCGCCACGCCACGGCCTTCGTTGAAGGCCCACACGACGAGGCTCTGGCCGCGCCGACAGTCACCGGCGGCGAACACGCCCTTGATGTTCGTGGTGTATTTCTCAAAGTCAGCTTTGGCGTTTGAGCGTGGATCGCGTTCAATGCCCAAAGATTCGAGCAACGGCTGTTCCGGCCCGAGGAAACCCATCGCCAGCAGCACGAGTTGCGCGGGCAAAACCTTTTCCGTGCCGGGTAGATTCTTCGGGATGAACTGGCCTTTGTCGTTCTTCGTCCACTCGACTTGCACGGTGTGAACGGCTTTGACGTGGCCGTGCGCATCGCCTTCAAACTTGGTCGCGGTCGTGAGATAAACACGCGGGTCGGCACCAAATTTCGCGGCGGCTTCTTCCTGGCCGTAATCCATCTTGTAGGTCTTCGGCCATTCGGGCCACGGATTATCCTTGGCGCGTTCCAGCGGCGGCTGGGGCAGAATTTCCACCTGCACGAGCGACGTGCAGCCGTGCCGGATGGAGGTGCCAACGCAGTCCGTGCCGGTGTCGCCGCCGCCGATGACGACCACATCCTTGCCGTCAGCAGAAATGAAATTGCCGTTCTTGTGCTGATCCAAAACGGCCTTCGTGTTCGCCGTCAGGAAATCCATCGCGAAATGAATGCCTTTCAACTGGCGGCCTTCAATCGGCAGGTCGCGCGGCTTGGTCGCGCCGGTCGCCAAAATCACCGCGTCGAATTCCTTCAACAGTTTTTCCGCCGGCAGATTTTTTCCGACTTCCGTGTTGCAGACAAATTTCACGCCTTCCTTTTCCAGCAAGGCGATGCGGCGCAGCACGACTTCCTTTTTGTCGAGCTTCATGTTCGGGATGCCATACATCAGCAAACCGCCCGGCCGATCCGCGCGTTCAAACACGGTGACCGTGTGGCCGGCCTTGTTCAACTGCGCCGCCGCCGAAAGTCCCGCCGGACCGGAGCCGACAATCGCCACTTTTTTGCCGGTGCGAACTTTTGGTGGTTCCGCCGTGACCCAGCCGTTTTCCCAGCCGTGGTCAATGATCTCGCACTCGATGTTTTTGATCGTGACCGGCGGATCGTTTTTGCCGAGCACGCACGAGCCTTCGCACGGCGCGGGGCAGACGCGGCCGGTGAACTCCGGGAAATTATTTGTCTTGTGCAGCCGTTCGAGCGCTTCCTTCCATAGGCCGCGGTAAATCAAATCATTCCATTCTGGAATTAAATTATGAATCGGGCAGCCGCTGGCCATGCCGCTGACGAGCTGGCCGGTGTGGCAGAACGGAATGCCGCAGTCCATACAGCGCGCGCCCTGCTTTTTCAGATCGGCTTCGGGCAGGTGGTGGTGAAATTCCTTCCAATCGGCGACCCGTGCGAGCGGCGGCCGGTCGGCGGGCAATTCCCGTTGGAACTCTAAAAATCCGGTTGGTTTTCCCATGATTAATTTTTGTAAAAACTTTTTTAACGCAAAGGCACAAAGGCGCAAAGGCACAAAGGCATTTCGCAATAAGAACCCAAAAACTCTTTGCGTTCTTCGCGGCTTTGCGGCTTTGCGTTGAATTTCATCAGTTCAAAAGTTTAATGTCCGCCCTTCACGTTTTCCTCGAATGCGGCCATCACGGCCTCGTCGCCGGTCAGACCCTGCGACTGCACCTTTTTGAGCGAGAGCAACACGCGTTTGTAATCCTGCGGCATCACCTTCACAAATTTCGGGATGAAATTTTTCCAGTCGCCGAGGATTTTTCCGGCGCGTTCGCTGTGCGTATAAGCCTGGTGGCGCTGGATCAATTTCCAGACTTCCTCGATCTCATTCGCCTCTTCCAGTTTTTCGAGCGCGACCAGCTCCAGGTTGCAGCGCGTGGCGAAATCGCCCGCTTCATCCAGCACATAAGCCACGCCGCCGCTCATGCCGGCCGCGAAATTTCTTCCCGACTTGCCGATCACCACGACGCGACCGCCGGTCATGTATTCGCAGCCGTGATCGCCCACGCCTTCGACGACCGCGTTCACGCCGGAGTTGCGGACGCCGAAGCGTTCGCCCGCCATGCCGCGCACAAAAATCTCGCCCGCCGTCGCGCCG
>Ga0182030_10014441_pt1 | contig 15589 bp, 15 predicted proteins | sample 812S3MmetaG_FD_121299 | JGI IMG/M metagenome (GOLD analysis project Ga0182030, IMG submission 121299) | Permafrost microbial communities from Stordalen Mire, Sweden - 812S3M metaG (Illumina Assembly) | ecosystem: Environmental > Terrestrial > Soil > Wetlands > Permafrost | place: Sweden... | reverse complement strand
TAGAACGTAGCAGGAAATCTATATTCCCAGATGCTATAAAATTTCTCATGGGAACGTCCCATTCCACTGTTGTATATGTTGAAGTTCTGATTCCAGGGAAGTACTCACTGTCACAGAGCTATGCGACATGATACAGTAACAAATGCAATAGACTCTATTCTTAGAATAATAGGTATGGAAAAAGGTTCTACAACAATACAAAATAAGCTAAAAACTATAAACCTTATATAAGCAGGCTAGCCATAGTAGGCTGCCTACAAGTCCACAACACTCACTCATTTACACCTTAATGAAAATTAGGATTAATTAATTCACTGTGACCGGAAGCATAGTAATGTGGCAGAACTGAGATTGCAGGTGATATCAAATATACTAATTTTCAAAGAAAAAAATTTATAACCGCAAGACTTGGGATATTGAGAATATAAACACCTTCGTTCCTTTTTCCATTGTCGGGGTTAGCAATCTACGCAGCACAATATCACAACTGGCTCATTCTGGAGACTCCATTGTGTAAAGCATTATCATTGGTGAGATCCTAGATTCATACATCACCCAGTCCTAGAGATGTGTAACTACTTACCATTCTGCCGAGGGTCGCATGTATTGCTTTCTTCTGCATTCTCAGTGTTATTTAAGTCCCTGCTCTCTGAAAAATTTGACGTAGCTTTCATTGGCAAAGTCTCACTGATTGATTTCTACACATCTCCAACTCCCTTTCACATAATATTATTTAGTTAGATATATGAGACGTTATCGCACACATATTCCTTGAGGGAAACAACAGACTTTGGGCGTATAATCACTGGAAAAGCATAGGGGTTGAAACTTACTTTTCATGTAATTTCCCCGTAGGTTTGGCCATTGGAAGTTCTATTAGTCTTGCAAATACTTGGCAGACGTTGCAAAGTAAATTTAAAACTACCAAAATCAAACTTGAGGTATATCGAAGTCACAGAAATGAGCTGTTCACCTGAAACGAGAGACTCTAATTCTGTGAGACGCGTTTCCTATCTAACAGGATGCTATTAATGCTGAGGTATGGATCATTGCCTCCCTGCTCCCTGCCTCAGAAAACTTGATGGGGCGTACTAGCGCAGAGACAATCGAAAGGTTCCCCCGTGGGAACCACAGCTATCGTCCCATATAATGTCGCATTTGCCACAGCTTGCAATATAAGAATTAGTTTGATGCTGCAGGGACAGATTTGGTTTAGAACTAAAGGCTCTTAGACTGTAAGATCTATTCTATATATATCTCTTTAATAATAACATATGGAGTATAATAGAGATAGTCACTACATTTTTGAAGAGAATGCTGAATAATGGCAGTGGGATTACGCCGTAATCCAACATCACCAACTCCAGGATTGTGGTCAATTTATTACTGAGATTCCAACTCAGATTAGAAAATAGATGCGACGGCAGCCTTTGCCCAGCCCACAGCCCCTTTCTTCTTCTGCGCTTCTTGTAGCTCAGCAATACTTTGCCTTCGCCGGTCTGGCGAGACTTCCGGCCCGCTTAGAGCCTCAAGTTGTTCCTCACGCATTCCCGTGTAGATGTCGATGTCCTTGATTTTGATGTACAATGGACGATGCTCCTTAATCGCGAACCAAGACCAACCCTTCCAGCCAATGTATAGAACAAGGAGGAAGGGGCCTGCAAGATAGTCTTGAAAGAATATAGTGGGGTTGAGGTTGGGCCCGCCGACGGGCCAAAGCGCGACGTAGAATTGGGCGGCTAGGCAGATGAAATTCATGACGGCACAGACGTAAGAGCCCCAGATTCCGAATGCGGCTCTGAAGGGGAGTTCGTCGACGCTGTGGCCTTGAAGTTTCCTATGAATGTACAATTAGCAGGAGGGAACAAGATTACGAATGAAGGGGGTGGGCGTTTTACCATGCGGACCGGAAGCGGATGTGGGCTACGGCGATACTGCCGAAAATGAAGAACGAAGAGAGACCAGATAGGGATAGGAGCCAATTAAAGATGTTACCACCTCCACTAGTATCCAGATTGATAAATGCCAAACACCCAAAGAGAAGTTGAAGGAGGGTGACGACAAGGGGACGGCCCTTCCTATCGACATAGGCGAATAACTTTGGCCCCATGCCTGTTCGCACTGGTCAGATATGAAAATTTGGCCTGGTGGAAGAAGTGCTTACCATGTTGAGCCAACGCTTGGAAGGTTCGCGTAGAGCCAAACGTGCATGAATTGGCCACGCTCATCACAGAAATCAAAATTATGGCGTTGAATATTGAGGGGAGTGCTTTGATGCCTGCCAGTTCGATAGCAATCACAAAGGGTGAATGACGGCTTTCGCCTCCCGTGCCATTGTAAAGCGGACTGTTTTCGGGGACGATGAGGCCAATGAGGAAGAGATTGACGATGTAGAAGATGCAAATGCGCCATACGACCTGCCTCGTGGCTTTCGGGATTTCTTTTCTAGGATTTGAGGACTCAGCAGCAGCCAGTCCAGTAAGTTCGGTTCCGCTAAAGGCAAATGAGGCTGTGACAAAGACGGTACAGAACCCATGGAAGCCATTGAGGAAAGCGCTATATGGAGCATGCCTAAAAGGATTCCGTTTGGTCAGCGCGTATCGGGAAAATTTCGTGAACATATTCATACCAGTATTTGGCACCAATGTAACCTCTATGATCGGTTGGTACACCACCACAGTCGATGATAATTCCCAGGATTATGAATCCAATGCAGGCGACAACTTTCATTATGCTGAGAACAAATTCGACCTAACTCGATTAGCAACGAATACTGATCGTCCATGAGTGATCACTTACTTCTCCATAACCTCTAACTCCAAAGAATTGGATGACGGTAAGAGCCAAAAGCAACGGTATGATCCAGGCGCAATCATTGACATTCTCCACACTCGTCCAATAGTGTATGATCTTGCTAGGGTCAGATTTGATCAAGCATAGCCAGGATAGTTCTTACATTGCAAGCTGCAGAGATTTCGAAAGGAAGTACAGTGAGCCAACTAATGCCGTATTGCCACCCGCACGCAAATCCCCAGGAAGGGTCAATGAACCTGCAAATGTACATGGTAAATGCCCCATTTACTGGGTACATGACGGCCATTTCGGCTAGCGCTTGCATCATGAGGTATCTAAGCATAATCATCAGAATATTTATACGATAGACTGCAGATTTGTGAATCCATACATCATGCCACCTATTGTGAACCCATTAGATTTGTCAATATAGGTTGGATTGGCGGCACTCACCAATGATCATGAAACCAATGAGCACAGCAGCAGGACCTCCAGTTTGAAAAGCCCCGCCACTTGAGACGAAGAGACCTGCGCCGATGGCGCCGCCGCTGAGATCAGGTCAGCGTGTGCCTTAGTACAAATCATTCGGTTGAAAAGACTTACATAGCGATCATCTGCATGTGTCTCCCTTGCAGATTTCGGTGCAGCTTGCCTTGATCGGTTTCGGCAATGGCTACATCGTAATTGTCGCCCGAACTGGAAGGTTCGACCACATCGGTCTGGCCCTTCTTCTCCGGATCCACGAGACTCATTTTTGAACTTTAAAGGTGTTTCGTACTACTCTAGAAATATTATTAAGAGAGTGTGTAAAGAGGAGAAGAGAAGAGGTCGACCAAGAGGGGATCATGGGATAAAATAAATAAGACCAGCATGGCGTATGCAGTACCTTGCAGTGCATGCATCCCGCCCATTACTTGCTGTTGCACTCTTCTTATCGCGGTCACCGTAGCCAGTCTGTCTGTATATGTTCTTTTTCTAGGGAGGGTTAGTATTGGACACCCTGTAGGCTTAGCGAGATTTGCCAGCTTGGAGACCTACGGTGGCCAAGATAACAAGCGTGCAGCAGACCCTGGAAGGGGTCGATTTCCTATCTGCCCCCTGCCGAGAAATAGATAGGCGTTCACGGGGATGCCGAGATGGCGAATCAGGTCAAGGCATGTGCAACCACCTGCCAAATACGCTCCCGTCCGTCTAGCAGGTTCTGATCTAGCGCTGTACGTATGCGGCGTCGAAGTCCAATCAATGGAAGTAGCTTGATGCACTTTGCTTCACCTTGTAATGTCCCCAGATTCCCAAGAAGTTCGATCGAAATATAGTGCTCACTATCAACGGGCGCACGTGCCCCGATTCTTGGCAACGTTGCCCTCCTTCCTCGCCAAATAAATGCAGCTTCACCTATTTTTTGGTCTTGATCCTTCGCAACCAGCTTTAGAGAGTCTTCTCTTCATTCTTCTCTTGTTCTCTATATCTACAGGTCTTTCGTTGCTATGGGCCAGCCGCCGTCTTTGTGAAGACAACCACTAGCCATACGGCTGCAGGTCTTGCTCATTCTAACTTGCAAATTGTCTCTCCGGGAAGTCCGGATCTAGCTATTTGCAGGTTCAGGAGTCTCGAGACCTTTCTATTCTTGCTATAGATAGGAGAAATCAACAACTACAATCACGCTCTGGATTTGCGAGTTTAAGAAAGGAGAAGAAGCCACTGCAGCGGGATGTCCGTGATGCTCCCTATCACAGAAGACTCAATATTGTAGTGTGTAATATGTCCTATTAATTCTGAGTCTGAAAATTGAGAGCCTTTATGCCTCTATACCCCGCCCTTTAGGCCGAGTGTACGCGATCGTCACGCGATCCTAAGCGACCATATACATCACGTGATTATTCTAGGCCTAATCGGGTGCTCTAGCGATTCTACTGCCGAAGGGATCTGCCAATATTCTCTGTAGTGCCAGTCGTAGCTCTTTCGTAACACTCCCTCACCCATGAAGCAATCCTTGTGTATAGCAATGAAATTCCTGTCTCGATTCTATAGAAGATGTCAAAGTCTCGTAGAATCATAGTATCACATGAAGAGCTTACCCAACTTGGAATCTTTTGCACTAATAAAGGTAAATGGCATGCTACCACTTCAATAAAAAAAATTGTTCTAATTTCTCTCTTTCTATACCATTACATTATTCATTCTTATGCATTTATATTCCTCCTCTGGATTTTGTATCGTATATATATAATCACTTCTTTAATTTACTATACGATACACTCTAGTATTGATTTGCTATCTGAAAGACAATTGGTCAGCTTGTTTAGTCAAATATATCTCACCAAGCGACACTTCATCTGATAGAGCTCTGGAAACCTTAGTTTTTTCTAAATAAACATATAAACAGAGTATTGTTTTGTGCTTTAAGATTGATGTTTTGTTTATTCGGACCAAGTATGAGTTTAAGGTTGTTATTGGATGCCGGACAGAGGTCAGAAATTCTTGAGACCAATTAGAAAAAAATTTCATGACTTAATGCTGATGATGTAAATAACCGCATAGTGCTATTACTAAGCCATGCAAATATTCTATATAGAATTAGAGGGAGATATAAAGTAGGCAATATGATAAATCCTCCTTTGTGCTCCGTTAGCACAAAATCTTCAGATCACTCAGTATTCCTGGTTCTATTGTTGTTACTTACTTTACTTCTGACAATACCCATGTTGTTGTCGTATTCTACGAGTCTCCTGCATATATCTCCTGTCCAGATTAGAGGTTTACAAATCAGTTAGACCTGAGAGCTAGGGACCTTCAATTGCCACACGTAAGTCCCTTTTATTAGGCCTCTTATAGGATCAATCCTCTCTTCTGCTGGAGGATGAGCCAACTTGAAGATTTAAGGCTAGATATTTAAACTTAAGATTCTATTGTAAGCAATACCTTATTCGCGCCCATCGAATAAAGTAAGTGGACTATGCGTAAAATTGATTGGGGAATCAATGTCAACTCACTTTAGATCTGGAAGAGGGTTTCATTTAGAACTTTACTATCACACCTTCTCAGAAAGATTGTAGTTCCAAGCATCCAAAGCTTCGAATTTCAATGGAAGTACTAGTAAAATCACTGCATATATCGTCTAGAAATCTTCGCGATTGGAGTTTGTGGAGGTCACCCTTGAGTACCGTATGGACTCCATGAAAATTTCTATGCATCAGTCTTCCCAAGCCATCACCAGAAAGGCCCCGCCTCCATGTGCACTCTAATCATGAGCTTGAAGAACGAACTCACTAGCAAGAGTCCCCACGAACCACAACATTATATCCATCACTATCAAATTCCTGACCCGTGACAACCCATCGCTTCGCATAGTAATACTGACAAGTATTAATAATGTCCGTAGCATAGGACGCGATGTAAGGGCAGGCGGGTTCAATGTAATAGTCGTTATCATTGCAGAGATAGATAGCAGAGTCCCAGGAACAACTAACACGGACACAGGTTTTGGCGTTGACAGCGCACCGACCTTGAACGTTCAGATAGCTGACACCTTGTTGGATGCGCCAGACAGTGGCGAAAGAAAAGCCGTCGACGTTGCAGATGGGTGGGGGTGTCTTGTTACGGCGAGCAAGGGAAGTGGCTTCTGTATCCGTGCGCGGAATGAGAGATATGTCGGTGGTAGCAGCAGCGTCGTGATGCGCAAGTGGGTCGGGGGTAAACGGGGTGCTGAGGCCGAGTTGAGTAAGTGCGAGGAGGAGGAAAGTGATAAGGACAGTTGAGGGATTCATGATTGATATTTTAAGATGGTCGGTATGAATGCTCTGAGGTTGTGGAAGATGGTTTCTGTTTCAATTCGCATGTGGTGTTGTAAGGGAGGAGGTAAGGTGGAGAAGCTCTTTTGTAGAGCATCTTGAAGTGATATGAAGTGAATGATGTGATCTGACAGGTGATCGCATATATAGGTGAATGAATTATTGTAGGCTCGCCGTGGAATCATGGAAGTGTAAAATCGCTGTGGACACTTATCGAACGGGGAGGGATCACAGAAGATGGTCTGGTGAGTGACGAAACAAGTAGACGCGGCAGCAAGACTATTTAAAATCAGAGAAACAAAATTCACATGCCGCTATACCACAAACCAAATATACAGCACATTTCAATGAAAAGTCGCCTAGTATATTGACCATTATGGGCAGAATTGTGCTTGATCTACTACAGCTACTCTAACACCGCCGAGGGACCTTCAATTCAGAACTGCTACTACTCCTTAAAGAACACAAAGGACCTAACCTCGATAGACTGCCTCGGTAGCGCATCCTCAGGCGTGTTATCATCCCAAAATGCCCCGTGCGGAACCGCCATCTTCGGATCCGAATCAAAAGAGCAAAACACCAGCACCTCTTCCGGCGAGATATTACTTGCATAATGATACTTATATCTCGGATCATCTTTGAGGACACAATCATAACTTTTCTCCCCACGATCAGCAACCCGAGGATCATTAAAGCTGTACACCCGACCCATGTGGGTATCATAGTCCCAGTCTGGGATTTCATCATGGTTCGCGAAGACAAGTGGCCATTTCTGGACCGAATTTCGGATCGGACGCCAGACGTTGACTTGTGCCCATCTCTTATGCTCTTTCAGTAGAGCGTCGGCTTTTTCTTTCCCGACAGCATCTCGGAGAGCTACGATAGCAGTTGGTAGATCTCTATCAACGTGGGCGACCGGCCGAGGCCCAAAACGGTGAATGGCGTTTTGGAGGTATTCCTTTGGATTAGGCAATTCTTTTCGGGTTTTGAATGAAGATAGGAAGACGAGATCGGAGCCTGTCATGTCTCTGAGAAGACGTCCTATTTCTTCAAAATAAACATCGTAGATTCGAGGTTTTCCTTCGACGGTGTTGGCCTGTTCGAATTCTCGTGCGCTTAATGCAGTAGAGTAACTAATAAGCTGATACCCATTTACCATTAGAGTTGGCAGTGGTTGGAGGTGTCGCATATCTTGCACCTTGATTTCGACATCTCGAGGGAGGTTGACGTTTGTCTCGACATTTGTTTGTCCGTTTTTATAATCGACGTATCCTTCTTTGCCGTCCTTGGTTCCGTCCCAGAGGCCGAGCTGACCTGTGGTGGCATGTTGTTCAACAATGCTGCCCATTTTTATGACAAACTCGTGGTGGTGGATGGTTTCAGTATATGCAAAGCACCTTGGGAGGAACCTGATTCTGGTGTAGTTTGTTGAGACGATTGGACTCAAGTATTTCACTTCCAGTGAATGCAATAATATCTAGTCACTCTTCTTTCTCATACAGCGAATAGCCGAAAATAAATGGAGGATAAGGGATCGCCTAATATGGGATTGCGGGATCCCTGCCCTAAGGTTTGTGGGATTGAAGGATAGAAGGAAAAGTTTTAGTGGGCCCACTTACACTGAATAAGGACCGTTGTTTGAACTTGACAGAATTCGAAGTAGATGTGAATCTATATATAATGATATATATAATTCCATGCCGACGCGCACTAGTCACGCGTACTTGTCGGATCCCCGAACTTCCATCCACCCCTTATAAGTATTTCCCCTCAATCGCTCTCCTGTGAGTTCTTAGCTCTAGCTCGTAACACACCTGGGCGTTCCCTGCCATTTGAATATCGACGAATTCGAGTACAGCTTTGAGATTCCAGGTGTTTATTCCTCGCTGATGTACGAGTGAAACATGCGCCACATCTCTGGCAAAACACTTTGCGATTAGAACCATGCTTTTCCCGTTCATGGCGGACTAGATTGCCAACTGTTGAGAATTCTCGGCCATCACAGCCGGCTTTCCAGCAGCGATTGCGAGACTCTTCATTATTACTATGTGCTGGCGTGCTTGATTGAGAAAATGAATCACTACCATTATCGAGATTTGGTGTGGAGGATTGCAGCGGAATCAAGGTAGCGGGGATGCCTAACCCCTCGGTTTGACTTTGTGGAGAGGTACTGAAATGAGGTGTCAGGTCCCATGTGAAAGAGTCTACGTTAAGGATGTTGTCTAATGAGTGGTTCTCGTTGCATTCACTGCTATATTCAGGATTTGGTGAAGAAGTCTGACGCAGCCTTGAAATTTGTAAATCTTCAATTTGGCTCTGCGGTGTTAATTGAGTGGCTGCATCCCAAGTGAAATGCTCCGTCTCGCTTTCTTGGTAGCTTGAGCGACCACTGCAAAGGTTCGCTATCGAAGATTGCGGTGGTATCAGGGTACTGGGAATATTAGTAAATATCAAAATGTCTTTCATTTCGGAACGGGCCGGCGTACTGCATAGTAGATTGAGGCTGTTGCAGTATCTCTAGCCAGTCTGGATCTATCCTCTTTTCTTGATTGCCCCCGCTCTCATGGTCCAAGAGGTTGTCACGAGTATTTGTTCCTATTGCTTAGTCAGTAGTGCCGTCATGTCAGAGAAGAGCAAACCTACCGCCAGCATCTTGTTCTTGCGACCTCACCAATTCCAACGCCGTCTGCAGTAGCAGCTCTATCAGCCTCTTGCGTCGAATATCGTTTGAACCGGCAACACCCAGCATTTCTAAGGCCATTTGCAACCCGTAATATTTTAATACTTCTCACCCCCAGCTGGAAATACAGCGAAGGAGTGCCCTCGAAATGCTTTGGGCCAAAGAGGATGAATAAAAAAGACGACATCTATTTGCCAATGTCATCAACGTAAGTACGGCACAAGCCACTGTATGACTTGGGCGACTTTAGGAGATAGTTGAGCAAAACTCTGCATGAGTCAACGTCTCGGGTATGATCTGCACTTTACGGTTAATTGTCAAGAAAATCAGCTTAGCGCATACCCGCACGCAGTAAGATTCGTATGTCTTGGATTACTTCAGATGTTTGAACTCCAATGGAATACCACTAAGCGCATTGCCTATAACTTAGCGAGCTTACTTGGTGGGGTAACTAAGCTTTTGGCTGCTTGTTAGTCGACCTCTCCAAGCTTTATGATCTGCCAAGACTCCAATGATCGAAGCTTGAATGGAACCAAAGCGTAAGGTATCTAAAACTTTAACGGACGTCGGCCGCAGACCGCTCAATCCTTCCCCGATTGCCCTCACCACTGGTACATTTATAGTGCCACCAACTTTCCAGAACAGGAAATACAGCGCGCGAAAGAAATTATGACAGCCTATCATTCGCTGAATGTCGGCTATCAGTTTCCTGGTGGATCACCAAGCGTGAAGTGGATTCGACGGTCTCACTAGCTTGGAGCTCGCCTGAGAAACCCCTTGCCTCAAAGGTGCGGAGAACACGTCTAGTTTAAGAAAATCCATGGAAGCATTATTTTAATTCCTAGTCAAAATTCTCAAAACCAAAAGATTGGAGATCTGGCAGCTGATAGGCAGGGGAACGCCTACATATGGCTTAGCAGCTCGCAAAAGGCATCTAGCTTAGCCCTATAGCAAAAGAGTAAAAGATCTGTCATGCACAAGAATCCCGTCTGACCCACAACCCGCTGCGAGCCCCAATTTACCGAGACGACTGGTCTTACTTCGCAATTTCCTTCCGGATTGGGATAAATATGAGAGCTCAGCTATACCATGAAAATATCACCAAACTCTTGGGTCGTATTATGGAAAGATGTGATACGAGGATAAAGTCTCTCGGGGCTCTAGATTAGCTTTGAGTAGGATGTGAATACAACGATTTGAGGACGCTCCATAGCTGATCAAAAAAAAAAAATCAGATCATAATCTGTTTCGGACAAGGAAGTTCGCCTAAAGACCACATCATCAGGGAGTCAGCACCCTTGGCTTTTCTTCGTGATATTTCTGCAATGGACGCCAAAGCTTCATTGGCTTGCCTGGTTATAATGTTAGCTACCATCAATAGCAGACAAAAAGGTGAGATCGTACCCATAGCTTCGCGCCAATGTGCCATGACGCCTGGAACTCTCGCCAATGTGATTAGGGCAAGCATAAAATCTTTCTCGAAGTTCCTGCGGATTTCAGCCAAGTGCCTGGGCGCGCAATGTCTTTTTTAAATTGTAAAACTTACATTCCAGTGATCAAGAAACAACCGTATAGATCCGCGTTGACTTTCAGCTTTCGATCAACAAAATATGGGTCTGTGTTCGCGATCTTGTCAATTGCTAGAGCAACTGAGATCAAGGGATCCGTCGCGGTATCGGTCACTTGATACTCTTTGAGGAGCTCACTCATCAAATCAACCCGTGGGTCCTTGACTTTGTAAATGCGGTGCCCGTATCCAAATAATCGAGACTTCTTGGCTTTCACAGCTGCTATATATGCTGGAACATTCTCAGGACTGCGAATTTGTGCGAAAGCGTCATATGCTAGCTCAATGGCTCCACCATGAAGGGGTCCATATGCTGAGACAATGCCGGAGATAACGCAGGAGACTGGATCGGTAAGGGTTGATGCAGCATGTAGAATCGACGCTGTGGAACAGGACATCTCATGATCGGCGTACAGAATCCACAGACGCTCGAAACAGGATTTGATTTTTGGGTCGGGCGCTGTCTGATCGGCGGAGTCTGTCAAGCCCATCATCAGAAGCAAGTTTCCGATCAACGACTGGCCTGGTCTGGGCTCGGTGAAGCCTTTCCCTTTCTTGTGACAATAAGCAAGGGCAACAACGGTGACAAGATAGGAGATAGCCTTCAACAACCCTTTGTTAGTTGCATCAGAATCCATATGGAACATGGGTCGATGTCGATGGCGGGCTGCAACCATATCCCTGTCAGATGCTGAATATGCGCTGAGACCAGCGACGATTATTGACGATGTATCGGCATCCCGTCTCAGTCTTATTAGTTGAAATTCAGACGATCATTGAGTTAGGACTCACGGAAATGCTGACACGACTGCCCTAACAGTCGCAGGTGGATTAGCATACTCCGCAAGCCTCATCTCCATGTTCTGCTTTTCTTGCAGCGAGGGGAGAGAGCCCCAGATCAACAGATACATGACATCCTCAAAGTCATTGCGGTGAAACAATTCTTTGATCGGAATATTGCGATATCGTATGATTCCCTTTTGACCATCGCTGTGTGAAAGGTTAGTATTACTGATGTGGAAGCATGCTATCTTGGATCGGGATCTTACAGGTAAGTGATTGCAGACTCCATGCATGCTGTGTGTTCATATCCGTGGTCGAAAACCCCAAGCGGTTGAGATTTTTGCCCATCACCATCCCCATCTGGGGCAACGACTTGGCTCAAGTCTGCGGCCCGAATGAAATTGTTGTCGATAGGAATATCATACTCTTTGTTCGTGCGTGAATCTACAACGTGAAGATGATCGATATCGATTTCGACGGAACCCATGATTTCGTTGCAAAAAATAAAGATGCCTAAGGAGCGTATGATGTTAGGTGTGGAATTCAATGCGTGGAACAGCTTTTCTATATTTCAAAGTCCTAGTATAAATAGTCTGTTCCAGTCCTTTAAGAATTTGAGTCGACGAATAAGAGCTAATTGGACAATGGCCAATGCCAAAAATTCTAGATCACTAGGATAATGGAAATATCTCATCCTTCCTACATGTAAGCGTGTGTATCACTTAACTATTCCGTATCCTGCGCTTACATGAGAACCAAATGGGTTTACCCTTCTCATTAGAGAGTCTACGGCGCGAAGATGGATTGAAGGATTGGAGGATAACGCCACCACTAGGAATACTTGGCGCGGGGCAAATGACTTCGCACTCCTCGACCTTGATGAACATCAATCCAGCCCAGCAAGCAGCTCATTCAACCAAAATGGCCCCGCGCGAGGAAGTCAGTCTGCACAACCAGGAGAACATATTGGCAAGGAAGGAAATGATCTTGGTTGCTGCATCACTCGCAAGTGCAATAGTAGTATGTAACATGGATCGGAACGGTATTTCGACAATCTTACCAACTATTGCACGTGACATACATGCAAAACAAACCATCTCATGGGCCGGAACTTCGTCGCTTATAGCAAGTACAGCTTTCTCAGTGCTGTATGGGAGAATGTCAGACATATTCGGCAGGAATGCTGTTTTCTATACTTCTTGCGTCTTGATGGGCATTGCCGAGCTTGCCTGTGGGTTTTCAAACAGTGGCCCACTACTATATGTCTTTAGGGGCATTACGGGAGTAGCTAATGGAGGGATCCAAAATCTGGTTTTGATCATTGTGAGTGATGTTGTAACGCTTGAGCAAAGAGGATTGTATCAGGGTATTTTTGGTGCGTTTGTTGCGGCAGGAAACGTTATTGGGCCTTTCGTCGCTGCCGGGTTTGCAGAAGGGTGAGATAAACTTTCAAAAGATCTTGCACAGTTGGCTGATGACCCTCTTTGAAGAGCTACTTGGCGTGGATTCTTCTGGTTTCTTGCACCTTTAATTGGCGTTTGCATAATACCTGGGATCTTTTGCTTGCCTCCAACCAAACCAACCGATGAATTTATGGAAAATTTGCGGAAAATTGACTTTCTGGGCGCGGCAACCTCAACAGTGGCGGTCGTATTCCTTCTAATACCTATCGCGTCCGGTGGGACATATTTTGCTTGGGCCTCACCGTTGGTAATCAGCATGCTCACAATCGGATCTGTCGCTTTGCTTCTCTTTTTGTTGGTGGAATGGAAGGTAGCCCACCTTCCCATGATACCTCGTAAGATCACCAGCTCCTCAGTTTAACACAATACTGACCAGTCATCTAGTTGGAATCTTCAAGACTCTGAGTGTTTGTGTCCTCATGACGCAAACATTCTGCGTTTCTTGGGTAGCCCAGTCCAACCTCTACTATGCAAGTCCCTATGCCACTCAAATACAGCAAGAGGAAAGGGCTTAAGCTAACTATGTACCAGCTACCATTTTATTTCCAGAATGTCCGCGGCTACAGCTCAATCAAGTCTGCCGCGTTCTTAATGCCGATTATCTTCACTCAAGTCATACTATCAGTACTCTCTGGACTATACATTTCAAAAACGAAACGCTATGGGGAAGTGATTTGGATTGGGTTTGGACTTTACACTATTGGCACTTCACTAATGTTGCTGTTCAATCATACCTTCAGTCCTGCCTGGTCCATAGTCATACTCTGTATCAACGGAATTGGTCAGGGATGTTGTTTGCAGCCAACACTTGTTACGCTTCAGGCACACACGCCAAAAGAGGACAGAGCCACAGTGATTTCGAGCAGAAACTTCTTCAGAGGCTTGGGTGCCTCATGTGGATTAGCAGTATCTGCAAGCGTATTGCAGAGTAGTTTGAAGAAAGCGCTCCCTGCAACTTTTGCAAGCATTGCAAATTCTCCTTATTCAATACCCCACGATTTCGACCAGGAAACAATGGCTGCGATCGTTCCCGCGTTCGCACATGCTAGCCGCAGCGTTTTCATTGCGAACATACCCGTAATTAGCCTCTGTCTCCTTGGGTGCGTCTTTGTCAGAGACAGGGGCTTGGTAGGCCCGGAGCCGAGCGAAAAGGGGCAGCCAGGTGGAGGTGGGGCCGGAGACGGCCAGTCTGGAAATAGTGATCTCGAAGAGATGATGGTCGTAAAATGACCTCCTTTCATACTCCGAAAGCCTGTAAATAGAGAATTATCGCGAAATTGAGATGAAAGGCAAAGCTTTTAACAAAAGCTACCAGTCGATGGGAGACAGCAATTGCTATTCCAGAAGCATGCAGCCTCCTGAGAAAGACTCCATTGAAACACCTATGCAAATCGTTTGGGGAGCAATTCAGAGCAATTCAGAGCGATGTCATTCAATGTAAAACTAGATAGCTTGCGAGGAGTAAATGTAATGGCACCTATCTATGTTCTGAAGGTCACCCTGGGCAGCGAGTATCCGCTGCAATTTAGCGACCAGAAATAAACTCGGGCTGTTCTTTTAGCGAGGTCTGCGCTCAATACTAAATGCACGGCAAAATTAATGATTCGGGTTCTCTTGCGACCAAAAAGAAAACGACGCCCGCCACTAATTATTCAAGCGATAACAGATCTGACACGATTGATGACATTGCGGACTTCCATCTCTTCCTCGTGGGAAATAGCAGGATAGCAGGGTAGCGGAGTTAGTGGGACTAGTGGGTTAGGATGGGAGGATACGAGGCGAGGATAGAAGGATAACAGGATAAAAGGATAAGTGGGTCAAGGGACCAAACGATAATCAAAGAACGCAAAATCAATGGAAAATTGAGTCTTCTGAGCAAAAGTACGTTTTCATATCACATTCAAAGAGTATTCTCTGACACGATTACAAGTCGCGCGAAGTTCCTAGACGCGTTGAAGATATGGCTCCCAAAAGACTTGTCGACTCACTTTCCGAGCCACACCCACCCACAGATATCCAGATAATAGTAATAGCGCTTCCACGGACCGGAACTCACTGTCTGTATCCTTCTTCACTTCTACTACGTGCGAGTAGCTGATGAAGACAACACCACAGCACTTCAAGCGGCTCTGACACAGCTTGGATGGAGGCCTTTAGATCGGGCCGGCCTCCGCTCCAATCCAATCAAATTTCGACTCTTCGAAGAGGCAATCCGAGCAAAATACTTCGGTGAGCCCAAGAAGTACGAGCGGAAAGATTGGGACAAAGTCTTTACGGGCTACAATGTTTCGTGCCACCCGGGCTTGTTCGTTTGGGATCAACTGGTCGAGCAGTATCCCGAGGCGAAGGTGATTCTCGTGAATCGAGATATCAATAATTGGGAGAAATCAATGGCAAAAACATGGGACACACGACTGAAATGGACTTCTTTTGATTGGCTTGCTCCGCTTGATCCGGTAAGTGTTCTTACCCCCATTACTTCCCCCATTACTTCCCCCATTACTTCCCCCAT
>Ga0182030_10014440_pt1 | contig 15590 bp, 13 predicted proteins | sample 812S3MmetaG_FD_121299 | JGI IMG/M metagenome (GOLD analysis project Ga0182030, IMG submission 121299) | Permafrost microbial communities from Stordalen Mire, Sweden - 812S3M metaG (Illumina Assembly) | ecosystem: Environmental > Terrestrial > Soil > Wetlands > Permafrost | place: Sweden... | reverse complement strand
TCGCGTTCCGCTATCTGATGCCGGACGCCTACGATTTGATCATGGCGCGGCTCGAGGAGCTGAAGAAGAAGAACGGTGCGCTGATCGCCCGCACCGCCGACGAGCTCACCGACCAGTTCGCGCGGCGCGGCATCAAGGTCGAGGTCAAGGGCCGCCAGAAGCAGGCCTACTCGATCTGGCGCAAGATGGAGCGCAATTCGATCTCGTTCGAACAGCTCTCCGACATCTACGGCTTCCGCATCCTCGTCGACACGGTCGCCGACTGTTACGCGGCCGTCGGCGTCGCCCATACGACCTGGCCGGCGGTGCCCGGCCGCTTCAAGGACTACATCTCGACGCCGAAGCAGAACGATTACCGCTCGATCCACACCACCGTGATCGGCCCCGGCAGCCAGCGCGTCGAACTGCAGATCCGCACTTACGACATGCATGAGATCGCCGAATACGGCGTCGCCGCGCATGCGCTTTACAAGGACAGCAAGGGCCAGCCCGAGCCGGTCGACGCCGGCGAGAGCCGCGCCTACCGCGGCCTCAGGCAGACGATCGAGGCTTTGGCCACCGACGACTCGGAGCGGTTCCTCGAGCACACCAAGCTCGAGCTGTTCCAGGACCAGGTGTTCTGCTTCACCCCCAAGGGGCGGCTGATCGCGCTGCCGCGCGGCGCGATCGCGATCGATTTCGCCTATGCCGTGCACACCGACGTCGGCAATTCGGCGGTCGGGGCGAAGATCAACGGCCGCATCGCGCCGCTGATCTCGACCTTGCGCAACGGCGACGAAGTGCTGATCGTGCGCTCCGACAGCCGCGCGCCGCCGGCCGCCTGGGAAAGCCTGGTCGTCACCGGCCGCGCCCGCGCCGCGATCCGTCGCGCCACCCGCGAAGCGGCCAAAGCCCAATACGGCGGGCTCGGCCGGCAGATCGTCGAACGCGCCTTCGCCCGCGCCGGACGCAAATTCTCCGAAGCCAAACTGAAGGCGGCGCTGGGGCGCCTCGCGCGCGCTTCCATCGACGACGTCTTCATCAGCGTCGGCCGCGGCGAGCTTTATTCGTCGGACGTGGTGCGCGCGCTCTATCCCGACTTCCAGGAAGAGCGGAAGCCCGGCCCCGCGGTCGCGCCGGGCGAGAGCGGCTGGTTCGGCCTCGCCAAGGCCGCCAACCTCGTCTTCCGCGTGCCGGGCAAGGGCGAAAACGGCGAGCCGCTGCCGCTGCGCGGGGTCGACTGGGACGCGCCAGTGCGCTTCGCGCCCAAGGGCGGCGCGGTGCCCGGCGAGCGCATCGTCGGCATCCGCACGCCGGGCGAAGGCATCACCATCTATCCGATCCATTCGCCCGCCCTGGTCGCCTACGACGACAAGCCGGAATTGTGGCTCGACGTCCGCTGGGACCTCGACGCCGCCAACAAGGCGCTCTACCCGACCCAGTTGCAGGTGACGACCCTCAACGAGCCCGGCGCGCTCGGCGTCGTCGCCACGACGATCGGCGAGAACGGCGCCAATATCGACAACGTCGTGTTCAGTCCGTCGGGATCGGACTTCCGCGAAGTGCGCTTCGACCTGCAGGTGTTCGACATCCAGCACCTCAACACGATCGTCGCCCAGTTGCGCGACAAGCCCGTCGTCGCCAAGGTCCAGCGGTTGAGCGGCTGACAGAACTGCGGAGCCTTCCCCCATGCCGCTCTATTTCGCCTATGGCTCGAACATGGACGTCGTGGCGATGGCGCGCCGCTGTCCGCGCGCCAAGCCGCTCGGCCTCGCGCGCCTCGCGCGCCACCAGCTGGCGATCATGCGCGAAGGCTGGCTGACGGCCGTGCGCGATCCCAGAGGCGACGTCCACGGCGTGCTGTGGGACGTCGCCTTCGCCGACATGCGCGCGCTCGACCAATACGAGCAACTCGCCAGCGGGCTTTACGCGAAGGCGCTCCAGCCGGTAATCGGCGAGCGCGGCGCGCGGCAGGCGCTGATCTATTTCGGCGCCAACGCCGGCCCCGGCGTCGCCGCAGCCGATTACATCGTCGGCGTGCTGACGGCGGCGCGCCATTGGCGCCAGCCGGCGGCGACGATCGCCCGGCTCGAAGCCTTCGCCGCCGCGGCGGGCGTCGTCCGCTCCGCGGCGTCGGCGGACGGCGAGCCCGGCCCACGCGTGCGTCCACGCTTCGCCACGCCGTTCGACCGGGATTGAACGGGCCAAGCCCTGCAGGCGCGGTCGCCGGCCGCGCCTCAAGCGCGCGCGGCGGCGCCGCTGAAGCTCATCCCCGCGCAGCCGCGCATGTAGCCGTCGACGAACGGCGTCGGCGCGACCAGCGCGGCGAGTTCGGCCTGCGCTTCCGCCGCGGCGATCCTCCCGTCGAGCGCGGCGCGGAACAGGCTTGCGACCTTGACCATGTCGGTCGTCTGCGGCGACAGGCGAAAATGGGTGACGCCGGCCGCCTGCAGCGGCGCGAGGTCGTCGAACGCCGCGGCGTAGCCGTGCGACAGGGTCTGGGTGCCGTTGACGACCAGCAGCGGCTTGCCGTCGAGTTGGTCGGCGGCGAGCCCGTCGGGATCGAGCTCGCAGACGAACTGGCAAGAGTCCTTGTGCAGCCCGTAGGCGCGCGCGTGGTAGCAGCGCATCGACAGCGACAGCCCCTGGCGGCCGAAGACCAGCGCCTCGGTCTCGACCGGGTTGTGGCGCGCCAGCGTCGCGATCGCCGCCGCCGACAGCTCGACCGGCAGGCCGATCCTGACCGCGCCGCGCGCGACCAGGAAATCGACCGTCGCCTCATTGAACGTGTTGATGAACGGCCCGCTGACGAACGGCGCGCCGGCGATGAGACTGATCGAGGCGACGTCGTTGGCCTCGATCATCGTCGTTTCGCCGCAGCGGGCGCGAATTTCGTCCATCTCGCGATCGGTCGTGACGAGCGCCAGCGTCGAAAGGACGACCTGTTTGCCCGCGGCGGCGAGCCGTTCGGCGATCATCGGCAGATCGTCGACAAAGAACGGCTCGCGCTTCGAGCAGACGACCTCGCCGAGGTAAACGCAGTCGACCGGCGCCTCGTCGGCGACGCGGAAATAGAAATCGCGCCGGCGCTCCAGCTTCCAGTTGAACAACAGCGGTCCGAGGGTCAAAGCGCTCATCGCCAACCCTTCTTGTAGGCGCTCAGCGTCACCTTGCCGCCCTCGGCGATCGCATGCAGGTCGCCGACCGCGCTCGAGGCCTCCTCGCCGCGCGCCAGGGCGTCGAGCGCGGCGCGGAAGTGGGCGACGACCTCGGCGACATAGGCGCGGCTGCGCTGGCGGCCCTCGATCTTGAGCGCCGTGACCCCCGCCGCCTTGAGTTCCGCGAGGATCGAGGCGGCGTTGAGGCCGACCGGCTCCTCGAACAGATAGGACGCCTCGCCTCGGGCGATCAGGCGGCTCTTGCACGGCGTCGGATAGGCGGCGTTTTCGGTTTTGGCGTAGCAGTTCGTCATCACCTCGCCGAGGCGCGACACCATCTTGCCGCCCTCCTCGCGATAGGAGACGAACTCGGCCGGCGCGCACACGCCGTCGCTGCTCGGCGAGCGGCCGGTGATGTAGGACGACAGATAGCAGCGCCCCTCGACCATGGTGCCGAGGCTGCCGAAGGCGAAGACTTCCGCCTCGATCTTCATCCGGGCGATCAACGCCGCCACTTCCTTCACCGCCAGCACGCGCGGCAGCACCACCCGGCTGACGCCGAAAGCTTCGCGATAGAAGTCGATCGACAGCGGGTTCGAAGCCGCCGCCTGCACCGACAGGTGGCGGCGCAGGCCGGGATGGCGGCGCGCCGCGTAGTCGAGCAAGCCGATGTCGGCAAGGATCACGGCGTCCGCCCCGGCGGCGGCGGCGGCGTCGAGCGCGCGTCGCCACGGCGAAAGATCGCCGGCGCGCGGAAAGGTGTTGATCGCCACCAGCACCCAACGGCCGCGCGCGTGGGCGTATTCGATCCCCTCGGCGAGCTCGCGGTCGTCGAAGTTGAGGCCGGGATAGTTGCGCGCGTTGGTGCAGTCGCGAAAGCCGCAATAGACGCTGTCGGCGCCCGCGTCGATCGCGGCGCGCAGGGCGGCCGGCGTGCCGGCCGGACAGACGAGTTCGAGATAGTTGACCGCCCTCACGCCGCCGCGCCTTCTTTCCGGCGCTGATGCGCTTCGAGCTTGCTCAGCCGCGCCTTCAACGCTTCGATCTGCGCGCGCAATTCGGCCGCCTCCGCCTCGCCCATCCCTGCCCCCTCGCCGCTCGCCGCCGGCGGCGCCAGCGCCGCGCGCAACCGCGTCGCGCGGCGTTCCCAATTGACGATCGCGGCGCGCGCCATGCGTCTGAGCGGCCCGAACAGCGACGACGCCTCGTCGAGCACGCTGATCGTCTCGCGGTCGAGAATGTTGCGCAGCGTAACCACCGCCGCGGCGTCGCCGCTGACGGTCAGTTCGCGGGTGAAGAACAGCGCGTCGCCGTCGACGCGGGCCTCGAGCAACGCCATCATCGCCTCGAGCCCGCCCTTCAGCTCGGCGTCGGCCGCAACGTCGCCGGCGGCGTCGGCGACGCTGAGCGACGGCGCGCCGTCGCCGTATTGCAGCAGGAAGCGCCGCGGCGGGTCGGTCAGCTCGACGAGGATGCGGGTCTGCCGCTGCTCGGCCAGCATGGCGAACAGATGGGGATGATTGCGGCGCATCGCCGAAAGCAAGGCGGCGGCCCCGAGATCGAGCGCCGGCTTCGGCGCCGCGCCGATGAACGCGCGCGCCAGCAAGCTCGGAAACTCGTTATCCTGCATTGCGCCTCCGCGCGCCTGCGTCGTCTCGTCGCGCAGACGACAGAACGCGCTCGTTTTTCGCCGCATTGATTGATTTGCGTCAACGAGGGGCGAGACCCCTCTGGGCTATGCAATTTCGCAACGCTGGCCGCGCGCCGTCGCCGTAGCGGCGTCGGCTCGAGAAGAAAAGCAGCGCAATGGGGCATCAGGGTTTCGTAGGCCGCGAGGTTATCGGCGCTGGCGGCGCGCGCGAATGTTATCTGTCGGTTGACGTAGAGCCCGACCTCGCCTTCCTCGATCAACTCGAGGCGTTGCGCGTCGGCTACCTCGCCGCCAAGGCGGAGATGGGCCTGCAGCCGGGCAGCGCCATCTTCCGCCGCGTCTTCCTCAGCGACGCGATGAACCAGGCCGAGCGCGTACGCGTCAGCGAGCTGATGAGCGCGCCCGACGAGGGCCCGGTGGCGGTGTCGATCGTCCAGCAGCCGCCGGCGCACGGCGCGAAGCTTTCGCTGCTCGCCTACCACGTCGAGCGCGACGCGCCGGCGGTCAAACGCACCCTCGGCCATCATCACACACTCGTCGAGATGGGCGGACGGCGCCATCTGTGGAGCACCCGGATGTGCGCCGCCGCCGACGTCGGCCCCGCCTCGGCCGCCGACCAGACGCGCGAGGTGTTCCGCGACCTGATCGGCGCACTCGCCGCACAAGGCGGCACGCTGCGCGACGATTGCGTGCGGACCTGGCTCTACATCCGCGACGTCGACGTCTTCTACACGGACATGGTCAAGAGCCGCGCCGAGATCTTCAAGCGCGAAGGCTTGACCGGCGACACGCATTTCATCGCCTCGACCGGCATCGAGGGCGCCTGCGCCCACCACTACGACCTGGTGGCGATGGACGCCTATTCGGTGCTCGGGCTCGCGCCGGGGCAGATGTCCTATCTCAACGACTTCGACCACCTCTGCGCGACCAAGGACTATGGCGTCACCTTCGAGCGGGCGACCCGCCTCGCTTACGGCGACCGCGCCCATATCTTCATGTCCGGCACCGCGAGCATCGACGGCGAGGGCTGGGTCGTCCACCCTGGCGACGTGCTGCGCCAACTCGACCGCGCGCTCGAGAACGTCGACGCGCTGCTCGTCGCCGGCGAGATGCAGCTCGCCGACTTGACCCATCTCATCGTCTATCTGCGCGACCGCGGCGACTATTGCCGGGTGCGCAACCGCCTCGGCGAGCGTTTCCCGTCCCTGCCGCTTCAGATCGTGCAGGGGCCGGTGTGTCGGCCGGAGTGGCTGATCGAAGTGGAGGGGATCGCGGCCAAAACGATCCAAAAGCCCGGCGTGCCCGCGTTCTGAGGCGAGAATCGGGATCCGTCCAAAGACCGGCGCAAGCCGCGACAGGGGCGGAACGAATGGAGGGTGTGATGCAGGACGACAACGCGCCGCTTAAGATCATCAATGAATCGGCGATCGCCGGCGCGGACTTGCGTCACGACCCCTACGACTATTGCTTCGTCGACGACGTGATGCCGCCGAGCCTGAAGGAGCCCGTGCTCAACGACGCGCCGGTCATTCCCGACCGCGGCAGCTACGGCTTGCCCGATCTCAAATATGGGTCGAATTTCGGCAAGGTGATCGACGAGCTTCTGAGCGTGCGCTTCCGCAGCCTGGTCGAGAAGAAATTCGACATCGACCTCAGCAAATGCCCGCCCTGCATCGTCATGATGGGCAACACCAGCGGCCACTACAACGAGGGCTATTCGCACCCCGACTCGAAGCACAAGATCATCACCGTGCTGGTCGGCTTCAGCTGGGATTGGCCGTACGAGCGCGGCAAGCTGAGGGTGCTGCGCAGCGACAACCGCGACGACTTCGCCTTCGAATACGCCCCCGAATACGGCAAGATGCTGATGTTCCGCGTCTGCGATCACTCGTGGCACGGCTTCCTGCCGCAGAAGGGTAAGCGCGCGAGTCTGCAGCTCTGCTACGTCGACTCCGACTGGTACGTGAAGAAGGAATATTGGCGCCACAGCTGGAGCGCCTACGCGAAGTCGGTGCCGCTGCTGCGCAGGGCGATCGATTTGGCGCCGCGCCGCCTGTTCGCGCGCTGAGACATTGCGCCTTCGACGCGTCGTGTCGGCTTCGCGCCGGCGCGCGCCGCGCCGTTTATTGGAGAGTCCGCCATGATCTATCCGCCGCCGATCGACTCGGCCGCCGTCGCCGAGCATTTCAAACGCTCCCTCGCAGCAGCCAAGCGAGACGACTGGCCCTATCGCCATTGGAACCTGAAGGAGATCTATCCGGAAGCTCTGTGCACCGGCATCCTCGCGCTGCCGGTGGACCCGCCGCGGCTCGGCAAAACTGACGGCACGCGCGGCACCTACAACGCCGTGCGAACCTTCTTCACGCCGAAGATGCGCGCCGATTTCGCCGCCTGCGCGGCGCTGTGCGACGCCCTGCAACGTCCTGACGTCGCCAAGCTGATCGGCGAGACCTGCGAATTCGACGTCGAAGGCTCGTACCTGCGCATGGAGTACATCCAGGACATCGACGGCTCGTGGCTCGAGCCGCACCACGACATCCCGGAAAAGCTGTTCTCGATGGTGATTTATCTCTGCCTCGGGCCGGAAGCGAAGGGTTGGGGCACCGACATCTACGATTCCAACCGGCGCCTGGTGGCGAGCGCGTCGGCCGAGTTCGACAGCGCGGTGATCTTCATTCCCGGCGAGAACACCTGGCACGGTTTCGAACCGCGCAAGATCGTCGGCGTGCGTCGGCTGATGGAGATCAACTACGTTCGGCCGAGTTGGCGCTCGCGCGAGCAACTCTCGTTCCCCGACCGCCCGATCAAGCTCTCCTGATCGCGCGGCCGTTGGCGATTTGGTTACGAAACCACGATTCATTTGGCGGTGCGCCCTCGAAAGGCGCGCCGTTAACGCTTCCGCCGGATTCGATTTAACCGGATATTGGCGCCTCTTCGGCAATTTGGCCGTCGAGCCGCCGCGTTCGATCGCGGCTTTAGGCCGCCGCCATGCTGAAGAACGCCCTCATCTTTGCGATCGCCGCGCTGACGATCGCCTTCGCCGCCCCGTCGTTGTTGGTCGGGCTCGGCGGCCGCGCCGCGCCGGGCGCCCCTTCCGCCGCCGTCGTCGCCCCGGCGCCAGCCGCCCTCGCTACCGTCGAGCCCGCCCCGACCTATCGCGCGACCTCGATCGCCGCCGACGCAGGCGGCCAATACCGCGCCCGGGCGCTGATCGAGGGTCAGGGGGTCGACGTGATGATCGACACCGGCGCGACCGTCGTCGCGCTGACGTCGGAGACCGCGGCGCGCCTCGGCGTCGCGCTCGATCCCTCGGGGCCGCGCTGGAGGATGAACACCGCCAACGGCGTCGCGTTGGCCAGTCCGGTCACGCTGCGCTCGGTCAGCCTCGGCGCGATCTATATGAACGACGTGCAGGCGGTGGTGATGCCGCCCGGAGCGTCCTCGGTCAATCTGCTCGGCGCGAGCTTTCTCAAGCGGCTCGTCAGCGTCGAGCAGCGCGACGGCACGCTGGTGCTGCGCCAGTAGGCGTCGAGACCCTTTTGCTCGGCGCGGCGATCGGCTAGGCATGGGCGACGCCGACCCATCGAGAGCCGCCCTTGTTGCCGAAGCCGCAGCCCAAGCTCGAGCCCAACACCTACGACTACGAAGCGCGGCCGATGGTCAAGCCGACCGGCTTCCGCGAATACGACGCGCGCTGGCTCTACGAGCGCGAGATCAACCTGATGGGCGTGCAGGCGCTCGGCCTCGGCCTCGCTACGCTGCTCGGCGAGCTCGGCGTCGCCAAGGAGATCGTCGTCGGCCACGACTTCCGCTCCTATTCGGGCGCGATCAAGAGCGCGTTGATCGTCGGACTGATGGCGGGCGGCGCCAGGGTGCGCGACATCGGCCTCGCGATCACGCCGATGGCTTATTTCGCCCAGTTTGCGCTCGACGTTCCCGCCGTCGCGATGGTCACCGCCTCGCACAACGACAACGGCTGGACCGGCGTCAAGATGGGGGCCGCGCGGCCGGTCACGTTCGGACCGGAAGAGATGGGACGGCTGCGCGACATCGTGCTCGCCGGCGCGTTCCGCCCGAGCGGCGGCGGCGCCTATGAATTCATCGAGGACTTTCCCGCCCGCTACATCGCCGAGCTGACCGCCCGGCCGAAATGGATGCGCAAGATGAAAGTCGTCGCGGCCTGCGGCAACGGCACCGCCGGCGCCTTCGCGCCGCGGCTGTTGTCGGCGCTCGGCGCCGAGGTCGTTCCGCTCGACTGCGAGCTCGACTTCACCTTTCCGCGCTACAACCCCAATCCCGAAGACTTGCACATGCTGCACGCGATGGCGGCGGCGGCGAGGGACAATCGCGCCGACGTCGCGCTCGGCTTCGACGGCGACGGCGACCGCTGCGGCGTGGTCGACAACGAGGGAAACGAAATCTTCGCCGACAAGATCGGCGTCATGCTGGCGCGCGACCTCGCCAAACTGCATCCGAACCCGACCTTCGTCGTCGACGTCAAATCGACCGGACTGTTCGCCAGCGATCCGGAGCTGAGGCGGCTCGGCGTCAAGGTCGACTATTGGAAGACCGGCCATTCCCACATCAAGCGGCGCGTGCGCGATCTTCGCGCGCTGGCCGGCTTCGAGAAGTCCGGCCATTTCTTCTTCAACGCGCCGATCGGGCGCGGCTACGACGACGGCTTCGTCACCGCCATCGCCATCCTCGACATGCTCGAGCGCAACCCGGACAAATCGATGGCCGATCTCTATCGCGAGCTGCCGCAGACCTGGGGCTCGCCGACCATGTCGCCGCACTGCGCCGACGAGGCGAAATACGCCGTCGTCGACCGCGTCGTCGCGCGCTTCCAGGCGATGCGGGCGCGCGGGGAGACCCTCGCCGGGCAGGCGATCCGCGACATCGTCACGGTCAACGGCGCGCGCGTCGCCGTCGAGGACGGAACCTGGGGCCTGGTGCGCGCGTCGTCCAACAAGCCGGAGCTGGTGGTGGTGGTCGAAAGCCCGGCGTCGGAAGCGCGCATGCGGGCGATGTTCGCCGCGGTCGACGCCGTGCTGCGCGAGAACCCAGAGGTCGGCGCCTATAACCAGACGATCTGACCCGCCGCGATTGGTCGCGCCGATCCTGCCCGACGTCCTGGCGCCGGGCCTGAGGATCGTGTTCTGCGGCACTGCGGCCGGGACGGAATCGGCGCGGCGCCGTTGCTATTACGCGCATCCGCAGAACAAGTTCTGGCGCGCCCTGCACGAGGTCGGCCTGACCGACCGACGGCTCGACTGTTCCGAGTTCGCACTATTGCCGCAGTTCGGGATCGGCCTCACCGACATCGCCAAGACGGCGAGCGGCATGGACAAGGCGCTGCCGGTCGACGCGCTCGGGCGCGCCGCCTGCGCGGCGATGGAGGCGAAGATCCGCGCCTGCGCGCCGGCGATCCTCGCCTTCACCAGCCTGACCGCGGGACGTCGATATCTGCGCCGCGGCGCCGATTTCGGCGAGCAGCGGGAGACGATCGGCGCAACCCGCGTCTGGCTGCTGCCGTCGCCCTCGCCGGCGGCCAACTGGAATTGGGCGGCCAACGTTGCCTGGTGGCGGGCGCTGGCGGCGGCGACCGGCGCGCGCTGACGAGGCGGCTTACGCCGATCGACGCAACCGCTCCGGCGCGTCGCGGCGCAGCCGGCCCTCGACCGTCGCCGCAGGGCGTTCGTCGGCGTTCGGCGCGCGCGAAGCGATCTGATTGCGCCCCGCCCGCTTGGCGGCGTAGAGCGCCTCGTCGGCGCGTTGCAGCGCCGTCGAAACGGTGTCCCCGGCGACGAGCGGCGTATAGCCGATGCTGGCGGTGACGGCGATTTCGCCGTTGGGCGCCGCCACGCGCATCGCCGCAATCGCCGCCCTGGCGCTTTCGGCAGCGCGGCGCGCCGTCTCTTCGTCGGCCGCGGCGAGAAGCACGACGAATTCCTCGCCGCCGAGACGGCCGACGAAATCGACGTCGCCGCGCACCGACCGCGCGAGCGCCTCAGCCGCCGCTTGCAGCGCCTGATCTCCGGCCCGATGGCCATAGACGTCGTTGACGCGCTTGAAATGGTCGAGATCGACGATCAGCAGCGCCGGCGGCAAGGCGACGCCGTCGATGCGAGCGATCGCCCGCTCGGCGGCGGCGAGCAGAGCGCGCCGGTTGGAGAGGCCGGTCAGGTCGTCGGTCATGGCGAGACGTTCGATCGAGCGCTTGCCCTTGAGGATGCGGCGGATCGCGTCGACCACCAAAAAGGAGATGGCGAAGGCGATGACGGCGGCGATTTCCGCTGCGTTGCGCAACGCGCCGAAATCCACTGCGCTCTTGGCCGACCGCGTCACGCAGGCGGTCAGAAGCATCGCGCAAGCGACCGAAACGCCAGTGATGACGAGCGACGCGATCAGGACGTCGCGGCGGCTCCTGACATGAGCCAGTTTTCCGATCATCGGGAAACTCCAACCGCCCTTCATGGCGGCGTGGAGACCTTACGCAACGTCCGTAAACGACTCCTTCTTGCAACCTTAGAAAGCGAGGGGTGTGGATAACCTCGTTGCGGCGTTCCCGCGGCTGATCCGCGCCGTCGAAGCGATTCCAGGCGGCGCGGCTAAGGCGTCGACCGCTCGCCGGGTTCGGGCAACGACCGACGCAGTTCGATTTCGTCTTTGCGCACATAGAGATCGATCGGCCAGTCGGCGGCGCGGCTCGAGGTCGCGAGCGCGTAATCGGCGAGCGCGGCGGCGAGCGTCGGATCGGTCATCGCCCAGCGATGGAAGCGGGGATTCACCGTGTTGACGAGAATTCCGTCGGGGCGGTTTCGCCGGATATCCTCGGCGACGATGTCGCGATCGCGGGCGACGATCGGCGCCAGGCGCGCGGCAAGCGCGGAATCGCCCGGGTTCTCGTCGATCAGCCGGCGGGCGCCCGACGTCAGCAGCATCCCCTGGTTGCGCTGGACCCAGACGCCGTCGACTTGCCTGACCAGCGGAAAGCCGATGCCGAGCCCTTCGGCGACCGCCGCCAGCCGGGGATGGGGCCCAAGCGCGGCGACGGCGCGGACGAAGTCGCGATCGGGCGCGGTCGGCGGGGCGGTGAAGAACAGCCACAGCGCGCCGGCGAGCGCCGCCGCGGCGAGTTCGGCCAGGCGCGTCTCGCGTTCGGCCGCGACCATGCGGCGACCACAGACGGCGACGAGCGCGCCGCCGCCGATCAGCGCGACGGCGACCGCGCCGGCGAAGGGCGGCAGCGGCGTCAGCAAACCGACCAGCGCGGCGGCGACGCCCGCGGCGACGAGGACGGCGAGCCGCCCCGGCGTCGCGCCGCGTCGATCGAGAGCCGCGCCGAAAGCGAGCGCGATCAGCGCCAGCGCCGGATAGGCCTGATAAAGCCAGCCTTTGCCTTGGATGAAGAAGGTCGCCAGCGCGCCGAGCGCGGCCAGCGCCGGCGTCGCGACGAGCGGCGCGCGCAAGCGCGGCCCGGCGACCAGCGCGAGCGCCGCCGCCAGCGCCGCCCATGCGACGACCGCGGCGTTGACGATGAGGTCGCGCACCGTCTCGCGCACCGGCAGATAGGCGGCGGCGACCGCCGGCAGGATGTCGCCGACATAGGCGGGAAAACGCCAGGCGACGACGCCCGCATAGGCGAGCGCCGCGGCGGCGGCGAGTCCATATTCGCCCGCCCGCAGCGTCGCGCCGAGGCCGCGCCGCGCCGCGAGATAGGCGGCCGGGCCGCCGAACAGCAGCCCATAGGGCGGTTTGACGGCGACGACCGCCGCCATGCACAGGCCGGCGACGACGGCCGCGCGCGGGCCAGGCGCCGCGCCCGCCGCGCGCGCCGCCGCAACCGCCAGCGCCGGCAGCGCCAGCAGCGCGACGAAAAAATCGCGCTCGTCGAAGGCGCGGCCCGGCAGCAGCGTCAAGGCGAACAGCGCCGCGCCGAGCGAGGCCGGGCCTAGCTCGCCGAGCAGCCCGGCGCGCCTGAGGATCGCCGCGGCGGCGGCGACCGCGGCGCCGCAGGCGGCGAAGCCCCAGGCGGCGACCACGAATTCGGCGTGCGCGCCCAGCGCCCGGGCCAGCGCGACCGGCGGCAGGTAGAGGAGGATCGCCGCCGGCGGGTTGGTCTCGATGAAATCGACATAAGGGGTTGCGCCGTCGAGCCATTTCTCGCTGATCGTGATCATCCACGAGACGTCGGCGATCGCGCCGAAGCGCGCCTGCGCGAAGATGGCTGCGGCGAGCGCGGCCAGCGCCAGGGCGAGCGGCGCGGCGGCGCGCGCAGAGGCCGCCGCGGCGACGGCGGCGCGCGCGACGATCCCCTCGGGAACGGGCGCGGCGGCGAGCGGACGGGCGAGGCGCATGGCGGACCGGCGGCGGGCGGAGACCCGCCAGCCTTAGGCGCCGAGGCTTAACAATCCGGCAAGAACCCGCTCCGCCGCTCAGCCGCCGCAGTCGGCGGCGAAGGCCTCGATGAGGGCGTCGAACGCCACCGGCGTCTCCCATTGCGGCGCATGGCCGGCGGCGTCGATCCTCTGCACCGCGCCCCGCCACAGGGTCGGCATGGTCAGCTTGGCCAAATAGGCGCCGTTGATCAGCTGCTCCTTAGCCCCGTGCAGGACCGCCAGCGGCTGTTCCAAGCCGGCGACGACCTGAACTTCGTCGCGCGAGACGCCCGGCGCCATCGAAGCGGCGACCTGCTCGCGCGCGCGGCCGTCGGCGCGCAGCGCGTCTTCGACGAAGAAGGCGGGAATGTCGGCGAAATCAGGGGCGAAGAACGCCTTGACGTAGGCTTCCGCCTGCTCGCGCGTCACGTCGGCCGAGAAGCCAGCCGCCATCGCAGGATTGGGCAGGAACGCTTCCGCCATCGCCGGCGGGAACCCGACCGGCGGCGCGCCGAAAATGGCGAAGCCGCGCGCCCGCGGCAGGTCTTTCGCCGCCTCGAGCACGATGTGGCCGCCAAGGCTCCAGCCGACGAACAAGGCCTGGTCGAGGCCGAAATTGCCGGCGATCGCCACCAGCGCCAGCGCGTGGCCGGGCAGCAGATAGGCGGCGGGATCGCTGGCGTTCTCCGACCGGCCGTGGCCGAGCAGGTCGATGGCGACGAGGCGGCGGCGGCGGCCGAGCGAGCCTTCGAGCTGGCGAGAGAACGCGCGGGCCGAGCTGGAATTGTCGTGCACCAATACGATCGGCGGACCGTCTCCGGCGGACTGGTGGACGGCGAGCGCTCCGCTGGGGGTGTGGTAAAGCGTCGTTTTTGTCATGGTCGTTCCCAATTCGCGATCCCGTCTCGTTTTTCAGCCTAGCAGCACCGCCGCCGCGCTGAAAGACGGACGTCGCCGCCCTTCCCTTTCGCCCGCCATTCGTGTATTGCGCCGCAAAATCGGAAGCGCGGCTTCGCGGGCGCGCGTTTCGTCGCACTCCCGTCACATCGGCCATCGAGGGAAGGCGCGGCCAGCCGCCGCCCTTTCGATTCGCGCCGCGCCGAAAGCCTGGACTCGCATGAAACTGAGAAACATCGCCATCATCGCCCACGTCGACCACGGCAAGACGACGCTGGTCGACCGGCTGCTGCAGCAGTCGGGCGCCTTCCGCGAGAACCAGCGCGTCGCCGAGCGGGTGATGGACTCCAACGACCTCGAGCGCGAGCGCGGCATCACCATTCTCGCCAAGGCGACTTCGGTGGTGTGGAAGGACACGCGCGTCAACATCGTCGACACGCCAGGCCACGCCGATTTCGGCGGCGAGGTCGAGCGCATCCTGTCGATGGTCGACGGCGCGATCGTGCTCGTCGACGCCGCCGAAGGGCCGATGCCGCAGACCAAGTTCGTCGTCGGCAAGGCGCTGAAGATCGGCTTGAAGCCGATCGTCTGCGTCAACAAGGTCGACAAGTCCGACGCGCGGCCGAGCGAAGTCGTCAACGAGTGCTTCGACCTGTTCGCCGCGCTCGACGCGACCGACGAGCAGCTCGACTTCCCGATCATCTACGGCTCGGCCAAGCAGGGCTGGATGGCCAATGCGCCCGACGGCCCGAAGGAGAACATGGCGCCGCTGTTCGATCTGGTGCTCAAGCACGTCGAGCCGCCCAAGGTCGGCGCCGGCGCCTTCCGCATGCTCGGCACCCTGCTCGAAGCCAATCCCTATCTCGGCCGCATCATCACCGGCCGCATCTTCTCCGGCACGATCAAGACCAACGCGCCGGTCAAGGTGCTCGACCGGCTCGGTCATCTGGTCGAGAACGGCCGGGTGTCGAAGATCCTCGCCTTTCGCGGCATCGAGCATTCGCCGATCGACGAAGCCTCGGCGGGCGACATCGTCGCCATCGCCGGCCTGGAGAAGTTCAACGTCGCCGACACCCTTTGCAGCCCGGAGGAGGTCGAGCCGATTCTGGCCCAGCCGATCGACCCCCCGACCCTGTCGATGACCTTCTCGGTCAACGACAGCCCGCTCGCCGGGACCGAGGGCGACAAGGTGACGAGCCGCGTCATCCGCGACCGCCTGTACAAGGAGGCCGAGGGCAACGTCGCGCTGCGGGTCGAGCCGGCGCCCAACACCGACTCCTACGTCGTCTCGGGGCGCGGCGAGTTGCAGCTCGCCATCCTGATCGAGACCATGCGGCGCGAGGGCTTCGAGCTCGGCGTCTCGCGCCCCAAGGTGCTCACCACCCGCGACGAGACGACCGACGAACTGCTGGAGCCGATCGAGGAGGTCGTCATCGACGTCGACGAGGAGCACTCGGGCGTCGTGGTGCAGAAGATGAGCGAGCGCAAGGGCGAGATGATCGAGATGCGCCCCTCCGGCGGCGA
>Ga0182030_10014439_pt1 | contig 15590 bp, 13 predicted proteins | sample 812S3MmetaG_FD_121299 | JGI IMG/M metagenome (GOLD analysis project Ga0182030, IMG submission 121299) | Permafrost microbial communities from Stordalen Mire, Sweden - 812S3M metaG (Illumina Assembly) | ecosystem: Environmental > Terrestrial > Soil > Wetlands > Permafrost | place: Sweden... | reverse complement strand
CGACGAGCTGGCCCACACCAATGCCCCCGGCTCGCGCCATCCCAAGCGCTGGCAGGATGTGCTGGAGCTGCTGGACGCCGGCATCGACGTCTACACCACGGTGAATGTGCAGCACTTGGAGAGCCGCAAGGAGGCCGTCGAGGCCATCACCGGCGTGCCCGTGCGCGAGACCGTGCCGGATTCCATGCTGGAGCGGGCCGACCAGGTCGAGGTCATCGACATCGCCCCGGCCCTGCTGCTGGAGCGCCTGGCCGAGGGCAAGGTCTATCAAGGCGACAAGGCCGTCCGCGCCGCCGAGAATTTCTTCAAGCCCGACACGCTGACCGCTTTGCGCGAGATCGCCCTGCGCGTCACGGCCGAGCGGGTGGACCGGGACTTGCGGGCTTTCAGCGCCGGCAAAGGCACCAAGGGCGCCTGGAACACCAATGACCGGGTCATGGTGGCGGTGAGCCCCAGCCCCAATTCCGAGCGCCTGGTCCGAACCGCCCGCCGGCTGGCCGCCAGCCTGCAGGCGCCCTGGCTGGCCGTGCATGTCAGCGATGGCGCCGAGCAGAGCCCGAAGGACCGCGAGCAGCTGCGCAAGAACCTGGCCTTGGCCGAGTCCCTGGGCGCCGAGGTGCTCACCACCGCCGACACCGACCTGGCCGAGGCCCTGCTGCGCCTGGCCGCCAGCCGTGACGTCAGCCAGCTGGTGCTGGGCCGCCCGCGCACGGGTTGGCTGGGCTCGCTGCTCAGCGGCGGGTCCCTGCTGGGGCGCTTGACCCGCGAGGCCGGGGACCTGGACATCCATCTGGTGCGCCTGCCGCGGCGGCAAGCCCGCCGTTTGCGCGGCATGCGGCGCGTGCGCCTGCTGGCCAGCCCCGCGCAATATTGGTACACCCTGTGGTTGGTGGCGGGCATGGGCTTCGCTGGCATGGTGGCGTCGCCCCTGATGGGCTACCGGGCGGTGGGCTTCCTGTTCCTGTGCGGGCTGCTGGCCCTGAGCCTGTTCAATTCGCTGGGCCCTGTGCTCTTTGGCGCGGCCCTCAGCGCCCTGGTGTGGGACTATTTCTTCATCCCCCCCAAGTACACGTTCATCATCAGCACCAGCGAGGACGCGCTGATGATCGTGGCCTATTTCCTGGCCGCGGTGATCACGGGCCTGCTGACCCATCGGGTGCGCAACAATCAAAAGATACTGGCCGAGCGCGAGCGCCGCACCGACGTGCTCTACCGCCTGGTGGCGGCCATAGCCACGGGCGAGCGCGGCGACACCTTCCGGGCCGTCTCCAGCCTGCTGGGCGGCGCCCTGAAGCGTCCGGTGGCGGTCTTCCTGCCGGGCCCGGACGGCGCCTTGTTGAACCAGTCGCATGGGCCGGAGCCCTTCATCCTGACGACGAAGGAGGAGGCCGTGGCGGGCTGGGCCCTGAGCACGGGCAAGGCGGCCGGCTGGAGCACCAGCAATCTGCCCACCTCGGACGCCTATTTCACCCCCCTGGACGGGCGCCATGGCGCCGAAGGCCTGCTGGCCCTGCGCGGCGCGGGCGGCCCGCCGCTGAGCCTGGAGGACGAAGCCCTGCTCAAGGCCGCCGCCCAGCAGCTGGGCTTGGGGCTCGAGCACGAGCGCCTGCGCCTGGCTTCGCGCGAGGCCGAGAAGCTGCGCCAGAGCGAGCAGCTGCATCAGGCGCTGTTGAACTCGGTCAGCCACGAGCTGCGCACGCCCCTGACGGCCCTGTTGGGCACGGCGGCGGCCTTGCAGGATGATGCCACCATCAGCGAGCCCCAGCGCCGCGGCGCCCTGTTGAAGGAGCTCCACAGCGCGGGCGGGCGCCTGAACCGGGTGATCGAGAACCTTTTGGACATGGCCCGCCTCAACAGCGGCGTGCTGGAGCCCCAATTGGATTGGCATGACCCGGCCGAGCTGGTGCGCCTGACCCTGCAGCGCCTAGCCGAGCCCCTGTCATCTCATCCCCTGGTCCTGGAACTGCCCTCGGACCTGCCGTTGTTCAGGGTGGACTTCCGGTTCATGGAGCATGCCCTATCCAACCTGGTGCTGAACGCGGCGGCCTATGCCCCGGCGGGCACCCCCATCACGGTGGCGGCGCGCCGCGTCGGCGAGCGCCTGGAGATCAGCGTCTCCGACCAGGGCCCGGGCATCCCGCTGGAGGCCCGTGAGCGCGTCTTTGAGAAGTTCTACCGCCTGCCCGGCTCTCCCGCCGGCGGCACGGGCCTGGGGCTGCACATCACGCGCAGCCTGTTGAAGGCCCAAGGCGGCACGGCCGTCGTGCGCGAAGCCGCGGGAGGCGGGGCGGAATTCGCGCTCAGCCTGCCGCTGGAGGCGGTCCCGCCTCCGCCCACGGAGCCAGCATGAAGAATGCCAAGCGCATCCTGGTCATCGATGACGAGCAGGCCATCCGCCGCCTCTTGAAGGCCAGCCTGGATGCGGCCGGGTACCAGGTGCTGGAGGCGTCCAATGGGGAGGATGGCCTGCGCCTGGCCGCCACCACCGCGCCGGAGATGGTGGTGCTGGACCTGGGGCTGCCGGGGCTGGGGGGCTTGGCGGTGCTGAAGCGCCTGCGCGAATGGAGCCGCGTGCCGGTGCTCATCCTCACCGTGCAGGATTCCGAGGCCGATAAAGTGGCTTTGCTGGACGCGGGAGCGGACGACTACTTGACCAAGCCCTTTGGCGTGCCCGAGCTCCTGGCCCGCTTGCGCGTGCTGGAGCGGCATCGCCTGGATGTGCAGCCCGACCCGCTGGTGAAGATCGGCCCCCTGGAGATCGACCTGGCCGGCCATGTGGTGCGCAAGCTGGGCGCCGAGGTGAAGCTGACCGCCACCGAGTGGGAGTTCCTGCAGGTGCTGGCCTTGCACGCCGGCAAGGTGGTGGTCCAACGCGAGCTGTTGAAGCAGGTCTGGGGGCCCAATGCCGTGGAGCACAGCCACTACCTGCGCATCTATGCCGCCAACCTCAGGAAAAAACTGGAGGATGACCCGGCCGAGCCCCAGTGGATCATCACCGAGCCTGGCGTGGGATACCGCTTGAAGGCGGGTTAAAAAAAGGGCGGCCCCGCGGGGCCGCCCTTGGCATTTGGCGGAAGGAGTGAGATTCGAACTCACGGTACCCTTGCGGGCACGGCAGATTTCAAGTCTGCTGCCTTAAACCGCTCGGCCATCCTTCCAAGGCCGCCACTATACCCCAGCGGGGCAGGGAAGTCCTGCGTAACGAAGCGTCGCAGGCCTTCCCTGCGCGCCGGCCTTGGTCCAAGATGGGGCCCTCGGGCGCCATAGCCCGGCATCCAAGGGGGGTCCGTGAAGCATCCATCATCCTGCGCCGGCGCCACGCCTTGCGGATCTTGATCAGCGGGGCCAATGGCTTCCTGGGACGCCACTTGTGCCAATGCTTCAGCGAGCAACGCCATGAGGTGCGCCGCTTGGAGCGCCACCCCCTGCCCGGCGATGACCGTGGGTTCGCTTGGGACCCCGCCCAGGGCCGCATGGATGACGCGGCCTTGCAGGGCGTGGAGGCGGTGATCCACCTGGCCGGCGCGCCCATCGCCGGGGCCCGCTGGGATGAGGCCTACAAGCAGCGGCTGCGTGACAGCCGGGTGTCCTCCACCCGCCTCCTCCTGGACCGCTTGGCGGCCATGGGGACCCGGCCCAAGGTCTTCGTGGCGGCCTCCGCCATCGGCATCTATGGCGACCGCGGGGATGAGCGCTTGGACGAGGCCAGCGCGCCTGGGAGCGATTTCCTTGCCAGCCTGTGCAAGGACTGGGAGGCTGAAACGGCGCGCGCCGCCGAGCTGGGGATGCGCCTGGTCCAACTGCGGGTGGGCCTGGTCCTAGGCGCCGACGGCGGCCTATTGCAGCGCATGAGCCTGCCTTTTCGGCTGGGCTTGGGTGCCCGGCTGGGTTCCGGCAGGCAGTGGATGAGCTGGATCGCCGTGGAGGACCTGGTGGCTGCGGTGGGCTTCCTGATGGACCGGCCGGACCTGAGCGGAGCCTTCAATCTGACGGCGCCCAATCCCGTCACCAACGCCCAGTTCACCCAGAGCCTTGGCCGGGCGCTCAACCGCCCCGCCTTCCTGCGGGTGCCGGCTTTCGCCATTCGGGCGGCTCTGGGCGAGATGGGTGAGGCCCTGCTTTTGGGCGGCCAGCGGGTCCTGCCGCGGCGTTTGGAACAGTCTGGATTTCAATGGCGCAGCGCGTGGGTGGGCGAAGCGTTGAACCGAATCTACCCCCGTTGAAGGAAGCCTTGTGACCTTGAAACGCGCTTTACAGGCCTGGTTCGCGCTGATGCTGGCGATCCTGGCCGGGGTCGGCGTGCGCGCCGGCTTGGACAGGGGTGCCTGGTCGGTGTGGTCTGGCCTCGGCTCGGATGCCTGGGGCATGGCGGCCTGGCTCAACGCCGGCGCGGTTTGCGCCGCGTTCTACCTTTGGGTGGCCTACCGCGAGCCCGGCTTGGTCGCGCGGGTGGCCTGGCTGGCGGCTCTGCTGGCCCTGGGCGGCATCGCCGTGGCCGCTTATGCCTTGCTGGCCCTCAGCCGCTGGGACCCCGCCAGCGGCGCTCCGGGCCTGCTCCTGCGTTCGCGACGCCAGCGGCAGCCCCTTGATCCCGGCCGGAGCCGGCAGGGTCAGCGCGGCGGCGGTCCGCAACGCAGCGCCGCCCGTGAGGGCGGGCGCGCGGAGCAGAGGGAGCCACGCGATCGGCAGCTGGATGCCTCCCGCCGGCCGCAGCGCAACGCCCCTCGCCCGCCGCTGGACGCCGAACCGGAGCGGGACCGCGACCGCGAGCAGGAGCGGGAGACCGAGCGCCAGTTGCGGGAAGTGGAAGCGGTGCAGCGCCGCATCCAAGGCATCCACGCTCCGCCGCCGCTGGCCGTGACGCCGGGCCGGCCATCGCGCCAGCCTGAGCGCGTTCAACTTTCGGCGCCGCTCGAGGTCAAAGCGCCCGCTTTGACGCCCATGGGCGTGCCCGGGGAAGGCCGCGGACAGCGTGGACCGCGTGAGCCGCGTGAGCCGCGGGCCGCCCGTCCGCCCAAGGACGCCGGCGCAGCGTTGGCGCCACGGCCCGAAGGCGGCCAGGAGCGCCAACGCGGCCGCAATGCCAAGCGTGGCCGCGGGCGCGATGACGACCGTGACGAGTCGCGGCCGCCCGAGCGCAAACAGCGCAGCCGCGAGGATCGCCCGCTGGGCCGCGAGCCCCGCGCCGCCCGCCCCGCGCCCGCCGATGCGGCGCCAACGGCTTTCGACGCCAAGCCGCCGGTGATGCAGTTCCGCCGTCGTGGCTGATCCCACCCGCCGGGGTCGGGTCCAGCGCTGGCTGGCGCCGATCCGGGAGCAGTTGAGGCAGGGTCTATCGCCGCCCGCCGCCGCCCTGGCCCTGAGCCTTGGGCTGTGGCTGGGCCTCTTGCCGGTGCCTGGCGCCACGACCCTGGCATGCGTGGCGGTGGCCCTGGCCTTGCGCTTGAACCAAGTGCTGATGCAGGCGGTGAACTACCTGGCCTATCCCTTGCAGTTGCTGCTGCTGCTGCCCTTTTATGCCGCTGGAAGCCGCCTCTTCGGTGGGCCCGGCCTTTCCCTGAGCCTGGGTCAGCTGCTGGACCGGGCCCATCAGGCGCCCTGGCCCCTGCTGAAGGACCTATGGCAGGTGGCCCTGCACGGGGTGGCCGTCTGGGCCCTGCTGGGCTTGGTGGCGGTGCCGTTGCTGTGGGCCGCCTGCTATGCCTTGCTGCGGCGCTCCTGGTGGCGGACGCTCGTGGGCTAGGCTGCAGGGCGGCTTGGCTTGAAAGCCGCCCGACACTTAGCGATAGTGTTACCCCCTTCCCGCTTCAGAGCCTCCGCCATGCCGTTCGACCTAGCCTCCCTGGAAGCCCGCCTGCTGGCCCCTTTGCCCGATTTGAGCCGCCTCTCCGCCGAGGAGCAGATGGCCCTGATCGAGGAGAAGGCCGCGCCCGGCGAGAGCATCGTCACCAAGGGCCGCCTGCTGAAGCGCCTGAAGGATTCGGTGGCAGCCAAGAAGCCCTTGCGTTTCAAGCTGGGCATCGATGCCACCATGTCATCCCTGCATTTGGGGCACGCCATCCCGCTGATCAACCTGCGGCGGATCATGAAGATGGGCCATGAGGTCGACCTCATCTTCGGCGACTTCACCGCCATGATCGGCGACTCGGGCGGCCGCATGGAGGAGCGCCCGGCGCTGACGGCCGAGCAGGTGAAGGTGAATGTGGCCACCTTTGGCGAGCAGGCCAGCAAGGTGCTGGACCTGAAAGCCAAGGGCCTGACCGTGCACTACAACAGCACCTGGCTGGGCAAGCTGACTTTGGCCGACTGGGTCAAGGTCACCAAAGGCATCGGCATCAACGCATTGATGCAGCGCGAGGATTTCCGCAAGCGCATCGAGGCCGGCCAGCCATTGAGCCTGGCCGAGGCCTCCTACGCCCTGCTGATGGGTTACGACAGCATGGTGCTGAGGACTGACGTTGAAGTGGGCGGCATGGATCAGTTCCTGAATTTCCATTTCTGCCGCAACATGATGGAGGCTTCCGGCCAGGAGCCGGAGAGTTTCGTGTGCTTCGACCTCCTGCCGGGCACCACCGGTGAGCGGGATGAGCAGGGCCGCCTGAAGAAGATGAGCAAGACAGGCGGCAACCACATCCCGGTGCTGGCCGAGCCGGCTGACCACTATGGCAAGGTCATGTCGGTGCCCGATGACGTGATGTGGATCTGGTTCCAAGGCCTCACTGAGATCCGCACGCCGGAGCTGGCCGCCTTGAAGGCCGAGGTGGCCGAGGGCCGCTTGCATCCCAAGGATGCTAAACGCCTGCTGGCCAGGGTGGTGGTGGCCACCTTCCACCACTATGACCTGGCTGTCGTGGGCGCGGCCCAGGCGGCCTACGACCAAAAGTTCGGCGCGGGCAAGAAGCTGGTACCGGATGACGTCAAAGAGGTCCCCCTTTCGGGCCATGTCACCGTGTTGGACGCCTTGCGTTCCGCCACGGGCGAGAGCGCCAGTCAGGTGCGGCGTTGGATCGAGCAGAAGGGCCTGCAACTGGTTGATATCGAAACCCAGACCTATGTGCCGCAGGAGGACCCTTGGCTGCGCCTGCCAGCCCAAGATCTCCAAGGGCAGGTGGTTAAAGTCGGAAAACGTAATTATTACAGGTTCATTTAGGCCCATTGATATAGATCATTTGAAGTGTACTAATCTTACAAATTTAGTAAACTTATTTCCTTCAATCCCTCGGCCTCAAGATGCCCATTTTCAACGATAACTCGCTGGCCATCGGCAACACGCCCCTGGTGCGCCTGAACCGGGTGGTGCCCTCCAACGCCCTAGTCTACGCCAAGGTGGAGAGCCGCAACCCCGCGTTCAGCGTGAAGGATCGGGTGGCCGCGAATCTGGTGCTGGACGCCGAGCGCAGCGGACGGCTGAAGCCGGGCATGCGCTTGCTGGAGGCCAGCAGCGGCAACACCGGCATCGGCTTGGCCTATGTGGCCGCCGCCAAGGGCTATGGCCTGACGCTGGTGATGCAGCAGGGCATGAGCGAGGAGCGCCTGAAATTGTTGAAGATGCTCGGCGCCGAGGTGCGGCTCACCGACCCCGAACTGGGCATGCAGGGCGCGGTGGACCACGCCGAACGGCTGGAGCGCGAGGCCCCGCAGACGTACTATTACACCCGCCAGTTCGAGAACCCCGCCAATCCCGCCGTGCATGAGCAGACCACCGGCCCGGAGATCCTGGATGCCCTGGGCGCCCCCCCCTTCGCCGTGGTGGCCGGCGTCGGCACCGGGGGCACCATCACCGGCCTGGGCCGCTATTTCAAGCGCACGTTGGGCGCCAACACCACCCTGGTGGCTGTGGAGCCCGCCAGCCTGCCCGCCCTGACCCGGCACCTGGCCGGCCAGCCGCTGGAGCCCGCCGGCAGCCTGATCCAGGGCATCGGCGCCGGGTTCGTGCCCAAGGTGCTGGACTTGAGGCTCGTGGACCATGTCGAGGCCGTGCGTGACCGCGATGCCATCATCATGGCCCGGCGCCCGGCCCGCGAGGAAGGCCTGCTCTGCGGCATCAGCAGCGGCGCCGCGGTGGTGGCCGCCGTGAAGCTGGCCGCCGAGCCGGGCTTCCAAGGCAAGGCCATCGTGGTCATCCTGCCCGATGGCGGCGACCGCTATGTCAGCACCGTGCTCTTCAGCGACCTTTTTGAAGAGAAGAAGGCCGTCACGCTTTCCTGAACCCGAGGACCCCGCCCATGCCCGGCCTTTTCGACCCCTGGAACGTCCGCAGCCTGACCTTGCGCAACCGCATCGCGGTGGCGCCCATGTGCATGTATAGCGCCACCGACGGCATCGTCGGCGACTGGCACCTGGCCCATTTGGGCGCGCGGGCTGTGGGCGGCGCCGGCCTGGTGGTGGCCGAGGCCAGCGGCGTGCTGCCCGAGGGCCGCATCAGCCCCGGCTGCCCGGGCTTGTGGAACGAGGGCCACGTGGAAGCTTGGAGCCGGGTGGCCGCCTTCATCAAGGCCCAGGGCGCGGTGGCGGGCATCCAGCTGGCCCACGCCGGCCGCAAGGCCAGCACGGCCCTGCCGCAGCAAGGCGGCGGCTCGCTGAAGAACAGCGATGGCGGATGGGACACCATCGCTCCCAGCGCCATCGCCTTCGGCGGCGCGTTGACCAAGGTGCCCGCGGCCCTGGATCAGGCGGGCATCGACCGCGTGGTGGCCGGCTTCGCCGCCGGCGCCCAGCGCGCCTTGGATGCCGGCTTTGAATGGCTGCAGATCCACGCCGCCCATGGCTACCTGCTGCATCAGTTCCTGTCGCCCCTGAGCAACCACCGCACCGACGCCTATGGCGGCAGCTTGGATGGCCGCTTCAAGCTGGCGCTGGACGTGGCCCGCGCGGTGCGCAACGTGGTGCCCGACCGCCTGCCCCTCAGCATCCGCCTGAGCGCCACCGACTGGGTGGAAGGCGGCTGGGACCTGGCCCAGACCATCGAATTGGCCAAGCGCCTGAAGGGACTGAGCGTCGACATCATCGACCTCAGCTCCGGCGGCAACGTCCTCGACGTCAAGATCCCCGTGGGCCCCGGCTACCAGGTGCCCTTTGCCGAGGCCGTGCGCAAGCAGGCCCAGGTGCCCACCAGCGTGGCGGGCCTGATCACCGACGCGGCGCAGGCGGATGCCATCATCCAAAGCGGGCAGGCCGACCAGGTCATGGTCGCGCGGGCCATGCTGCGGGACCCGCATTGGGCCAAGCACGCGGCCATCGCCTTGGGCCAGCCGGATGCGGTGAAGTATCCTGCGCAGTACGCGCGGGCTTGAGCATCGGAAGTTCTGATCTGGGCCGGGCTGGGTGCGGGGCGCCTGTTCCGGCGCCTGGGCGGCCTAACGAGGCCCCCTGCGGCGCCTCCACAGGCGCCCCGCACCCAGCCCTTGCAGTTCTTTTTGGATAGGCTTGCAGCGCTTCAGCACACTTACAGCTTTAGGGACGACAACATGCCCGTTGAGACCCAACGTTATCCGCACTTGGACAAGCTGGAAGCCCAGTCGGTCTACATCATGCGCGAGGCCTTCGCCAAGTTCGAGAACCTGGCCATGCTGTGGAGCATCGGCAAGGATTCCAACGTGATGATGTGGCTGGCCCGCAAGGCCTTCTTCGGCAACGTGCCCTTCCCCGTGGTGCACGTGGACACGCACTACAAGATCCCGGAGATGATCGAATTCCGCGACCGCCAGGCCAAGGAGCTGGGCTTGGACCTGGTGGTGGGCGAGAACACGGAAGTGCTGAAGTCGGGCATCACCTTCCCCAACGGCAAGGCCACCCGCGTGGAGTGCTGCGGCACCCTCAAGAAGGACGCGCTGCAAGCCACCTTGCACCAGCACGGCTATACCGCCGTCTTCGCCGGCATCCGCCGCGACGAGGAGGGCACCCGCGCCAAGGAGCGTTACTTCAGCCCGCGCGGCAAGGATTTCGCGTGGGACTTCAAGGACCAGCCGCCCGAGCTGTGGGACCAGTTCAAGACCGACTTCGAGCCCGGCACCCACATCCGCATCCACCCGCTGCTGCATTGGACCGAGGTGAACATCTGGGAGTACATCCATCAGGAGCGGATCCCGGTGGTGGGGCTCTACTTCGCCAAGGACGGCAAGCGTTACCGCAGCCTGGGCTGCGCGCCCTGCACCAGCAAGGTGGATAGCAACGCGACCACCGTGCCCGAGATCATCGCTGAGCTGCGCGGCAGCAAGGTGGCCGAGCGCAGCACCCGCGCCCAGGATGCCGAGAGCGAGCACGCCTTTGAACAGCTCCGCGCTCAGGGGTACATGTGAGCGGCGCCGTGACCCCCCCCAAGAGCATGGCCGAGCAGGCAGCCCTGGACGCCGCCGAGCAGCTGCGCATCGTCATCGTGGGCCACGTGGACCACGGCAAGTCGACCTTCGTGGGCCGCCTGCTGCACGACACCGATTCGCTGCCCACCGGCAAGGTCGAGGCCATCCAGGCCAGCTGCAGGAAGCGCGGCGTGGATTTCGAGTACGCCTTCCTGATGGACGCCCTGCAGAGCGAGCGCGACCAGAACATCACCATCGACACGGCCCAGATCTGGTTCAGGACCCCCAGGCGCCAGTACGTGATCATCGACGCGCCGGGGCACAAGGAGTTCATCAAGAACATGGTCACCGGCGCGGCCCAGGCGGACGCGGCTTTCCTGCTGATCGCCGCCAATGAGGGCGTGCAGGAGCAGAGCCGCCGCCACGGCACCCTGCTGTCCTTGCTGGGCCTCAAGCAGGTGGTCGTGCTGGTCAACAAGATGGACCTGGTGGGCTACGACCAAAAAGCCTTCGATGCCATCGAGAAGGAATACCGCGCGTTCCTGAAGGGCCTGGGCGTGGAGCCCATCGCCTTCCTGCCCATGAGCGCCCGCGAAGGCGCCAACGTGACGCACAAGAACACGGAGCTGGGCTGGTTCCAAGGCCGCACGGTGCTCGACCAGCTGGACCAGTTCCAGGCGCCCCCCAAGCCCACCCTGGCCGCGCTGCGCTTCCCCATCCAGGATGTTTACCGCTTCGACGCCCGCCGCATCCTGGGCGGCCGCATCGAATCCGGCAGCATGAAGGTGGGCGACACGCTGGTCTTCTACCCTGGCGGCAAGAGCAGCAGCATCGCCAGCATCGAGCGCTGGTCCGCCGCCGCCACCGCCACCGCGTCCGCCGGCGAGAGCGTGGGCATCACCCTGACCGAGCAGATCTTCGTGGAGCGCGGCCATATCGCCACGCACAAGGAGAGCCCGCTGGTGCAGGCGCACGAGGTGCGCGCCCGGCTGTTCTGGCTGGGCAAGCAGCCGCTGGTGAAGCACAAACGCTACAAGCTGAAGCTGGCCACCCAGGAGGCCGAGGTCCAGGTCAAGGAGATCCGCAGCGTCCTGGATTCCAGCTCCCTCGACGGCAAGGGCGCGGCGGAGCAGGTGGAGCGCAACGAGGTGGCCGACCTGGTGCTGGCCTCGCGCACGCCCATCGCCTTCGACAACCACGACCTGTTCACCGGCACGGGCCGCTTCGTGCTGGTGGATGGCTACGACATGGCCGGCGGCGGCATCATCTTCGGCCATGCCTACACCCAGCCGGGCCTGGTGAGCACCGACATCCACTACAACCATGGCGCGGTCACGCTGCCCGAGCGTGAGCTGTTGAAGGGCCATAAAGGCGCCATCCTGTGGTTCACGGGGCTCTCGGGCAGCGGCAAGAGCACGGTGGCCAACGCCTTGGAGCGTGAGCTGACCCGCCAGGGCGTGCACAGCTACCAGCTGGATGGCGACAACCTGCGCTTTGGCTTGAACCGGGACCTGGGCTTCGGCGACGGCGACCGCAAGGAGAACATCCGCCGCTCCGGGGAGGTGGCCCTGCTCTTCGCCGGCGGCGCCAACGTGGTCATCACCAGCCTGATCTCGCCGTTCCGCGAGGACCGCGCCCGCGTGCGCGAGCTGGCGCGCGAGGCCAAGGTGCCCTTCCTGGAGGTCTTCGTGGATGCGCCGCTGGAGCTATGCGAGCAGCGTGACCCCAAGGGCCTCTACGCCAAGGCGCGCAAGGGCGAGATCGCGCAGTTCACGGGCATCAGCAGCCCCTACGAGGCGCCCGTGGCCCCGGAGCTGACGCTGAAGACGGGCGAGCTCACGGTGGAGGCCAGCGTGACCCTTGTCATCGACGCCCTTCTGCCGCTGATTCGGCCCAAGAAGTAGCCGGGAAGGGCTGGCACAAAAATGATGATTTGCAAAAAGGCCGAAGTGGCGGGAGAATAATACCCGGTTTTCACCGGGCACGCGGCGGCCCGGGACCAAGCAGCGCAGTACGCGAAAGCGGTACGCAAAGGACAGCAGGAGGCAGCACGATGGGCGCGGTCAAGGGCAAGGTCAAGTGGTTCAACGAGAAGAAGGGCTTCGGCTTTATCGAGCAGCAGTCGGGCCCGGATGTGTTCGTGCACTTCTCGGCGATCAAATCGCAGGGGTTCCGGACCCTGGCCGAAGGCCAGGAAGTGACCTTCGACGTGGAGCAGGGCCAGAAGGGCCCCCAGGCCACCAACGTCGAGGCCGCGCACTGAGAAGCGCCCAGGATCATGGGTGAATGGCGGGGGAGCCGGAAGGCTCCCCCGCTTTTCTTTTGGGGGGCCGCCTTAGGCAAAGCCGCCCCCCTGTGATAGATTGGGACCATGGAGAAGCATCGCGCCTACTATGAGCTTTTGGACCGCCTGCCCCAAGGCGGCTGCAGCATCTGCCACGCCGTGGGCGTGGGCATGGACAGTTACTTGAACAGCTACCTGGAAGAGGGCGTCACCGATGAGGACAATTGGGGGGCCCTGAAAGCCGCCCACGGCTGGTGCGGCCGGCATGCCCGCCGACTGGAGGCCAAGGCCGACGGCCTGGCCGTGTCCTTGTTCTATGGCCACTTGATCGACGAGGCCCTGACCCAATCGTTGGGCGCCTGGTCGGCCCTGGGGCGCCTGAAGGACGCCCTGTCATCCACCAAGGCGGCGCCCTGCCCCGGCTGCCAGCGCGAGCGCGAGTCGGAGGCCGGCCATTGCCATCTGATGGCCCAGGCCGCCGGCGAACCTGAAGCCCAGGCGCCCATGCGCCTGCACCTGCAGCTTTGCCTGCCCCATTTCCGCGAGAGCCTGCGCCGCGCGGAGGGCGCTGGGGCGGACTTCCTGCGCGACGACCAGGGCGGCAAGCTCAAAGCCCTGCGCGCCGAGCTGGAGCTCTTCGTGCGCAAGACCAGCCATGATGGCGGCGTTCACGAGCCCTTGGGGCCGGAAGCGGACAGCTGGAAGCGCGCCTTGAAGCGCTGGTATGGATTGCATTACCCCGACGGAGGCGAACATGGACCCCGCTGAAGCGCAAGACCTGGATTTCATCAACCTGGTGACCCTGGTGGCATCGACCGCCGCCTCGGAGCTCGGCGAGAAGAAGGCCGGCAATCCCGGCGGCAAGCTGAACCTGCCGAGGGCCCGCCAGTTCATCAACATGCTCAAGGTGCTGAAGGGCCGCACCGAGGGCCGCCGCAACGAGATGGAGGACAAGGTGCTGGGCGCCGTGCTCTCCGACCTGCAGTCCCGTTACGTGAAGGCTTCGGGTTTGGATAAGGAAGACCCCAACATAAGCCTGCTGGGCCGCCTCGCCGCCCAAGCCTACGGGCAAGCCAAGAAGCCCTGAGCATGCGACGACTCCCTTGGTTCATGGCGGCGCTGCTGGCGCTTCCATCCACCCCGCTGATCGCGGACGACTGCAACGAGCTCTTCCAGCAAGGCGCCTTGACCCAGGCCGAGGCTTGCTTGCAGGCCCAGGCCCGCCAACGGCCGCAGCAGGCCCGCGCATGGTACCGCCTGGGCTTGGTGCGGGCGGCCCGCGGGCACTATCGCGAGGCCGTCGACGCCCAGCGCCTGGCCGTGGGCCATGCGCCGGGGCTGGGCCAGGCGTACTGCGCCCTGGCGCTGGACCTGCGGGAGAGCAACCAGGGCGTGGAAGGATTGATCGCGGCCCGCGAGGCCGTGCGCCTTCTGCCCGACTATGCGGGCGCCTGGAACCTGCTGGGCAATCTGGAGCTGGACAACGGCCACCGGCCGGAGGCCTTGGCGGCCTATGACCGCGCGTTGGCCCTGCGCGCCGACTATCCCGGCGCTTGGTTCAACCGGGGCCAGCTGCAGGAGCGCGGCCGGCTCTTGGAGGAGGCCCGCCGCGACTACACCCAGGCCTTGGCCTTGAAGCCGGGTTTTGGCGAGGCCCGCCTGGGGCGCGGCGAGCTGGCCCTGGCGCATGGGCCGTTGGCCGAGGCCGAGGCCGACTTCCAGATGGCGGCCAGCTCCGGTGAGTGGCAGCCCGAAGGATGGTGGGGCTTGGAGCGCGTGGCCAACGCCCAGGGACGCAAGGCTCGGGCCGCGGAATGCCGCGAGCGCTATCGTGCGGCGGTGCATGAGCGCGACCGCCGGTTGGACCGCCAGCGGATGGAAGGCCATGAGGAGGTGCAGCCCTACGAGCCGGGCCTGCCCTTGCCTGGCGTGCCGGAAAACTTTTGAGGGGTCGATGAGCGAACGCATCCAACGCTGGGCCTGGCCCGTGGGTGCCGTGACCGCCGCCCTCTTGGCCCGCTTGCCCTCCTTGGGCCTGTTGCTGGACCGTGATGAGGGAGAATTCGCCAGCCTGGCCTGGCTGTGGCGCAGCGGGCATGGCTTGCCCTACCGCGATTACCTGGAGCAGAAGCCGCCCCTGACCCTGTTGCCGCATGCCGTGGCCCAGGCGCTGGCGCCCGCCGATGGCGTGGTGGCGTTGCGTTGGATCAGCCTGTTTTGGACGCTGGCCACCGTGCTGGCGGTCTACGCGTTCATGCTGGCGTTGGCCCGCGGGGGGCGCTTGGGACCGGCGTTGCAGCGCCTACCGCAGCGGTCCAGGGCCGTGGCGGGGGCGGCGGCCTTGGCGGCGGGCTTGCTCTTCAGCAGCGCGGGGACGCAGGCTTTGGCCGCCAACACGGAGTCCTGGCAGACCCTGCCGCTGCTGGGCGCCCTGGCCCTGGCTTTCGTCGATGAACGGCCCGGCCTGGGCCGTTGGTTGGCCTGCGGCGCCCTGCTGGGCCTGGCATCGCTATTCAAGCAGCCTGCCGTGATCGGCGTGCTGTGGCTGCCCTGGGCGGCGGCGGATCGCTCGACGGGGAAGGCGCTGGTCGCGACCACGGCCGGAGCCGCCTTGGCTTGGGCCGCGGCTTGGCTGCCTTTTGCTTGGCTTGGCGCCGGTCCGGACCTCATCCATTGCACCCTGGCCTACAACCAGGCCTACGTGCTCGCCGGCCAGCCCCGGGCTTGGGGCCGGGCCATGGGCCTGGTCCTCCACCTGGCGCCGGAGCTAAGCCCGGCGGTGGTCCTGGCTGGCCTGGGTTTGTGGCGCTTGCGGCGCGAGGGCGCAAGGTTGGGTTGGCTGCTGGCCTGGTCCGGCGTGGGCCTGGTCAGCTTGGCGGCCTCGGGACGCTATTACCCGCATTACGCCATCCTGCTGTTGGGGCCGTTGGGCGTCCTGGCGGGCGTGGGCGCCCTGGCCGCTTGGGACGCAGCCTGCGCGCCGCTTTGGCGCGGGGTGGCGGCCCTGG
>Ga0182030_10014438_pt1 | contig 15591 bp, 16 predicted proteins | sample 812S3MmetaG_FD_121299 | JGI IMG/M metagenome (GOLD analysis project Ga0182030, IMG submission 121299) | Permafrost microbial communities from Stordalen Mire, Sweden - 812S3M metaG (Illumina Assembly) | ecosystem: Environmental > Terrestrial > Soil > Wetlands > Permafrost | place: Sweden... | reverse complement strand
GACGTCTTTGAAGCGATTCGCATTCTGAGCTTAGCCGCTGTTCCTTCTCTGCTGCCTGATCCAACAGTGTCTGGATCTCTCCCTCCTCTTCTTTTCGCTTGCTTTGCATACTATCATTCTCTTCCTGTAGCTTTCTAGAGATTTCCTCCAGTTTGTGAATTCTCTTTGACAAGACTTCTTCCGATGCCGAATGATCATTATCACTATTCGGTCTCCCATCAACGACCATCACATTGGCCGTCTCGGCCTGAGATTCCAGAGTTTTTATATGTGCAATTTTTTCTTCATTGTTCTTGCGTAATTCCGCCAACTCTTTGTTCTTCTGCGACATCTCAGTGGTCAACTGATTGACTTGTGCCTTGGCCTGATCAATGGAAACCATCAACCCTTTGATTTGATTCTCTTTCCTCTCGTCCTCCTGATGAAAGATTTCGGATTCTTTCGCCCAGTTTGCAAGGTCTGCTGTATACCTTTCGATCTGGCTCCGAGCGATCTGCAGTTCGTCTCTCTCCTCTCTATGCTCCTGCGTCTCCCTTAGATTCCTGTCGTTCGAAGTAACGCCGTCAGAATCAATGGATCTGGTTTCATCAGATTCAAGGCCTGTTATCTCCGACGAAGTCCCGATGCCAACTTCCGAAAACTCCACATTCTCTAGATGTAGAACTCCCCAAAAGCGTCGCAGAAACTCCATTCTTACGCAATGTGCTGTTACAACTTGTTTTCCACCTACCTCCATGTCGTTCAAATATCTGAGAAACAGGTGGGACGCACTTTGAGTCAATACTTTAGTTACGGGCCTACCGTATCGCCAGCCCACTTTCACTTCCGTATAGTCCTGGGAAATTTTGGATGGCAGTGGCCGCTTTTTCATGTTCTGGCATAGTTGTTGGTACAGGAGACATAGCTTATCCAGCATGAGGTCGAAATTATATTCCCAAACATCTCGAGGTCTTATGTCTTCCAGACATTTTGCAAAGCTTTCCCGGGTAACGTCTGTGTTGCAGAAAGCGTCTATTTGATCAGAGTGAAAGCCGTGCGTACGTGCCGCTTGTCCATAATTATAATAGTCCAATGGCGTTGGTTCCTTGATCTTAACTCTTTCTTGGCCAGGTTCCGTCTTGGCTGCAAAGTAGCCCAACCTGCCGTTCCGCATAGCATGAAGTACCATGCTCAGTAGGTGTATTTCGAAGATGTCTGTTTCTCCATCGGATATCGTCAATCTTGCGAACTCCCCATCTCGATTATCTTCAACTAAAATAGAGCTGCTTGTCTCAGGATTTTTCCAGATCCATCTTAAAGCCGATTTTATATCTTTTAAACTGACGGGGATTGCTTTCAAATTTTTGGGTAAAAGCAACCTTAAGATGCTGACGATTTCGTGGAGATAGGTGACATCCCCTGAGTACGTATTTAGAGTTGGTATCAAGCTTGTGATTGAAAGAATCCTAATCAGAAGACGGTCTCTAGTTTGGCTGTCTTCTGCTGCAAACAGTGAGCCATTTCCCATATTCTCTATGATGTGCTCTCTATCAGCAGATGATATCGCAGGCGCCCTGCTATCTAGAAGCTCAACATCCCGGGCAGTTACTTCAATGATGCGGCCGTTATCATCTGTCAAGATGAAAATCCAGACCTTGTAGACAAGTTCAAGACAGTTGATCTTTTGCTAAGTAGGTTAAGTATAAGTTTAGCTTGTAGCTGAAGAATACTTACATCATCAGAACCCTCTAGGCTACTCTTTTTCAGGCCTTTGAATGCCATCCATAATCCCGGAATGCCTTTAAGAGCTGATAGCGCACTATCTAACTTAGATCTGTTCTTTATAGCTTTCAAATTCTTCGCGCTATCCCTAGAGAGGCCTATTCCAACTTGCTTCGCTGTTGTCTTATCTTCTGATTTAAAAATATCTCTGACCACAATACCCGTCGGAATAGCTGTTGAGCGATTGTTGCGGTTCTGCTGAGACGAGAGAAATCTTGTTGTCCCAATATCTGTTTCATTTAGCTTGATCAAATTCTAATGCCCTTAACACTTACCTTGATCATAGAGATTCACTATCCACCACTGGTTATCATATTGGATGCAGTCCTTAGCAGCCTGAATGCGCGAGTATCCGTCCCCATAACATATCTCGATATCACAAGCTCTGATTGGAGATGATGCTGCAGGTATCTGAGAGCAGGTACCGAAATATTGCCGTGAGTAGTCCAAACGCAATTTTTCAAATGCGTCTTTGTTTATCACGGCGTCAATGAAGTTTCTGGGTTCTTTTCTGAATGTATCGTTGACGTCGATCTCCAAAAGTTGACGGAAGATTTCCACTTTCTTTTCCTTTTCCTTACTGTCGGAACTTCCACCATAGCGTAAGTTGGACAGGTCAATTCTGACACAAGCAAGAAAGTACTTGTCATACTGAAGCTCTGTATCTACGTGGGTAGTCATGTTGCAGAGTTTCGAATAGGCGAAGGGTGCTCCGCATATCTTGACACCAAAAGAGGTCACAATGTCAGCCCCATTGATAATGTCAGCCCAACAATGGCCTTGTCATCCTCAAGTGTCAGCAGAGTCCCTTAAGACCGATAATGAGATCTAGCCCGGCTGAGCTGCAGCGTCTAATTTCGACCGTACGGCATAATATGGACGCTTTGAAGCTTCAGAGGCGCAGGACTGCTGCGGCAGGTACTTTATTGCCGCCAAAGAGAGTTATTCAGCAGTCGAAATTAGGTCAAATCATTCAGACACATGTACAGTCACAGAGCCCGATGAGATTTGGGAGGAATCAGGGAAAACTGTTTGGAAGTGCCGAGGGATTGAGATATTTCGAATGGAAACTGACTATTAGCAAGGAGAGGTATGACTTGCTACTCAAATTGAGGCACCCAAACATTATCAATATTGATGAAGGAGAATGCCCTGTCGATGATGACGAGTTTTCGTTGGAATGGGAATGCGTCCTCCGAATCTTGAATCCAATAGGAAACCAGACAGCACCTATAGAAGGCTTGATTGACTTACATCGAATGTCCGTGGATGACGTGATCAACTCGCAAAGAATTCTCATCTTGGACATATATCAGATGTGTAAAAATGTGAGAAACTACGATTTGATACAAAATGGTTTATGATAATCTGATTCTGTTCCAGATATTAGCTGCCTTGGACTATCTATCACACGAATCTCTAGTAATGGGAGATTTCTCGGCGAAGGACATCGCATACACTGCCACAGGCTACAAGATCAGTAAGTCTATTTGCTATCGCAAAAAATCAATTTTTAATTTGCGCCAGTGAATGTAGACAAGTCGGAAACCGCAGATGGAAGGACGGAAATTACAGATCTCCGATCAGTTGGCGTGGTAATGATTAAAATGCTCACAACAACAGAGATCAATAATACGGAGACTTTGAAACTACCAAATGACAAGCTTGATCATTCAGAGGACTATACGGACTGCAGGCTCTTCTTAGAGATTGCATCAAAGGTACAGATCGATCTCGGAAGTTATCGTAAGCAACTGTTGCACTTAAAGGATGTACAATTAGCGACTTGGACGCATATACCGTTGGACGAAGAACTACTTGAGAGGAGTCGTAGCTTGAGCGTTGATGTTGGCTTACAGCAACTAAGTGTTTTGTAGAGACTGGTATTGCCGGTGTCAGACCTTAATGCTGCTTAGACTTACGGCTGGGGTGAACGTCTTTCTTCTGAAACTATGGTAGGCAGTCAACCTAACCCTCTCAGCCCGCCTTTTTCAGCTCGACCAGGAGGTTTTGATTAAGACATAACGGCATTTATTGGACGAATCTTGCCCGCCTGCCTTACCCCTACCTGGAAGGCGTTAACCTCCCAATAACATGGTCATGCGGCTTGTCTTGCATGAATAACACTATTTTCAGAGTAGCCTTGATGCCGGACAACGCCTTGCTGCTGCGGCAAGGCCTCCCCACGACTCAACAAAAGCGGGGAGAACTGCGCAGAACGGCAGAGAAGTGACGTGGTGAGGGAGTACAAATTCAGAGCTCCGCGCTTCAGCTCTGTCGACTCGATCATCCAACAGTTCGATTTTTCTTCGGCACCCAGCAATCCTACAGCTCTTTCGGCTTCGAACCCTCCTATCCTTGAATAGCCCAATTTCCACCTACTCAGTGGCTTTAAATGGACAATCACGATGAAATTGTCGACGGGGAATCAACAGATGAAACTGATTGCGATATGAAATGCGAGATACAACCAAGAGATGTAAGGACCAATGATAATTGAATGAAGTTTACCCTATGCTAATTTCAAGGCAGCTGAAGCGCCAGAGAGCGGACATTTCTGATATTGAGAACTGTACGCCCGAGTATCTCGAGAATGAAAGTCCTGACGACGGAGGTTCGGAAGATGAGTACACAACACGTCTATCAAAACGACAAAAGCGATTCGATTTAAGTTCAACTATCTATTCCTCGGATTCCTCGGAGCAGTTGCGGGCAAAGTTCGACGATTTCTTGTTCCTACAATGCCGCAAGAAAACACGTCCCTTGTCCCGGCAGGCACTCAAGATGGATATGGAAAGCTTCTTCAATTTCTGCACTGCTCATTTTAACATCTCGCGTAATATCAAGTCACTTTATTTTAGAGCCTCTAATGGTACAGAGTGCACCGCGTACAGAAATGGCACCAATGGGCAATGGCAGCACATGCTCGATTTCCTTGATCAGGATGAGCCGCCACGGATTGATGTCTTCATTGGTAATGACCAAAATGACGAAATCGACTTAAAGACCTGGTTTGAGTGGCTAGATCCTTGCGAAATAAGCGAAGTAAATATCATCCAAACCCTTAGTTCATTATGATGTCTACTGCTAACTTGCTCAAGGAGTTGAGAGAACTCGCAGCCGAACTTCGCAGTTGCTATGGAAATTCTGATAAAGATGTCGGTCGCGTGCTAAAGAAGATAGAGATACTGGTGAAAGTTGGGCAAAAATGTATGCTACAAGGTTAGGTTTTAAGGATACAGACTACTATACCCATTCGTGTTAGATAAATGAAGCAACCCTGGTTTTAAATTATAGCTTGATATCACTTATCTACCAAATTGATAGTGTTGAACCTCTTGATTAGGCGGCCACTGTCAATCTTATTGTCAGGATTACGTACCCTGACTAGTTCGGATTTTAATGTATTCATGAACATACAACTTTGATTAATAGCAATTGGGTCAAAATGCTTAATATTGAGTGCTCTCCCGATGACAACCTTTTCGGATCTCCTACAGCTTTTATATATGCTTTTACGGCCGGTACGTGGTTGTTTTGATACGGTTTTGGTGAAGTTTGATCGCATTACCTTGCAAAGGATCACGTGCTTCTCGGCCAAAAAAAAGGGGCTGGTTGTTATGGCCTGAGGTCACTCCAAGAGACTGGTCACTCCAAGTGTCTGGTCACTCCAAGAGACTGGTCACTCCAAGAGACTGGTCACTCCAAGTGTCTGGTCTCTCCAAGTGTCTAGTCACTCCAAGAGACTGGTCACTCCAAGTGTCTGGTCTCTCCAAGAGACTGGTCTCTCCCAGAGTCTGGTCTCTCCAAGTGTCTAGTCACTCCAAGAGACTGGTCACTCCAAGTGTCTGGTCTGCCCCCGAGTCTAGTCTCTCCAAGTGTCTGGTCACTCCAAGTGTCTGGTCTCTCCAAGAGACTGGTCTCTCCCAGAGTCTGGTCTCTCCCAGTCTCGAGCTAGTCACTCCAGACCTGAACGTCCAACGTCGTCACCCTCCTATCGTCACCGCCACCGCCACCGTCACCGTCACCGTCACCGTCAATCGCCTCCACACTCTCGTCGGCTTATCTAAAGTTGACCCATGTTTCCCGGCACAACTACTTTCTGGATTCATAACCGAATTATCGCATGCTTTTAGAGTAAGGCGACTACGTTCACTGGGGACAGCACTAGCGACACAAACACAATATGATCTTGTAAACAGTCTTTAATTCCTTTCATACTATACAGTAACAATCAGAGGGGTTTTCTGAAGAGTCCTTCCTACAATTTTGTTGAAGCCTTGTTGGGTGGGGCAATCGGGCCAAAGGAATAAGCCCTACCAAAACTTGCTAAAGAGCATATTAGAACCCGTCTTGAGGAGATGCTTGGATGGACTCGGACTCACCTTGGGCATTACCCCAACTTTGATGTTGATGGTTTGACGGCCAACTGCCATTGCCGCTGTCGTAGGTCTTAGTGCCAGCATTGTTATTTCCACCATTGTTTGCTGGTTCCCCGATTTGGCGCCAATTTTGGGTGCGAACGCAATACCACCTTGGCAAGCCATGATAGAGACCCAGCTTGACTTGTGTCTCCGCATCCATTGGCATGGTGTGGAGGTATTTGCAGCCTACCTGAGTGAAGGCGCAAACGCCCTCATGGATCCATTTATCACAATAGACCTTCTCACGTCGGGCCGAAGAAGCCATTGAAGCAGCCACGATGCTGTCGATTTGAGCCTATATAAGTGAGCACCGATACACGTTTCTGGAGAAGCCGGCCTTACTTGTATATAGTTCTCAGACCATGTTGGCACGGATTGTGGAACAAATATTTCTGGGTCTTGTTGGCTCCAAAGATTTCGGGACCGAGGTGGTGGGAGAACAGTGTATGGCGGGACTTTATTCTCATCGGTAGATGGAGCCATGGAGGTGGCTCGATATTTGAAGGCATCTGGATTCGTCATAGGCAGGTTGTACTTTTGTTGAGTGACATCTGATCCTTAACTATTAAAAACAGCACTATTCTGGCACCATCGAAGCTGGTTGCTATTGTATGTACCAGATAGAGAAATGTATCAATTGCCGTTGTTTAGACGTTCAACTCCGCCGTTGTAGCCACTATTGTTATTTCCGCCCTTCAAGCCACAACCTCTGTTCCAAGAAAACATCTTATCGGAAACTTCATTATGCCTTATTCCAGAAATGTTCTCTTTTGATTTTCTGTCTCCTTCGGAAACAGATCCATCCGTAGAATGCGTGTCTATTATTTTCCATTCCGAATTCCAAGCCTCGGAAAATAATGCCTCAATGACGAAGGCCATGGTTGGTAAGCCGGCGACGAAGGCCCAAAGGACCGACAGACATACAAAATCAGACAAGAACTGCAATATATAGTTGCTGATAGCTGACACATCGAGCTTGGGATTGAGTTCCATCGAAGCGCCGAGAAGCTTCAAGAAATGGGCCACACCAAGACACAAAAGACCTCCACCAAGTCGCATAAAAGAGGACATGATAGGTCTTGAATCGAAAGCAAGCATAGGCAAGTTGTCGAAGATGTTTTCATAGAGATCATGCGTGAGTCGATCAAGATTCCAAGCTCTGGAGGTAGCCATGGTGTTCGTTTGATTTGAGGAGCTTTGAGGGAGGATCTGAATCCGTGTGAGCGATTTTGGAGGATAAATACCTGGAAGCCGTGGGTATTTATAATTGATTGCAGACCGCCGTTGGTCTATTTCCGCAGCGATTCCTACAAATTACTGATGCTTCCGTAGAACACTGCCTACTCAGAATTTCATGCAAACGATCGCTGTCTCTCCTGTTCAAGGCAGACTACTAGACCTGTCCATGTAATTTGTAGTGACTCACATGAAAGTATGCCTTACGCATGGCACTAGTGGCAAAGCCATGTTTGAGATCAGCGGGAGATGCAAGATGGATCATTGTTCCTAACCTTAAAAGACTGAAAATACGTGTGGTTTTTATGCAAAAAGGGCATTTGCCACTCGGATCCGACTCTCCTTCCAGTCCAAGCAAGTGGCGAAGGCAAGGAGTACACGACATCAAAATGGAGCAGCAGGAGTGAAATTCATACATAAGGTCGGATATGTGGGCTCAGAGCATGTCTGGTTAACATAAATTGACCATCCTCCCAGCTTCAGCACCTTCTATCTATTCCAGATTCTTAGTCTTACTTCCGTATCTTCCTCCTAGCATTATCAATGCACAGCTATCGATTTACATCTCCAAACGTCTTCACTTGGCCAAACAAACATCTCAGCGATAGTGGCTCTTTTGGCTTTACGAGATCCTCATCACATTGTCGACCTTAATATGCTGGCCAATATAACTAGTGAATCCATTAACAATCTCGACAACTCGGATACCCAACGAATCGATACAGGTTGCTTCGTTTTGAATGTCAACTCCAAAGAAAAAGACCATCATACATGTATGGCAAAAAGGTGAGTATTCTAAATCTTTATTGACCTCTCTCTGACCAGATCATAGCTTGGGGAAGACTACTACGAGTACGAAAGATATCTCGCCAGCAGTAAATTTATTGCCTCCGCATTACTTTGCAAGAACTGAAGCCATTGTTCCTATGGAAGATTGTGGAACCCCTTCGACTGAATCGGAAGATTGGGGAGAATGTCTCGCCGAAATCCGAGGAGAAAGTCTGTCGCCAGTTCAGATGTCAACGGATAGATCTATTTCCGATGGTTCTCTCTCCGACGGAGATGTGGAAGGCGATGAGAATATTTCCGGAATATATTGTGGCAAAGCTTATATCTATGAACCTTTGGAGGATTGGATTACAAACTCCACGGCAGACCATGATCTAGAGGTACAGTCGAATATAGGGATCGACGAACCGTTTCTAGGAAACTCCATCCCTCTAGAGGCTCACTTAGCTGCAAATTCTTCAGAATCATGGATGGATTGGGTGGAATGGAGCAAACTAATGGACGACCAACTATCCAACGAAAAGGTCAGTGAACACGAAGTCACCAAATGACTAACTATATCATACTACCAAATTCTAATGTGTCACAGAAATTGAAAAAGCGGGAAAATGAGCGCAGGAGAAAAGCTAACGAGGGTGCAAAGACCTATAGGCATCAGTCAACTAGAGCGGCTGCAGGCATTTCCAGGAAAAAAATCGAGAAGTATAGCTGGAAGGTTGGTAGCTATCGTGATTTTCAGAAGTCACTCATAGTGAAACTGAAAGTGACACTAAAGCCTGTCGATTTGGTGTTGTAATAGCAATTATAGAATGTTGAAAAGAATCGATAGATATCTACATTTAAAGCTCTATATTTTGTGGCATATCTTGTATTGATAAATTTAGGCTTGGCCCGTGTGATTACTCCTTAGGCGACGGTAAATAAACACCTTATATTATACAAATTAAATTGTTGCTATAGAGTTTGGGAGGAAGGATCCAATCACATGTTCGCGTACAAAGGCTTTTCGTACGCATGGGATAACTGTATGTCATTGATTACCACTCCAGATTAGGGCTAGCGCGATGCACGGCCCTACCCCAGGAGTACATAGATACATAGAGGGAGCCTCCTTACGAGCTCTCCCTCTTGGCATCCATAATCAACAATACAACCTTTGAATACGTACACGTATTAACTCCTATTCGTGCACTTAACTCTAGTACGAATACAGAGTTAAACAAACAAAAATGTTCTCTAGTCGCTTGTAAGACGGGCTTCGTCCGTTTGTGGTTGATGTTGAATTAAGGTTCATTCAGCCTCTAACAGGGGCCTAAGCCACACCAACCATATCGAAGAGGACCGAGCCATTGACTCAAACATTGTTCAAACTTATGAAGAACGAAAGGGAACCAACATGCACATTGATTGCTATAATATTGACAAACGCTTTAGGCTATATGATTTTGATGGGTTCGCTTACGGAAAGTATCCTATGTCCAAGTAGCTATTGCATGAAGTTCACTCTAGATGCCGGGCGTTTGATTCTAGCCTTGATGATCCACAAGCTCAAAGTAGTTTCACAATTCTCAGGTTTACTGATGATCAATCTACAATCCGACCTCCATATGGCATATACTCGCGTGACTTTCTGTTCGCGTTCAGAACCTCTTTTTGACTTAATTATACTTCCCGCACTGGCCGTGACGGCGCCGTAGGGATAGTGTCAAGTCGTCACTCAATGAAGAAGGACAGCCTGAGTCCCTAGATAAAGGCTTATTGAACGAAGGATATTAAGCTAAAGAGAGAAGAAGAGACTCAGAGAGTCAGCTCGTTTAAATACATGATTCCTGTCACGTGGAGCGCTAACTTGTCGTACGGCGCTACAGGTGTAGGGGGCAGAGTCAGGTGTAGGTCACGTGGCGGTAGGGACCGTCACACTGGCCCCGCAAATTAATAACTAAAATCGTTGATTAGATGCTTAGAGTTGACGAGGGAGCAAGATTTTGGTCTCTCGCCCGGAAAATATTTGTTCCACTAGATCTCATGTGAACGGCTTCAATAGGACTAGCGCTTCAGAATACCTTGCGCTAAACTAATTTAGCGAAACCCCCTAACTCAACACTTCGGAAAGGCTTTGGAGCCCCATTTTTCTCATCCGTTAACAGGGTAAGGTCATCATCTCATCATGTCCTCAATGTCCGCACACCGAATGAGTTCCGCTTAAGGTCATCATGTCAGCACTAAAATTTAAGGCCCATTTTTCGTATCCTCTTACAGGGTAATGTCCGCACCCAAATTTCGAGTTCCATTTACTCCGCAAAGCTTACGGTTAATACCATACTGCAAATCTGACAGCTCCGTCATTGCCGCACCTCTGAATTGCCAAAGGTTGGTCAGGATGTACAACACCTCCAAGCTCATTTCTATAATCGCCGCAGTCATGGTAACTTGGTTTCTAATCACTAAGGACTGCGCAATCATCCACAACAGCTCAGAACCATCAACCTATTCTTGAGCGGCTTCCCTCGGCCATCAATATCCGTTTCTCTCCTCGATCTCCTATGAATGCCGGTCTACTATTGCGTGTTTCCGTCTAGGAACATGCTGAACCTCAATTCACACAATCTCATCCACGCAATTAACCACTAAAGTTCCAGGCAAGTCAGACCCGCTCTTGTTTAGTCGATTAACCAAACCTCATACCGGTTAGTGTGCCTCCTCCCAAAGTCGATTCAACTCTGTCAAGACAGCTCCCCACCAGATAGACTCGCGTCTACAGCTAGGATAATTCTCCCAGCGCCAGGCTCGTAATTCAGCTGTACCGGAGGTGCTAACAGCAAGAGGCGATCGTTTTGTTGTTTGGATGCAGGCAGGCAAGGCGATCAAGGCAAGGCGAGGAATAGGTACTGGTGAGCCGAAGGGGAACTCAGCTATGTGGGGCGAGTGCCTTCTTCCCCGCGATTATAGCCTTCACCACTTCTACTACCCCACAACCTTACTGTGTCCTGAGCCGCCTTTGACAAAACAATGCACATTTGCTGACTTGATCGACCAACGCCCTCTCCTTGGCCTTCCATCACCCGTTATTTGGGTTATTGAACGAATGCTACGAAATTAGTACTGCCGTCTGCTTGGAATTAGGGGGAAGGGGAGAAGGGGAGAGGGGAAGAAGCGGTGATATTTCTGTGTGGACGCTGATTGAAAAAGCGGAGGAGTTGTTGTCGCTCGCTGTAACGCTTTGCAACACTGAGAATGGTGGATGCAGAGCAGTTCAACCCACTCTTTCTTTCACTCAGGACACCTCTTTTTCGTATTCCAACCTCGTGTTACCTTCACTACCAACGCTAGAACAAATCCGACTTCTATAAAAACGTTCCGCGAGAAGATCACAATCCTGCAGCAGCTACGCCGGTCACGGCATCTCTCGATACGAGGAATAAGGATGGAGGACCAAAGCACATGCGTGCGCATGGATTGCATAGTCACATGTGAGGGTGGGGCATACCAGTTGTACTCCCAGACCTGGACCGCATCAAGTCTTCTTTGCAAGATCCTATTCATCAACCTCCGAAGTAGGGGGGGTGGGATGGACGAGATGTACTTGAGATAGATATCCCAGTTCGAGTTCATCGAACGTCAACTCGACCAAGCAATTCTCAGCATTTGTCGAATCGACAAAATCACCGCCGGACGCAATCTTCCGACGGACCTTAGTCGGAGGCACCGTAAAACATCCCATAGCATCGACATAATAAAGAGTTAAAAGGCCAGTCTCCTAGTTCATTTCAGGCTCAAGGATGTCGCATCGAATTAGGTTGCACTAAGAGCAGCAGTGGAAAAACGAAGAGAAGGTTTACCTAGTTCTACCAACTAACAACCCATTTGACACCCCCAAGGCCCTTGGTCTTTATTCCCTCTTCACGTTTCGTCATGTCAGGTTGATGCCCAACCAGCAGTTTACATTGCACATGGGCTTGATCGCGTAATGAAATTCCCATGTCATTTTATTCCCCCTCTTGGGCTTAGCCAACTTCAGCCTGGGTGAAGACGTGGCGAGGTTCGATCCCGAGATTGAAATCCCCTCTTGGCGCTACCGTTTCATAATCCTTGTGCGGATAGAGTTTTGGTTTTTCTTTGTCTGTAGCAGCGACTTGTCGACTTCCCAGGGGAAAGTCTGTCCACAGCTTAAATGTCAACAGATGGACCTGTTTCCAAAGGAGACGGGGAACTTAATGAGAACATCTCGGAAATGGATTGCAGAGAAGCTTCGACCTACTTGAAAAATTGGACTATAAATTTCATGTTAGATCATGATCTGGTGGTGGCAAAATCGAAGATGGGGACTGTAACTCTGTCTTTCCGCAATTTGTACTAAGCTACACAATTCTAAGGCAACAGTGTCTTGGTCACTTCTGTCGCCTTACTCTACTATGACCGTATTCTTCGCTTGATACGAATTGCTATCTTAACAGGCCATATTGTAAAAGGCCGTACTATATCATATACCGCAAAAGCCAAGCAGAAAACAATTGCCGCATGTATTGCATGGCCAGTATAATAACCGTGTATTCTTATTAAGTAAGTCGAGACAGCCAAGACACTGATTACAAAAGTAATATCCTGGAATATCGTTCTCTTTGAATATGGGCTCGGGAGGATCTGTTGGAGGGGGCGGCTGTTGCATAGCGGGTGGAGTGGTTGATTGTTGAAAATACGATGGAAGTTTTTGAGTCTTCTATCTTCGTTAGACAAGAACACGAACGTAAATATATGCTCACCATTTTGGATTTTAGGGCATGTACTTAAGCTGATTGATAGCGATGTTTGAACAACCACTACGTTGTAGGTTCATCAAGTTATATATTAACGGACCGGAACAAAAACATGCAAAACTGCCTTGCCGCAGCATTACAGTCGGCTTCGAAATCGGCTTCGTTTTTGTAAACTCTTCGAGTTTTGTTGAGCTACATTGCCAAGACGCTTCGGTCAGCACTAGAACTCATTCGGGTTAGCTGTTTCTTTGTCATTTTATTGTGGCCTGCAGATTCCACCCGCCGCCCTTCGAAACTTGATGCTGACTTTCTTCCATTGTATTCCTTGAGGTTCCGATGTTCTCCGCAGAATGGTCAAGCCAAGATCATGTGCCGTCGTCATAGGGAAACAATTGTCTGCCTGAGGCAACAAATACCTCGGAATCTTGTACAGTAAGTTAGTGCCGCCGCTACTGCCTCCTCAGCTTGAACCTCTCCATTCTCCTATGTCCGCTTTCCCAAGACCATATCTTTGCAACCAGAGTCCGACACATATCCTTCACCAACTGACAATTTCAATACTTGTATCAAGCCCTATCGTCGCAGATGCCGTCAATTCAGCGCCCAACCACTGTCGCCGACATCACAGGTGTAAAACTGCCATTCGAAATTATACTTCAATTTGCTTTGGTTTTAGATGGAAGAGATTTATTCAACTTTCTAGAAGTGAATAACCAGATACGGTCGCTCTACTCGGATCAGGTCTTTTGGGAGAAGAAGCTCAATATATCGAGAAAAGGAATACCGGTACAATCGTTGCGTCGTCTCTACAATCGCAGGTATCGAGCAATTGGTTCATTAGAAGGGAAATGTATGCATACATCGATTGAAGATTCGATAGCGGAAGGCGAGGTCATGGATAAATTGTGTATATCCGAGGCAGAAAGCGGTCCAGCTCTTTTCGTCCGGTCGCGTACGGACGGAAATGCAGAGACAGAAATATTCGATTTTCGATCGGACCTTCGCTTCGAGGATCAGCTTTCCTTCACTCCAGATAAACTATTCGACTGTGGAAAGCTCTGCTTGGGAGAAGGAGAGTACACAAAGGTCATCTACTGTGTGAAAGACTGGTCGCTTGTGGCACAACTTGATACTGATCCGAATGATACATGGCTTTCTACTCATGGAGCGCGAAGCGTATGGAGTATTGTTGGTCCAGATAGTGCTTCGCTGTTACGTATCCATCAAATGGGCGATTCGGCCGGCAAAATCGAAGTTTGGGACAGTACAGTCAAGACCTGTAGAGGTATTATATGGCATCCCGAAATCAGTGGCTGGGTCAGCCTTCCCGGATCCGAGCAGTTTCTAACTGTAGATAAAAATGGCAATATCCGCGTCTGGGATATGTGCCATTTTACTTATCGCAATCTGCTGTTTGACTTGGGCGGCATTGGACCACTAGTCACTATCAAATGTCACGGCAATATTCTCGAATTTGTCACCAAAGTCGACAAAATATACCATACTACTTATTGCCATTTACACAATCAATCGCTGCCACCTAGGCTGCAGGGAACGCTAACGTCAAGGAGTCCAGATTCCTGGGTGGCTTTTTCGGATGGCACATATGTTTTGGGAGATATAGTAGACGAACAATACTGTTTTTCAATATTTACATCAGGTGGCAAAGAAGAGGGCTCGTTTCAGCACAGTTCTTCAGAAGACGCAATCACATTTATGGATCGTTATATTGTTACTGTGGCTTGCGGTGGAGATTTGAGAATCTGGAGTAAGCAAGGTGTACTGTTGTTTACTACATACCTTGGGTATCGGCATCCAGTATTGGTAGAAGGCGAGGTAGGCTGCTTGTTTGCTCTGGAGTTTTGTCAGGGATCATTTTCGCGGTACAAGACATGGGACTTCACGGATGACAATAAAGGCAAGAATAGTTAGTCTACTTATTGCTCTATACTTCCAATATAAAGCTTTCTCGTTGAGTAGTTAGACCTTTAGCTTGATAGGAAGGGCATGGTATTTGCATTTATACGCTATTAATCTAGGCTATTCATCGAGGTTTCAATTCTATTGTCGGTTCAATATTCTGTATTGGGTGATCATGTAATATGATGACCCGTTTGCTGCTGTAAAGCAGCCAGGTCTCCTATCAGGCCAAACTTTGATGACCAAAAACGACTGACCATAATGGCTCTAGTGCCACTTGGCACTGTGGCTTAATCAAATGAAAGAGTTTACACAGAGGAAGCCGATTCCGAAGCTCACTGAGTAGGATTCGGTTGCGGTGTCTCTTTGGACACTCTCTTGAGTTTTATATGCGCCACACTTAGTCAGCACTAGAATATTTCCGGTTAGTGTCAAGAGAACTTCTCTCCAGGCCCCCTAGCGCCTCAGTCATTCAAAAATCGGCGCTGTCCCAAATCTGCGGAAACAAATGAAGTGGCTTGGAAAACCGAAGAGAGCATGCCCGGAGCTATCGCGCTTGGAGAACCAGGTCCAGACGGACTCGACGAGCTTGAGCTGCGGCAGAAGGAAGCTAACGTGTGCGTGAAGAACCAAAATCAGACGTCACAGAATATACCGAATGGAGACCTTCTGGTTCTGCAGAAGTCAATTCCCTCGATTCCTGAAGG
>Ga0182030_10014437_pt1 | contig 15591 bp, 13 predicted proteins | sample 812S3MmetaG_FD_121299 | JGI IMG/M metagenome (GOLD analysis project Ga0182030, IMG submission 121299) | Permafrost microbial communities from Stordalen Mire, Sweden - 812S3M metaG (Illumina Assembly) | ecosystem: Environmental > Terrestrial > Soil > Wetlands > Permafrost | place: Sweden... | reverse complement strand
GCATGGACATAACGCCAACCGTACGTCCCATATCGTCGCGGCAATATCGCCGACCACGCGCTCCCAATAACTCGTTCAACATCCGAAACCGCCAGACCGACCCACGGATGGGTCAGAAGACCCACTCTTCCTCACCGATCTGACCCTCCGCGACCTGGGCTGCCAGACGACGACCGCGGCCCGCAAACTCGCCCCAGTCCGGCTCGGCGGGCTCGGGCCTCGGTTGCTTCTCAGGCGGACGAGCAGCACGCAAACGAAGGACCCGCCGCTTGCATGCTTCCGAGCAAGCCGCCGACCGGCGGCGGGCCGGGTGGTCGCAACCCGGGGCGACGCAGGACCGTGGCTCAGTTTCCTCCCGGCCTCTTGCCCGCGCCCGGTCGGCACCCGACCGCCGACCGTGCGACCGGCACCAGACGGCGCGGCCATCGATTGCGGCCCGGCAGCCCGGCCATGCGCAGGTGCCACCGTGGGCACCTCCCCCGAGTAGTTGGAGCAAAGCGACCTCGCCCTGCCCGTCGGAGAGGTTCGAGATCGCCCGCTGCACGGTGGAAAGTCGGGGGCGACCACCTCGGGCCAGGCGCCGGGCCGTGCGAGGCGGTGTCCCGGTGAGGTCGAACAACGCCGAGCTGCCGATCCGTTTCGCCGCCGCCGCCAGCACCAGGCCCTGGTCGATGTCGTGGTAGATGTGCTGGGGAGACCCGTCTAGGAACGCCCCGCCGCTCTTACCCACCGGTCGGCAGAGCAGCGGGTCGATGCGCACCGATGTCGGCAGGTCGTCCGGGGCCGGTCGTGCCCAGGCAACGGCCCGAGCGCGCAAGGTATCGATGAGCACCTTCCCGGTCTCTTCCGGGTCCGTGGTCACCGAGATCGCTCGGACCGGTCCGCGAGTCATGCCAATCGAGGTCACGCCAGCCAGAGAGGTCACCTCCAGGGTCGGCGGCGATCGGGTGGACATCGCGTACGACCGCGATCGCTTCGACGATGGAGGCGAACGGCCGCAGCCCGAGCTCTGCCGGCACCTTCGAGAGCGCCCCAGGCCCCGACAGGCAGCACCGGATGAGCGCTGGGAAGTCAGGCGCGTCGGGTTCCCACGGGAACGCCGGTACGACCGCGCTGAGGCCGGCGCTTCGTGCCTTGACGAGGACATCGACGGTCTGGTGGGCCCAGATGTGGTGGCCGTCGTGGTCGCGGCCGGTCGTGCCCGGAGGCGGGAGGAACCCACCGATCACGTGCTCGGTGAACGAGACGAGGTCGCCTCGTGCGTCGCGCACGGCGTAGCGCTTGGGGCCGAACACCATGGCCGTTCCCACCGCTTTGACGTCAAAGAAACTACGGCCGTCACCGAATGGGTCGAGGGCGTCGAAACTGGCCAGGCCGGTCCTGAGGGGCGCCAGTGCGAAGTCGGGGTCAGACGCCATGCGTGCCCCCGTCGGCAGCGAACGGCAAAATGGCGCCGTCAGTGTCCAGGTACCAGGCCGGGCCCACTTCGGCTTGAGCGAGCGCCATGAGGCACCGACACCCCGCCGCCACGGTCGAGGCGAGTGGCGGCCAGCAGAACGGCCCGGGGCGCTCGCCACCCGACTTCGCCGGGTCGAAGCGGGCCGGGTTGCCCCACACCATGGCGTTCGTGACGGCCCGGAGGGCGTCGGCCCGCCGGCGGTCGCGCTGGTCCTGGGCCAGCCGGCGGCGGCGCCCGAGGGCCATTGCGGGGTCTCCTCGGGGGTCGAGCTCGGTGCCGAGGACCTGGGCCCGGCGAAGGCCCCGTTGGCGGCCGCCCGGCACGAGGCGCACCGCCTGCAGGACCTCAACCGGGTGCCCGGCCATGACCGTGGAGAGAACAGCATCGGGCCAGGCAGCGTCGAACCGCTCCGCGGTGGCGGGCACCACGACCAGACGGCTGCGACCACCGGCCAGGGCAATCTCGACCGGTAGCGGCTCACCCCCCAGGCGAAGGACAACCCGCGTCAGGCCCCATCGCCGCCAGGTGCCCGCGTCGTGCATTTGAGCGGGGAGGTCTGGGGACGCCAGGAAGCTGCGGAGCTCGTCGGTGACGTCGCGGGCGGCGACGTCCTTGGCCGCCATGTGGTCCCACCACCCGAGCAGGATGGCCACGGCTGGGAAGGCGCTGCGGATATCGATGTCGGCGGCCGGGAACGCCACGCCAAGATGGGCGGGCTCGGCGTGCACCCAGCCGCCATGTAGGGCCGCCGTCCATGCCTGCAGCTCAGCGTCACCGACCTCGAACTGGGCCAGCGGTGCCTTGGTCCCCATCTGGGTGAGGACAGCAGCCGCCACGCTCCCGGGCGAGTAGACCGTACGAAGGTCGAGCCCAGCGGCCCACTGCCGAGCTTCCTTGGCCAGCTCGACAGCCAGCTGGCGCAGCGCCTCGACGACCGCGGTGACTATTTCCGCGCCCTCCACGTCCACGTCGACCGCCAACGGCAGGTCCACCGGGCTCAGGCCCCATGCCAAGAGGTGGTCGGCGAGATCGGCTGAGTCGACGCCGGCCAGGCCGTGGCTCGCCCCGAGCAGGTCAACGAAGCGGCCCGTGTAGTGGGTGAGCTTGCCGGTGCCGTTCGGGACCCAGACGCCTCGGCGCTCGGCGTCCTTGCCGTCCTCGGCAAAGCTCCGACGAGGCCGACCGAAGCCCACCCTGGTGCCATGGGCCGATACCCCTTGGGCGTAGAGGAGCGCCTGCCCGGTACTGCGCACCCACTCGGTCCGGCCGCGCTTGTGGGTCACGACCCCGAGGCCCCGCAGCCCGAGGGTGAAGCCGTCCGCCCAGCCGTCGAGACGGGCAGCGCCGAAGTGGTCGGCTCCGAGCGCCAGAACCCGACCGATGCCGGTGCCCATGAAGTAGCCCTTCCCGCTGTAGACGCGCTTGGCAAAAACACGCCGGTTGAACTCGGACAAGCTAACGAGCCGACGCTCACGCCGGGACGTCGCCGTCTGGACGGGGTGGGAGGCTGCCCACTCACCGAGGTCGGCGAGCGAGGCGGGCGAGCGGTCGACGAGGCCATCGTCGTAGACGAGCCCGCCATCGAGCACCAGGCTCCCGCTGGAAACGATAAAGGCCCCAAGCCCTAATCGTTCGGGCCGGGCTCCGCGTTCGGGCAGCGCGTGGTATGTAAGGCAAAGGCGGCCGCCGACCTGTTCGAGGCGATGGTGGACCGGGGCCCGCCAGTTCTTCAGGCCGGGCCAGTGCCGGATATTGACCGGGACGAGGGCCTGCCCGGTGCCGCTCACGGCAATGTCCTTCCGATGGCGTCGACGAGGTCGCTGAGCAGCCGAGCGTTCCCCACCCAGAACAGTGGAGGGACCGGAACGACCGCCCCGCTATCGGCGATGCGCAGCGAGCTGAGCGCGACCCGCTGAGCCCGCGTGATGAGCGGGTCGGTGACAACGGTGAGGCCGTTCGCTTCCCACGCCTGGTAGCCGAGAACGTTGCAGGCGTGGCAAGAGGGGACCCACAGGTCCGGGTCGAAGTAGGGCTCCTTGCCCGCCGGCCGGCCGGAGAGGTGGTCAGCGTCGGTGGCCGGCGCCCCGCAGTAGGCGCAGACCGACGTCGGGTGGTCAGGCACGTCTCGCCCAACTGGCCCCGGCCGAGAGCTGGTCGTGGCGGTCGTCATGACGCTCTCCGGTTGCGGCGAGGACGGGAACGACCGCTCTCAAAGATGAGGTCGTCGCGGACCGTCGTCTCGGCCAGGACGAGCACGGCGCGGGGGTCGTCGAGGAGCCGGTACCCGCTGATCGGCGGACGTCGTCGGGCCCGCTCCCGGAACGCCTCGGGACTGATCCGCTGCTCACGCAGGTCGCGTGTGAGGCGCATGTAGCGACCGATGCGCTGAGCGGTACGGCGGTCGGTATCGACCGTCACCACTCGGGGCGGGCTGGCGGCGTAGAAGGTCGCCGTCCACCTGGCCTCGGAAAGGATGGCGCTGGCCGGTCGTTCCTGGCGCGTGGGCTTGCCGATCGACTGGCTGGGCGAGAGCCCGAGCTCGCCGCCCCGGTCGATGCGCTGGCGGTAAGGGGTGCTGCCTCTCCGCTCGGCTCGGGCCTTTTCCCGCGCGTAGCGCTCAGCGGACGGCACGGCGGGACCTGCTTTGGGGAAAGGCCGGCCAAAGACGAATTGTCAGAGTGGCCGACGACCGGGTGCGTGATGCGGTGGCATGACGCGAGGACATACAGGCTCCTCGGCGCCACCGCTGGGAGGCACCCACCGATCGAGGACCATCAACCCCAGTTCTGCTACCGGGGCGGGACCCGCAAGAAGCTCGACCGCTCCTTCTTACGGCTGCTCCTCACATCATAGTGGTGAGCGCAGATGCCGCGTAGGCTTCTGACGTGCCCGAACAAGGACCTGTTGGTCAACAACGTCCCAGTAGCCATGCGCTGCGCCTGGCCGCTCGTCAGGCTCTCCGTGCACTCGATGAGCCCGACGACCCCTATCCGATCGTTGCCGGCTGGCACCAACGGATGCCAGACGAGCAGACCTCGCTCATGACCCAGGAGCTGATGGACGCCTGCCGGCCGCTTGAAAAGCACCCAGCGCTCAGGCTCATCGCCGGTTGCGGACACCTTGCCGGGTACTGCGCCGTCGTGGTCGACGGTACGTACGGGGTCACCGTCGCTGCCTTCCCGTACCTCCGCCCTCCCCAGCGGCGCACCGGAGGCCTGGGGGACCTTGCGCTCTTCCCGCCCAACGGCGGCGGAGCGTTGATCTACGGCTGGGGCGGGCAGCACATGTTCGTGGACGAATATCCGGATCCGTCTATCTTCAACGACCTGGAAGACCCCCCACAATTCGGCCTGGAGTACGTGTGGTTCCAGCTCGGCCCCCCCGCTACGGTTTTTGAGCCCGTCCCACCAGACTGCGAGACCGACAGCATCATCGGCATGGGTATGGCGGCCGAGGTGTACCGCTCCACGCTCGTTTGCCGGCGGTGCAATGCCAAGGAGCCGGTGAAAACGCCCACGCTGCTGCGCAAGCTGCTCCAGGCCATTGCGAGCGGTGAAAGCGAAGTCCGGCTCGGGTTGGCGCCCGCGGCTGTGCCCTCGTCCGACACACGGCCCATGGAGGCGGGGGTACGGAGCCCGGCGAAGGCTCCGAAGCGCTGACCTGGGGATCCTCTCGCTGCGGCCAGCGACGAGGCGTAAGATCAAAGCGTTCTCAAATAGGTGCCCCCGGCGGTGCGCTAACACCCCGGGGGCCGGACCAGGAGGGTTGAGCCCCATGGCCAGTTCCGACGCTACCCGCGACCCGCATATCGCCACCACGGTTGTCCGGGAAGGCCCGCCCCTCCCCACCACGGTTGTCGACGACGTACTTTCCGGTCTGGAGGCTGGCTTTTCGTCCGACCCGGCCGGGCCATCGATTGCTGTCGTGCTTGGCCACGGTGCCCGGGTCGACGTTTTCTCGGGCCACCTGCGCGCCCGGGATGGCGAGGGCTGGTACCGACGTGAGCGGACCTGGAACCGGGCCACCACCCGTCTCTCCCGCCTCGTCGTCGGTGCTGAGTCGGGCGCCATCACGCTCGGGGCCGTCCGCTGGTGCGCCGAGGCGAAGGTGTCGGTGCTCGTGATCGACGACAATGCCGACCCGCTGCTCGCCCCTGTCGGCGGGTCCGTCGATCCCCGGCTCCTCCGCCTGCAGGCGGCGCCGCCGGCCGGTCTAGACGTCGAAGCCGCCGCCCTACTGCTCGGGGCCAAGCTTCACGGTCAGGCAGGTGTGGCCAAGACCGTCCTCGCACGACCGGATCTGGCCGAGACGATCATCGGGCTGGCCGAAGCTCTCGGCGCCGCCTCCGACGCCGCCGAGGCCCGCCAGCTTGAAGCCTCGGCGGCGTCCTGCTATTTCGACGCCTGGTACGAGCACCCCGCCACCACGATGCGCTTCGTAACTGCTGACGCTCGCCGTGTGCCGACGCACTGGCCTGTCTTCGACGGGCGCCGTTCACTGCTCACCAAAGCCACCTCCAACCGGAAGGCGGAGCGCCCTCTGAACGCCCTGTTGAACCTGGCCTATTCCCTGGCCGCCATCGAGGCACGGCTGGCCTGCGAGGCGGTGGGCCTGCACCCGGCCCTCGGCTTCGTCCATGCCGACGAGCCGGGCCGGGCCAACCTCGCTCTCGACCTCCTGGAACCGGTGAGGCCTCAGGTCGACCGATTCGTCCTGGACCTCATCGCCGAGCGGACGTTCAGCCGGCGCGACTTCATCGAGCGCAGCGACGGGTCGGTCCGCATCGCTCCCGAGCTCGTCCAGCGGCTGGCGGCCACGATGCCCATGTGGGCGAGGGCCGTCGCACCCTACGCCGAGCAGGTCGCCCACCTGCTCGGGCGGGCGGTTGACGGCAAGTGGCAGGCACGGACGCCGCTCACGGGTGCGAACCACAGGGCCGCACAAGCCCGCGTCCGGGCCAGAAGGGACGTGGGCCGGGCCATTGCCCAACGATCGCCCGAAGCCCGCCACCAGGGCCAACGTGTGGCCCCCCAGACCGCAGCGACGGTGCTGGCCACCTGCGTCGACTGCGGCGGTCCTCTGGCTCGGAGCCGCCACCTCCGTTGCCCAAGGTGCTCAGAATCGGTACCGAACCAGGCCCGAGACGTCCGTCGGCGCCGGGGGCAGGCGATCGCCGCATCGCGGGCGGCCCAGGAGGCGTGGCGGGCCGAACACCCCGGCGCCGTCGTCGACCGAGCGGACTTCCTGGCCACGATCACGCCAAAGCTACGAGAGGTCAAGCTCCGCCAGATCATGGAGGCAGCAGGGGTGACGAAGGCAACCGCCTCCAGCTACCGCAGCGGGAAGACTGTCCCCCACGCGCTGTACTGGCCCGTCTTGGCCCGCATGGTTGGCGTCGACGACGCCCTCGTGCTCGTCCGCTCGTAGCCCTCTACGGTTTCGGCTTCAGGGAGGCGGCGATCTGAGCGAACTCGGCCAGAGCCGCCTCCAGGTCCTCCACTATCTCTGCTGCGATCACATCGGGCGGCGGAAGGTCGGCGGAGCCCTCCAACGACTCGTCCCTTAACCAGATCAGATCTAAGCTGACCTTGTCGCGCTGAAGTAGTTGCTCGTAACCGAATGAGTGAAAGCGCTCCGACTCAACTCGCTTGTGCCGCTTCTCGGCGCGGAACGCCCGGATGAAGTCGGAAAGGTCGTCGTACCGCAGCGGGTTCTGCTTCAGCGTGTGGTGGACGTTCGTTCGGTAGTCATACACCCAGAGCCGTTGGGTCCAAGGGGTCTCGGAGGCGGGTCTCTTGTCGAAGAACAAGACATTGGCCTTGACCCCCTGTGCATAGAAGATCCCGGTGGGCAATCGGAGAAGCGTGTGTACGTCACATTCGTGCAGCAGCTTCCGCCTGATGGTCTCCCCGGCGCCACCTTCGAACAGGACGTTGTCGGGAACCACGACAGCAGCCCGCCCGTTCATGGTGAGGAGCGTTTTGACGTGCTGGACAAAATTCAGCTGCTTGTTAGAGGTAGAGGCCCAGAAGTCGTCCCGGAGGATCACGAGGTCCTCCCGCTCGGTCTCGCCCTCGGCGTTGACTACCGTCATCGACGACTTCCGCCCGAACGGCGGGTTCGTAAGTACCATGTCGAACCGCTCACCGGGATCGGCCGCCAATGCGTCCTCCACGCGGATCGGGCTCTGAGCTTCCTCCGCACCGATCCCGTGGAGGAGGAGGTTCATGACGCACAGCCGCGCGGCGTTGTCGACGATCTCCCACCCGGTAAACGCGTCGAAGCGGAGGTAGCGCTTCTGGTCGGGGTCGAGCAGGAAGTTGCGGGCGATGAAGTCATGGGCTGCCAAGAAGAAGCCACCAGTGCCGCAGGCCGGGTCACAGACTGCCGTGTCCGGCCCCGGTTGCATCACTTCAACGATTGCCCTGATCAGCGGGCGCGGCGTGAAGTATTGGCCGGCACCTGTCTTCACGTCCTCGGCGTTCTTCGCCAATAGTCCCTCGTAGGCATCGCCCTTGACGTCGGCGTCCAGCGTCATCCAATTCTCACGGTCGATCAGATCAGAGATGAGCCGACGGAGCTTTGCCGGGTCCTGGATGCGGTTCTGGCTTTTCCGAAAGACTACGCCGACCATCCCGGACTGCCGGCCAAGCTCGGCGAGTACGTGGCGGTAATGGACCTCGAGGTCATCACCGTCGCGGCGCAACAGGGACTGCCAATCCAAGTCCGCGCGGATCAATACAGGCCGGCTGAAGGGCGGTCGGGTTTGCTCATCAGCCATCTTCAGGAAGAGAAGGTAGGTGAGTTGCTCGATGTAATCGCCGTAGGAAAGCCCGTCATCCCTCAGGACGTTGCAATAGCTCCACAGCTTCTGTACCAGACCCTTGGAGTCAGTCATCTCCCCCCCCGTTTTGTGTCGCGCGTGACGCTCCGTGATGCTGTCGTGCAATGCGCGCAAGAAGTCTCTCTGCTGGCTCATCGGCCGGATCTTGAGGCACAAGCAGACCCGAAAATGCTCGACCAAGGATGGCGTGACGAAGCTGGGCCGAGCGCGCAAGCGTGTCGTCGATTGTCGTCATGAACCTTTCGAGGACCGAGAGCGACACATCGAGATCAGCCACTATTCGGTCCTGCTGATCCAAGGAGGGCAGTGGTATCTCGATGGACTGCACACGTGCCTTGTTTAGAGCAGGTTGGTTATTACCTGAGCTCACGCTTCTGGTCTCTGCATAGCGCTGCATCAACAGATAGAAAAGCCACTCAGGTCGTGCGAAAGCGGGGTCTAGATGTATGGCTGCCGAGTTCTGGTTGTGGGCAGCTTCTATATTGAGGATTGCAGCCTGTCCGCGCGTCTTCCCTTCGCCGATCATCGCCAGCAGGACTGTGCCAGGTGGATGAACTCGGTTTGTGCGCGTGGCCGAGGGGCTGATCGTTTCATGTGTTCGCTTGATCCGACAGAAAGCAACCTCACCACTCGAGACCCACGGGACGCCACCATTCCACAATGCGGCATTGGATCTCGCGGGGGTGGTCCCAACGAAGACCTCGGCCACATCACCCAATCGCTTACTAGGCCAGTCGCCACGAAGAGCGTCAGTGAGTACTGCAGCTCGCATGAGAACGCTATTGTGTCGCGCTCGGCGAACGAGACTCTCTGACACATCAACACGCGAGAGCTGTTCCTCGATAGCGGAAGCGATCCGCTCTTGCTCCGGTCCTGGCGCTAGCAGCAACGGAACTGTCTTTGCCACCTTGCCCGAGATCTCCGCGAAGGTTGTGCCGCTGCCCATCTTGCGAATCAAGGGAGTCGCCCATCGCAGATACCAATACAAATACTTGCTGCTGATTCCGGCAGGTAACACGAAGCTCTTGAAACCCTGGTTGGTGCACACCGGCTGCCGTGCAATCGCCACATAGCCGATTGGTGCTCGCGACGTGAATAGAATTGTTCCAGCTGGGACAAGTTGCGTGGAACACGACACGTAGCCCTGTTCCGTTATATTCCGCCGCCCCTCAGACACGTATTGCGAATGATCTCTCGCCAGGTCCTCGGGAGTAAGCCAGGGAATATCGCCGCCCCAATAGTCGCTGACATTAGTGTCAGGCGTTGAACCACCAACTACACGACAGACGTCGCCCATCGTTGTCTTTACCCAACCGTCGGGCAACGTGTTCACGCTGCGAGCACCTCAGTCAACTCCTCCAAAAGCGGGGCTAACTGTTCTCCGAACACCTCGTATGCCTTTCCGACGCCACCTCGCTCGACGAACGGTGTGTAATCGAGGTCCGCGGCGGAGATCTGAAGTGACGTCGCAATATGGTCCCGGATCTCCCCGAGCCAGCGGAGCTGCTCTTGACTGAAATTTGCTCCAGCGTGCTCCTGCTGCAGCAACCAGCGACTAAAACGCTCGTTCACCTTCTGAGGGTAGGGGACCAGCTCCTCATCCTCGCTTAGGGCGTACCGGACTAGTGAGACTAGATCCGTCAGCGTGCGATGCCCTGAACCTCGCACCCTGGACTTATCGAGAGCTTCGTATGCAGCCCACAGAGCCTCTGGGGTCCACTGACGGGGTGGCCGTCCGATCGCATTAGCAAGCTCCTTGATGTCGCTGAAGGTCAGTCGCTGCTGGTAGGGGCGGGCGTAGAGGACCTGCAACGCCGTGATCTCGTCCTTGTGGTCTTCGATGAACTGGCGGAAATCATCTACGGTCCGGCGAGCTTGCTCGGTCGAGTAACCCGCAGCCAGGACGCTATCGGTGCTCGCGTCGTCGATGATCTGGTCGTACGAGTGGCGAAGCTCCAGGATCGCCGTGCGCAGCTCCGGGTTGGTAGCCAAGGGCAGTACCGCCGCGTCGATGAGAACGCGGGCCGCGTCGGCCACGTCCACGTCCGTGGGATCGCTTGTGCCGGCGATCGCCTGCGCCGCCTCCAACTGGCGGTCAGGGTCGAGTGCACCGAGCAGCTCTTCGGTCATCTGTTTTAGGCTCGTCCCGCCGGCCAACTGCTGGACCACCAAACGATCCGCATCAGTCAATCGAAGATCCAAACGACTCATTCGGTCCGCGATGGCAGATACCAGATCGGGGTCTCTGCTGCCGAACGCCAGGTCACTTAGCAGCTTGGAGAGGGCCGCGCTCGGCTTGCGATCGAGTGGCTTTGTCTCCATGAGGTCCGTCTCGGTGACCCCGACCGCATCGACGATCACGAAGTGGTCCTTGATGACGGCGTCGGGCGTCACTTGAAGAAGATCGGTGGGGTTGATCACGCGGACGCCACGCCCCTTCATCTGCTCGAAGTAGGTCCTGGACTTCACCGAGCGCATGAAGAAGACACATTCCAGCGGCTTCACGTCGGTGCCCGTGGCGATCATGTCCACGGTAACTGCGATCCGCGGGAAGTAGGAGTTGCGGAACTCGGCGAGTAGGTCCTCGGGCTTCTTCCCGGTCGTGCGATAGGTGATCTTGGCTGCGAACTCGTTCCCCTTGCCGAACTCCTCCCGGAGGATGTCGACTATGTCCTCGGCGTGCGAGTCGTCCTTGGCGAAGATGAGCGTCTTTGGTACCTCGGTCCGACCGGGGAAAATCTCCGTGAACAGCCTGTCCCGGAAGGTGCGGATCACCGTGCGGATCTGGTCCGGTGCAACGACGGCTCGGTCGAGCTCGCCCGGCGCGTACGAAAGCTCTTCGTCCGCCTCTTCCCAACGGACCTTACGCGTCGAGCGGTCTCGGTGTCCGACGTAGACGCCCGCTTCGACGGTGCTGCCGCGCTCGGTGATCTCGGTCTTGATTCGGTACACGTCGAACCCGACGTTGACGTGGTCGGCCACGGCTTGCTCGTGCGTGTACTCCATCACGAGGTTCTTGTGGAAGAAGCCGAACGCCTGCTTGTTCGGGGTGGCAGTGAGCCCCACGATGAAGGCGTCGAAGTAGTCGAGCACCTGACGCCAGAGCCCGTAGATGGAGCGGTGGCATTCGTCGACGATGATGAAGTCGAAGAACTCGATGGGAAGGGCAGGGTTGTAGACGACGGGAGCTGCCCCGGGTCCCGAGAGTTCATAGGCGGAGTGCTCGTCGACCTCATCGTCGAGGTCCTCGTCGCCCCGCATGATGGAGTAGAGCCGCTGGATCGTGGTGATGGTCACCCGGCTCACCGGGTCGATCACGTTCGAGGAGAGGCGCTGGACGTTGTAGAGCTCGGTGAACTTGCGCCCGTCGTCCGGGGTGGTGAAGCCCTGGAACTCCCGCAGGGTCTGCCGACCGAGGTTCGCCCGGTCCACGAGGAAGAGCACCCGGCGGGCGTTGGCGAACTTGACGAGCCGGTAGGCAGCGAACGCGGCCAGAAGGGTCTTCCCCGACCCGGTGGCCATCTGGATGAGCGCGCGTGGGCGGTTAGCAGCGAACGACCGCTCCAGGTTGGTGATAGCGATATCCTTCGGTGGCCACAGCAGTCCCATCTCGAGCGGTGGCATCTGCTGTAGGCGAGACCGCAGTGTCGCTTTCTCTGGCGATCGCTGCCAGTCGTCGAGCCACCCGGCGATCGTCTCGGGGCGGTGGAACGAGAAGACGAGCCGGCTGCGGGGGTCAGGGTCGAGCCAGCTTGTGAACCTGGTCTCCGAGCCGGTGGACTCATAGGAGAAGGGCAGCGGGTTGCCCCAGGCCGGGAAGCTGGCCGGCATCCCGCCGATGTACTGAGCGGTCTGGGGCTCGACCGAGGTGAGGGTGTAGCCCTCGGGCTTGGCTTCGATGGTGCCGGCTGCCTTGGCGTCCACGTACAGCAGGTAGTCGACGCGCCCATGGGGCGGCTCCAGGATGAACTCTCGGATGGCCACGCCTCGACCCGCGGCTATATGCGCCTTGCCGGCGTCCTGGACTATCCAGCCTGACGCCCGCAACATCTGATCAATCTTAAGCCGAGCCCGCTTCTCGGGTGGCAGCAGAGCAAGGAGGTCGTCGCCAGTCACATCAACACCGGGCCGATTCTGCCAGCTTGGGCGCGGCGGTACGGCGACGTTCGATCTCCGAGCCACCGTTGTGACACTTCACGGAGGTATCCTCCCACCGTGCCAGGGCAGCTGACCTGCGGAAACTGTGGTCACTCGTGGTGGAGCGGCGCCAACTCGGCACGCACACGGTGTGGGGGGTGCCGGAGTGTGGTGACAGTCCCGGCGCGGATGCGCGATGGAGCCTCCGGGAGCAGTGGTCCGCTCCATACGGGCTCCCCTGCAGGCGGTGACCGAACGATCGACGGCGAGGAGCCGTCTACTGGCTCTGGCCTGGTCGTACTCATCGTCCTAGGGATATGCGTGGTCGCAATCGTCGTGTGGGTCCGACACAACATGGCCCCAAAGCTGGCCGCGGCGCCTTGGGCGACCCTGCCAATCGTGGGAGCTCAGACGCGGTGGTTTTGCGGCCACGAAGCGAACCTCCAGACCTCCTTGGCTCCAGGGGTAACGGTTGCTACCGCTCGGTGCCCCACTTGCGGTTGCCAGGGCATCCTTGGTCAACGCATCGGGGAGCAGTTCGTACCCATGAGCGCCTGGTAGGTTCACCACGGCTTAGCTAAGAGCGCTGCCGGTCTCGGCGGGCCGCAGCGACGTTCGAGGAGTCCTGAACCGTTGACCGGCTCGAAATGGTGCTGGTCACGATTGGTGACACAGCCCTGAGGCATGATGGGTGTGTGGCACCGACTGTGCTTGACCGCAAGCTGTATGACGAGGCCCTCGCCGCCGAAGTGCTTGGAGTGCCGCGCCCGACGCTGCACTACTGGCTAGAGGGGGGGGAACGGCGTGGCCGGACCTATGCCCCGATCTTGCGCCCGACGGCCACTGGCTCGCATGCCGTGACCTGGGGGGAGTTCGTCGAGGCTCGCTACCTGCGTGAATACCGCCGCTCGCTCGGGGCATCGATGCATAGCCTCAGGGGGTTCATCGAGTATCTGCGCGACCAGCTCGGCGTGCCTTATCCGCTCGCCCATGCCAAGCCCTGGGTTGGACCCGGCCGGCATCTGTTCATATCAGCCCAGGAGCGCGCCGGCCTTCCCCCCAGCCTCTGGGCTTGCGTCGAACCCCAGACCGGGGTGATGTTGCTCCTCCCGCCCGCTGAGAGCTTCCTCGAACGAGTCGAGTTCGATGGCGAGGAGAACGGCGTAGTGGTCCGTCTCCGGCCGGGCGGACCCAGCTCCCAAGTGGTGATAGACCCCGAGGTCAGGTTCGGGTCGCCCGCTGTACGAGGGATCCCCACGGAGACGATCGCCGAGCAGGTCGTGGCCGGTGACTCGATCGAGAGCGTCATCCGAGACTTCAACCTGGATCTGGCGACCGTCATCGATGCCCTGCGCTTCGAGAGGGTCGACCGGGCACGGGCCGCGTAAAACTCGCAAATGGCGATCCGCTTCTACCTTGACGCGGATCTACTGGGAGTGGCGAAGATGCTGGCCGACGTGCGCCCTGACGTGACCTATCCGGGCGACCCCGGCGGGCGTGGCCCAGACGGTTTAGACCGTCCAGCCTGCCCGGTGCAGCCGGGCGACAAAGACGTCGACTGGATACCCCGTGTCGCACTCGCCGGCTGGGTGATCATCACCAGAGATCGACACATCCAACACCGCCCAGCCGAACGAGAGGCTCTCGTCGCAGCCCGAGCGCGGATGGTCCGCCTGGACGCCCGCCAAGGCCTAAACAAGTGGCACCAGCTCGAGATCATCGTGACCCAGTGGCGTCGCTTTGAGGAGCTCGCGGAGCTTCCCGGCCCGTGGCTGTACATGGCGACGCGCACCTCCCTTCGGAAAGAGATCTAATGATGAGGCGTTTGCGGGCCTCCCAGTACGCTCTGGCTTCCGACCTGCGTCGTGTACCATCACGGTGCGGTGACCCCCTGCGAGCCAGTGCCAGACGGTCCGCCATCGAGAGATGCTGCCCACGAGCCATCGCCCTTGGGTTTACCCGATGACGTGACCATGCCGTTTTTTGCCTATGGGAGCTTCCAGCCCGGGCAGTTGGCGTTCAACCAGGTCGCAGGGCTAGTTGCCTCCGCCCCTGATGCTCGACTCGATGATTATCATCTGGTTCTTCGCGACGGCTTACCCCTCCTCGTCGAGGGAGGTGGCGGAGTGCAGGGAGCGTTGCTGACGTTTCGGGACAACCAAACAGGTGACGGCTACAGCCGCATTGGGGCGTTTGAGCCTGCAGAGCAGTACATGTGGCATGCGGTGACCATAGGCCACGAGCTGGCTTGGGCTTGCCTCGGGCGGAGACCTCAAGCCGGGACTGCGCACGCCGAGGAAACCAACACCTGGAGCTCTGCCGACGACCCCTCCTTGGTATTCGGCATTCCAACTGTTGCTCGTCTTGCTCGTGAGTACATGTCGGTCGGCGACGAAATTGGTGTTGGAAGCGGGGCTAAAAGGTCAGACGACCCTAACTGGACCGGTTTCTTTGGACTTCAGTCGGCATACCTCCTGCTCTGGTCAATCGTCGAGCGCATCGCTACGTTTCGCTACGGGGCAGTCGGCGGTCCCAACTCACGCGTCGATAACCTCGGCAAGGACGAGCTCGTGATGAGGGTTGTCCTGGACCTGGGAGTACCGACCAATTCGATATACCGGCCGCTGTACGATACGCGCTTCCCGAAGAAACCGGTAAAGATAGCTCCAAACGGTGCGAAAGCGCTGAAATACTGGTACCAGGTTCGGAATAATGTCGCTCACCGGGGCAAGGCCGGAATGACGGACTGGCAGTTACTCGAGGACTCGCTGACCGATCTTCACGAGGTCATCATGAGGGTCTTGCGTGAGTGGCTTCCCGAGTTAGCAGACGCCTGGGGCGATCGGGTTTCCCCCCCTGCGACGTCCAGTCTCAAGGTAGCCCCACCCAAGCTGGCGCCGCTTTCGGGGTCCTAGCCGCCGCTTTCGTCGCGTTCCCGCCGGTCCGCCGGTCGGCTCTTCGGGGCCGCCGTCGGCTCGCCCGTCCGCCCTCTTGGTCCTGGCCCCCCCCGGCTCTGGTCCTCGCCGCCGTCGCCCCCCTAAAGTTCGCGCCGTCCCGGCCCGTTGCCGCCCGTCCGGCCGGCCCGTCCCGGCGCCTTCCCCCGTCCCACCTCCCGCCCGGGTCCCGGCCACTCCGGGCCGCCCCGCTCTTC
>Ga0182030_10014436_pt1 | contig 15591 bp, 13 predicted proteins | sample 812S3MmetaG_FD_121299 | JGI IMG/M metagenome (GOLD analysis project Ga0182030, IMG submission 121299) | Permafrost microbial communities from Stordalen Mire, Sweden - 812S3M metaG (Illumina Assembly) | ecosystem: Environmental > Terrestrial > Soil > Wetlands > Permafrost | place: Sweden... | reverse complement strand
GCGGCCATCGACCCAATTCTTGCTTTGAGATCGGAGTAGTTAAACATCATGATTGAACTGAAAAACATTGAACGCAGTTACAAGACCGGCCACACCGAAACATGGGTGCTGCGCCAGGTGCGCCTCACCATCAAGGAAGGCGAATTCGTCACTGTCATGGGACCGTCCGGGGCTGGGAAGTCGTCGCTGCTGAACGTGCTGGCGCTGCTCGACGACGGCTGGCTGGGCGAATACTGGTTTGACGAGACGCCGGCGCACAAGCTTAACCGGAAGCAGCGCGCCGATCTCGCCCGCCAGCGCATCGGCATGGTCTTCCAGAGTTATCACTTACTCGACGATCTAACCGTCGCAGAGAATATCGACTTACCCTTGAGTTACAAGAATCTTCCCGCAAAAGAGCGCCAGGGCATGGTTGCCGACATACTCGACCGCTTCCAGATTGTCGCCAAGAAAGACCTCTATCCCAACCAGCTCTCCGGCGGCCAGCAGCAACTGGTCGGCATTGCCCGTGCGGTGGTACATGCCCCTGCTCTGCTGCTTGCCGACGAACCCACCGGCAACCTGCACTCCACGCAAGCCCGCGAGATCATGGAGCTTTTCTGCCAGCTCAATCGCGCCGGCACCACCATCGTGCAGGTCACGCATTCTGAAGAGAACGCAAAGTACGGCAAGCGCATCCTCGAGCTGCGCGACGGTTGGGTAACGCGCGACGAGCAAGTCGAGCCACGGACATCGGAGGTTGGTGCACAGTGATTCCTATCAAGTCCAATTCGGCCCGTTCGATCCAGGCAATGGCCGCCATTCTACTTTTGCAAGTGAATCTCGCCCTGGCCGCGCAACCGTTGCAGCAGGCCGTGCCCGCCACGCCCGAGGCGCCCGCGCCCCTGCCGTCTGCAACCCCCGCTCCCACCCCCACACTCGCCCAGCAAGCCCAGCAGGCCCAGCAGCCGCCCGCGGCACCGGCTCAGCCGTTTCATGTGGCAATGCCTCACTCACACAACCCTCTCGCCCCGTACATGCCCAGCACTGCGCCCGAGCTGGATCTGAGCAACTCTCCGCGGCTTCAGAGTCTTATCCGCGACGGGAAGATCTATGTTTCACTGCGTGACGCCATTGCCATCGCGATCGAGAACAACCTCGATCTGGCGTCATTTCGCTACAATTTCCCCATTGCGCAGACCGATATTCTGCGCACCAAATCGGGAGCCCAGGCCAATGGCGTTAATGCATTCGTCAGCCAATCCACGCAGGGTGGATTCAGCTCTTCAGGCGCGGGCGGAGGCGGAAGCTCGGGTGGCTCGGCCGCTGCCGGCGCGGGCGGCATTGTGACCTCTACCCTGGGCGCTGGAACAGCTGTTTCGTCTTTCGATCCCTACCTCAACTTCAGAGGCTTCGTGGATCACACCACCACTCCGGAGGTCAACGCCTTCCAGGTCGGCACGCCGCTCTTCAAAACCAACACTATCGAAGTGCTGTCGAACTTCTCGCAGTCATTCCCCATCGGCACCAACGTCTCGGCCACCTATCAGGGAGAACGGTACGCTACCAACTCTCCGGACTTCAGCGTCAATCCTGAACTGTTTTCAAATTTCACACTGCAGATCACGCAGCCCTTGCTTTACGGCTTCGGCCTGGCCACCAATGAGCGCTACATCCGCATCGCCAAGCGCAACGCGCAGATCACCGACCTGGTCTTCAAGGAGCAGGTCGTCGCAACCGTGACACAGGTGGAGAACATCTACTGGGACCTGGTGAATGCCTATGACGCCGAACAGATCAGTGAGCGCTCTCTCGGCTTCGCCAACAAGAATCTTTCCGACGACCAGAAGCAGCTGGACCTCCAGGCCATCCCTGCCATGCAGGTGATGACGGACCAATCTGCCGTGGCTGCCGCCGAGGGCAACCTTACGGTGGCGCGCGCCAGTCTTCGGCTCAATGAGCTGCTGCTGAAGAATGCGCTCACCAAGGTCGACGATCCCACCATCGACGAGATGCCTGTCATTCCCCTCGACCTGCATGCAGACCCCGACCCGAACGCCGACAAAGGCATGGCCGACCTGATTGGCGAAGCAGAGAAGAAGCGGCCTGAAGTGGCCGTTGTCAAGATGTCGGCAGAAGTAGCGAAGCAGTCTCTGAAGGACATCAATAGCGAGCTCCTGCCACAGCTCAACTTGTACGGCATCTACGCCGGACAAGGTGTCGCCGGTCCGAAGAACCCCAATTGCGACGTTGCCCAGCTTGGCTCGGATTGTACTTCCGACCTGCCCACCGGCTTCCCCAGCATGTTTGCCAACACCTTCAACTACTCGGCTCCGGAGTACCAGGTCGGCGTCCAGCTTTCCATCAATCTGCGCAACCGCCAGGCCAAGGCCGATCAGTTTCGCGCGGTCCTGGACTACCGCAAGAGCCAGATCGCCTCTGAGCAGCAGCAGAAGAATATTCTGTTCGATGTTCGCAACTCGAAGTTTGCCCTTGAGCAGGCCCAGGCTCATGTGGACGCCGCTGAGAAAGCGCTCGACCTTGCGCAGAAGACCTTCGACATTACCAAACAGGAGCAGGTGCTTGGCGCCAAGTCGGGCCTCGATACCCTGAATGCGGATATCGCTCTCGCTACGGCCGAAGCTGCCTTGGACACCGCGCAGACAGCCTATGAAAAGGCCAAAGTCGATATCGACCGCGCCGTCGGCGAGACGTTGGAGCGCACCGGCGTATCCATCGACGACGCAAGATCGGGCGTAGTCACGCACGCGCCGTAGAATCAATGAAAGGCCCCATGCTTAGCCGAAGCGGGCTCAACAGAAACACGCGCAACAGAATCGTCTCGGAGGCGAATCATTCCCGGTAAGCAGGAGAAAATTCGCGTTCTGGTGGCCGACGACCAGCCCCACATCCTTGAAGCCATCGAGCTGCTGCTTGCTCCGCAGGGCATCGTGGTGGACTGCGTGCGCTCGCCGCAGCTTCTTCTCGAAGCCCTCGGCCAGGCCGATTACGACGTCCTGCTCATCGACCTCAACTACACGCGCGACACCACCTCCGGCCAGGAGGGCCTCGATCTGCTCGCCCGCATTCAGGAGTTCGATGCGCGCCTCCCTGTGATCGTGATGACTGCCTGGGGCAACATCGACCTCGCCGTCGAATCCATCAAGCGCGGCGCCCGCGACTTTGTGCAGAAGCCGTGGGAGAACGAGCGCCTCATCTCGCTCGTCCGCGTACATGCCGAGTTGCACTCCGCCTTGCGCCGCGCCCGCCAGCTTGAGCTTGAGAACCGCCTGCTACGCGCCGAAGGCATGCCGGAGTTTGTCGCCGGCGCGCCTTCCATGCAGCCGGTCCTCGAACTCATCGCGCAGGTCGGCCCTTCCGACGCCAACGTGCTCATCACTGGCGAGCACGGCACCGGCAAGGAGATCGTCGCCAAGCTGCTGCACGCCGCCTCGCCGCGCGCGCGTATGGCGCTGGTGGCCGTCAACGCCGGCGGCCTGCCGGAGGGTACCTTCGAGAGCGAAATCTTCGGCCACGTCAAGGGCGCATTTACTGACGCGCGCACCGACCGCATCGGCCGCTTCGAGCTGGCCAATAACGGCACGTTGTTCCTCGACGAAATCGCCAACGTCCCCCTGCGCCAGCAGGCCAAGCTGCTGCGCGTGCTTGAGACCGGCGAGCTGGAGCGCGTAGGCTCATCGCAAACCCGCCGCGTTGACGTGCGCGTGCTCTCTGCCACCAACGCCTTGCTCACCGAAGAAGCCGCCGCCGGCAACTTCCGCGAAGATCTGCTCTTCCGCATCAACACCGTTGAGATCCATCTGCCCGCCTTGCGCGAGCGGCGCGAAGACATTCCCCTGCTGGCCGCGCACTTTCTTAACCGCAGCCGTACGCGTTACCGCAAACAGCTTCGCGACTTCTCCACCGCAGCCATGCAGCAGATGATGCAGTATGCTTGGCCCGGCAACGTACGCGAGCTTGAGCACACCGTCGAGCGCGCCGTTCTGCTCTGCCGCGGTGAAGAGATTGAGCCTGCCAACCTCGCCATCGCCGCCGCCAAGTCGTCGCCGCAATCGTTTGAGAATATGAGTATCGACGACGTGGAGGCGCTGCTCATACGCAAGGTGCTGCGCCGCTGCGATGGAAACATCTCGCAGGCCTCTGAGTCGCTCGGCCTGAGCCGCGCCGCGCTCTACCGCCGCATCGAAAAATATGGCCTCTAAGCGGGATCGACGCAGGCGCCGCCTCCGTTCGGCCGTTCGCCGGGCCTGGTTCTACTGCCTCCTGCTCACCCTGCCCGCGCTTGTTTTCGCCGCGTTCTTTCTCTATCAAAAGGAAATCTCACTCGCCCCATCGCTGCTGATCGTCGGGGCGTTGCTGATCTACTTGCTTATCGTGGCCGCCGCGCTGGTTGAAGGCCTGGTGCGTCCCTTGCAGACGCTGTCGAACGTTGTCTCCTCGCTGCGTGAAGGCGACTACTCGTTCCGCGCCCGCGGCGCCGGAACGCACGATGCCTTCGGTGAACTCGCCGCCGAAGTCAACGCCCTCGCCGACCTGTTGCAGAAGCAGCGCGTCCGCTCGCTCGAAGCCACGGCGCTGCTGGCCCGCATCCTTGAGGTGATGCACGCGCCGCTCTTCGCCTTTGATCGCGAGAGCCTGCTGCAACTGGTCAACAACGCTGGAGTCAGGCTGCTCGGCCTCACCTACGCGCGCGCATTCGGCCATACCGCCGGCGAACTGGGCCTCGAAGAACTGCTGGCCGCGCCCGACCAGAGCATTCACTCCTTCGGCGCAAAATCCACGCGCTGGCTGCTGCGCAAAGCCGCCTTCCGCCAGGACGGCGTGCCCCACACGCTGCTGCTGCTGGCCGACGTGAGTCTGCCCCTGCAGGAGGAGGAGCAGATCGCCTGGAAGCGCCTCATCCGCGTGCTTGGCCATGAGCTCTCAAACTCCCTCGCCCCCATCAAGTCCATCGCCGGCAGCCTGCTGGCGCGTGTGGACAACATGCAGGGCGAAGACGCCACCCTACGCGACTTTCGCCGCGGCCTCGGTGTTGTCGAGAGCCGCGCCGACTCGCTGCATCGCTTTGTGCAGTCGTATCGTTTGCTGGCGCAGTTGCCCCCGCCGCAGTTCAAGCCGGTTCAGGTAGGGCCTTTGCTTGAACGCGTGGTGCTACTGGAACAGCGTCTGGCGGTCCATCTCGATCCCGGGCCGCCGTTGATGCTCAACGCCGATCCCGATCAGTTGGAGCAGATGTTCATCAACCTGCTTGCCAACGCCGTTGACGCGTCCCTATCCAACAGCGCCGGTCCGGTCAAGGTCAGTTGGGGCATCGAGGATGGAGCGCTGCTGGTGGCCATTGAAGACAGCGGCCAGGGCATCGCCAACACGGAGAATCTGTTTGTGCCCTTCTATACCACCAAGCCCGCAGGCAGCGGCGTTGGCCTTGCGCTGGCGCAGCAGATCGCGCGCGCCCATGGCGGAGAGATCGCTCTCGTCAACCGCGACGACGGCGAAGGAGCCCGCGCCACCATTCGGCTGCCGCTCATGACCTCGTAATCCTGGCCGTCATGTTTCACAGGTAGCGGAAACTCGTAGCGCCGATCTCCAGATCGGCTGTCCTGAGGGCCTCCTGGCCCTCAGAGACTTCGCCAGCCCATGATTTCTTGAGCTGTCGCACCGTCTGCGAGGAATGCGGGCGTGGACGCCCGCCCGACAGCCGGTCTGGAGACCGGCGCTACCCTCAGGCCGTTACACAATCATGCAGTGGCAATACCCGATCTACGCCGCGTCGTCCGTCTCGTCCGGCAATACTTCTGTCGACATGACGCAGTTGCGGCCGTTATCCTTGGCGCGATACAGCGCCGCATCTGCAGCGTGGATCAGCACTTCGTAGTTGGCCGGAAACCCAGACGCCACGCCAAAGCTCGCGGTGACGGGAATCGCCGAGTGCCCATCGTGAATGTGTGCCACCTGCACCGCCATCCGCAGCTCCTCAGCGCGCTGCCGCGCCCCGGCATACCCTGACCCCGGGAAGATCAGCAGAAACTCCTCGCCGCCGTAGCGGCCCACCCAGTCGTAGGATCGAACGGCACCCTGGAAGATGGCGCCAATCTCTTTCAGCACCAGGTCGCCTGCAGGATGCCCACAGGTATCGTTCACTTTCTTGAAGTGGTCCAGATCCACCAGGATCACGCTCAGCGGCGTCCCTTCGCGGCGTGAGCGGTCCACCTCCTGCCGCAGCCGCTCAATGATTATGCGGTGATTCCACAGTCCGGTCAGGTCGTCGTGCTCGGCAAAGTGACGCATCTGCTCGCGCGTCCGCAGCAGTTCCGCCTTCTCCCGCTCCAGGTCTTCGGTGCGCCGCTGCACCGCGGTTTCAAGGTGGCGCTTCTGGCGCACCAGCAGTTGCAGGCTCCAGCGCCACGCCAGCACCACGGCCAGCGCGACCGCCAGCACCAGGACCAGCCGCAGCGGCTTGCTCTGCCACCATCGCGGCGCAATCACAAACGAGAACTCCGCCGGCGATGAAATGGCTCCGGTAGCGCCATCCACCACCAGCGCCTCAAACTTGTAGGGCCCTGGCTCCAGCCGCGAATAGCGCACGCTGCGCTCGGGCGTCTCCACCCACTCGGTCTCCACCCCCAGCAGCCGATAGCGGATCAGCGCATGGCTCGCGTCGCGAAACGTCAGCGCCGCCATGGTCACCGCCAGCGGGCTCTCACTCCACGGCACGCTGGAGTTGTCCGCGATCGGCGTTGCGCCAAACGCTACCTGCGAGAACACAGGCGGCGCCGGCGGAGCCGCCTGCGCCGTCTGCGGATGCATCAGGTGCGACAGGCCCCCTGAAGTCCCGATCCACATGCTGCCGTCCGTGTCCTCGGCCAGCGCGTAGCTGTCCACGTCGTTCCAGATCAGCCCGTCGTCCTGCGTAAAGCTCCGCCATGAGGTGCCGTCGAACACCGACAGGCCCGCGTCCTGGCCTACCCACAGCCAGCCGCGATGATCCACCATGAGCGCGACGATCTGCTCGGAGAGCAGGTGCGGTCGCACCACATGCTCGGTCTCCACCACGTTGCCGCCCTCGATGCGCAGCCTCACCACGCCCGGAAACGATCCTGCCGCCCACAGATTTCCCCGGTCGTCCGCCGCGATGTAAGTAGGCGTAATGCCGGAGAGACCCGGATCGATGTGCCGCCAGCCCGACTCGTCCATGCGATAAATGCCGCCATCGCTGGCCGCCCACAACCGCTTGTGCTTGTCCAGGGTCAGGTCCGTAAAGCGCTGCTCGGGATGCGCGATGTCCACGTTCTGCATCAGCTGCGGCTCCGTGTCGCCCACACCTGGATCCATCTCGTACAATCCCCGGTCCGTGGCCGCCCAGATGCGCTGACCATCGCTCAGCAGGCGGAAGACTTCAGGCACCTTCCACTTCGTTGCCTTCAGCGTCTTCGGGTCAATTCTCACCAGAAATCTGCCCGCTGAATCCGTCCAGATGCTGCCGTCCGCGGTCTCGGCCAGCGAGTCGGCGCGAGCCGCGTCAATCCCCGCCGCGTGCCACGGCTGCGGCGTCGTGCTCCCCGGCAGCAGCAGATCCAGCCCTGACTCCGTGCCGATCCACAGACGCCCCCCGGCATCCCGCAGCGTGGCCCACACCACGTCGCTGCTCAGGGAGTTGGCCGTGGTGTACGCCTCCCACTGGTGCTGGCCCACCCAGCGCATCAGTCCGTGCCCCACCACGCCAATCCACAGCGACCCCTCGCGGTCCGCGAACAGCGCTGAAATCTCGTAGCGGGACAATCCGTTGGAGCCCGTCACCATGCGCCAGGCGCCGTGCTCCCAGATGCCGAACGTGGCGCCTTGCGAAGCCACCATCCGGCCGTCTCCACCGTCCGTCAAATCCACGTAGGAAGAGGCAATCGCCGGGCCGGGAAGATCGCGTTCCTCATAGCGCCCCTCATGCGGCATGCCCTCGCCCAGGTGCGCCGCGCCGCGCATCCAGATGTGACCGTCGCGCGCCATGCGCAGGTGCGCCCATTGCTCTTCGGGCAGCTTCCATGCGGTGCGCAGATGCGTTGTCTTGCCGTTCTCCAGGCGACAGAGGTCGTCGTCGCAGCCGTACCACAGCACGCCCCCCGGAGCGGCCAGCACGCTCCAGATCGCCTTGCCGTCCAGGTGCATCGGCTCAGCGGTCCAGTTGCCGTCCTCTGCCCGCCGCAGCAGGAATGCGCCGCTGCGGTCGGCGGTGACCACCTGGCCGGGAGCGACTGAAGTAAATACGGTGCCGATGCGCTGCGAGAAATCCGTTACCGGCGCCGGCGGATCGATCTGTGTGAAGCTGCCGTCCGGGCGATCGAAGAAAATGCCCGTGGTCGTGCCCACAAAAAGCGTGCCGCCTGGCGCGGCAAACAGGCTTTGAATGATGTGCCCGTTCAGGCCGTCCGCCGTTCCAAACTGGCGGAACTCCCGCCCGTCGAAGCGGTAGAGACCGTTCTCCGTGCCCACCCAAAGGTAGCCTGAGCCGTCCTGCGCAAGGCACTTTACATTCAGGTTTCCCAGCCCCTGCGTCAGCGTGGCGAAGCTCAACTGCTGCCCCATGCATGCCGCAGCCGCCGACCCCAGAACGGCCACGCCGCACAACCAGGTCCTCAGAATGCGATGGAGCTTCGGTGCAACTTTTAGCAATGCATGCCCTTTGTACCGGAATGAGACCACTATATACCGGCGAAGCGTATGGGCTTCAGCCCGTACGAGAGGCAGATTCAAGGCAGCGGGCTTTACAGGCCGCGGAAAAACTCGGGCGCGCGGTAGGCCGGGGATTTATCCCCGGCACAAAGCCAATTGAATCAATAAGGGCTTCAGCCCCTGAAGTTTGCTTTTGCCGGGTTTCGTCCAGCGCAAGGCCTTTTCCGCAGCCTGTTTAGAGCCCGAGGGAATCGGAAGCCCGACTCGGTGGCCGCCCAAAACCTCGAACAGCTACTCAATCGCAAACCAGCGCGTCCTCAGGATAACCCGCATCGGCCTCAACCTCAACCGTCTCACCAGCCTCGCGCCGCGCCGCAAAAAACTGCTCTACTTGCGCCAGTACTTCCGCTCCGGTCCGCGCGTGATAGATCGCCGCCCGCAGCTTCGCGCCTCCCGGAACCCCATGCGTAAACCATGTGGCGAATTGCTTCATCTTGCCGGCCGTCTCGCCCATGCGGTCGCTGCGGGGCAGGTCTTTGGTCGCCTCCGCCTCGTCCAGCAGCATCTGGAAATAGGCGCGAATCATGCGGTGGCGATCCTCGACCGTCGGCTTCTCGTAAACCCCCGTGGCCGTGTACTGCGCAATCTGGCGAAATATCCACGGGTTCGCCGGCGCCGCACGGCCAATCATCACCGCGTCGCAGCCGGTCTCCGCTACCATGGCCGCCGCGTCCTCCGGCGTGCGTATGTCCCCGTTGCCAATCACCGGAATCCCCACCGCCTGCTTAACGGCTCTAATCCACTGCCACTGCGCCTGGCCGCTGTAGCCTTGCTCGCGGGTGCGCGCATGTAGCGCCACGGCGCTCAGCCCCTCGGCCTCCGCCATCCGCGCCAGTTCCACGCACACAATCTGCTTCTCGTTCCAACCCATGCGGAACTTCACCGTGAAGGGAATTGAAACCGACTTCCGCACCGCCCGAAAAATCTCGCCAATTTTTGGCAGATCGCGCAAGAGGCCCGAGCCGCCATTGCACCCCACCACGCGCTTGGCCGGGCAGCCCAGGTTCAGGTCCACCGTGTCGAAGCCGGTGTCTTCGACAATCCGAGCCGCCTCGGCCAGAGTCTCTGCGTTCGAGCCGAAAAGCTGCGCCCCGATCGGATGCTCATCGTCATAGAAGGTCAGGTAGCGCCGGCGCTTGGACTCCCGCATCCGCGCCAGCCCATCTGCCGAGGTAAACTCCGTCATCAGCAGCCCGCACCCCGACTGCGCATTGGTCACATCGGATTCGACGCGAGCCTCAGTCGCAATCTGATCACTCACCACTGACAACTGCTCACTCGTAAACAAACTCGCATGGCGAATGAACCGCCGAAAAACCGTGTCCGTCACCCCCGCCATTGGCGCCAGCACCGTGGCCGGAGCCACCACCACAGGCCCGATGCGCACCTTCGCCGGCACCCGCACTGCCGCGGGCATGGGGTGGTCAATGGGGTTGTCCCAATCCTTCTTTACGGTAAATCCCTTGCCGGCCATTCAATTCCGCTTTTCTGGTTCAACTTCATTACCGTTATTCCACGCCGCATAATTCTTGTCCTGAATGTGAGTCGCCAAATGAGCTGTCATCCTGAGCGAAGCGCACTTCAGCGGAGTCGAAGGACCGGCTTGTTCGGATGCCGAGGCATAAGCTCAGCTCGGCAACTCATCCGGATAGAAAAAGAACGGCTTCCCTCGCGACTCCGGGTCCCAGCCGTGCTCCATCGCCTCGCGAATGTGTGCCGCTACCTTGGCTGCCACAATCGTCGGCCGCGGCGGCGGCGTCCACAGCTTGCCCGGTTTCTCCACCCGCACGGGCTGGTACTCCAGGTGCAGCTCCTTGCGCGTCCCCGATGCCACCTTCACGTGGATCGCAAGTCCCAGCGGTTCGCCTTCTCCCGCGCTCGACTGTTCGCGGTGCACCCGCCACAGAAGGTCCGTTTCGTCAATGGTTACGCGGCCTTCAATCGACCGCTTCGCAATCGGCATTGTTACAAGTCTCGAATTCTGAACTGCTTGTGCGTTCCTAGTTGCGGACTTCCCAATTTGCTATGTGCTCTCCCACAAACCGATCAGCCATCTCAACCAGTTGCTTAGAAGAACGGAACCTTTCCGCCTTCAACACTGTGCTGACCTGCGACCGGACATCATCCTCGCTTAGGTCGACAAATAAAATCCCCATTCTGCCCACTCCATCTTCGGCAAGGGAATCTCTCAATATCCGTGTTGAGGGGACATACTTCTTCGCGTCTGGGCTATGACTCACAACGACGCCATAGAGAAAATGGGGCACCACTACTGCGGTTGGGGAAACCTTGACGTTGGCTAAGATCGTTTCGAGGGCGCCTTCCACGTCGTCTCCCTGGTAGATGACGTAGGCCGCATGGACATCGCCGGTTCCTTCCCGGTCAATGGCGAGGACGTGCACCTTCTTGCCGTTGAACTCGGCATCAAAATAAACCTTGGGGAAGATCAATTTGTGTGCGAAAAAATCCTGTAGTGCATTTCTTGCCCGCCCCAATTCCAAACGAGCTTCCATCTCAATCATCTCTCCACCCCTCGATCTTTAGTTCCGTTCCAACGCTCTCGGCCCATGAGGCAAATCGATTTGCATGCTTTAGCAACTCTCCCACTTCATTCCTCGTCGATTCGTAGGCGGAGTAAGCGACCCTAGACTTTCTGGAAAGAAGCTTGTCCAGATGATTCACACCCTCGGGCCTGTCATGCTTCTTCGCCGCAAGCCGAGACCTCAAATCCGCACCTGCATTACGATGATCCTCAGAAGACACATCTGAGCAGCCGAGGCCTATTCGCAACGCATCAATATAGGAAATCGCACAATGTATGCCGAGCAACGCAGAAGAAGATTTGAACTGCGCGAGGTCATCTCCCAGAAACTTCATTCCTTCGAGAAAGTCTCTCGCCCGAGTCAGGTATTGCCTAACTTCGACAGCGATCATACGTACACTCTCGCCTGACATCTGAGACCAAAGCCAAGATAAAATAAGGCCCCCGCCACAGCGGAGGCCTCTCGTAGATCCGGCTGATCCGGCTGCTGCTATTTGGCTGCCGCCGCCGCCGTTGTTGCCGCGTCTGACTTGGCATACTTGCGGCGGAACCGCTCCACGCGCCCTGCCGTATCCACCAGCCTCTGCTTGCCGGTAAAGAACGGGTGGCAGTTTGAGCAGATTTCCACGTGAATGTCGCCCTTATGGGTCGAACGTGTTTCAAAAGCGTTTCCGCATGCGCACTTGACTTGCACAGCGTCGTATTTGGGATGGATCTTTTCCTTGGGCATCTACTTGACCTTTCCTGCAATCGTCCTTTTCTATTGTAGGGGCAATCGACTGGTTTAGCAATCGCGATCCCATCGCCGGAGGCCATCGCTGCCTCATTGCACTCAATCCGACCCGCAAGCCTGCGCGGCCTGTGCCAGATGTCGATCAAAGAGCCCGGCCGGCGGCTCTCAAGGTAACAATCTCAGCTATGCTGAGCACCAAAGCATAGGTCGCAAACAAGAACGCACCATAGCGCCCGGCCGAAGTCTCGTGCATGCGCGGCATGAGGGTAGAAAAGTTCGCCAGCAGCACAGCCTCCCCCACCATCCCCGGCAGTGCAACCAGCAGCATCGCCGACGCCCAATCGGAAGGCGCTACATGCATCCAGTGCAGGATGGAAATGCATACCGCAGAGGTGACAATCGGCGTGAGCGCGAAGTTGATCCAGAAACGAACGGCAGTGCTCTCAAACACGCGCGGCCCGCGCAACTCGTACCAGAGCGTACCTGCTACCCAGAACGCAATCCCGAAAACCAGCAGCCAGGCAATCTGGTGACTTCGCATAACAACCTCCTCAACAGGTAAAATATGTACCAAGCGGTACATATTCATTTGTACCATGTGGTACATCGAGAGGCAAGATGCAAAGCAAGGAAGCACCCGAAGTTGAACGGCTCGCCAGGGACTGCCTCGGCGCCCTCATCGCCGCCGGCTCACTCGATCTCAGCCTTGATCGGCTCGCCGAGGCGGTCGGGACAAGCAAACGGATGCTGATTCATTACTTCGGCAATCGCGACAGCCTGGAAGATAAGGTGGTTGAGTTGCTTGAAAACCGTCTCCGCCAGCAATTCAGCCCGGACCGGTTTCCAGCCGACGCGTCGTTCGCGGCGGTCGTCCAGACGCTGTGGCAACAGTCGACAGCCCCCGCTTCCCGGCCCGTTCTGTTGCTGATCATGGACGTGTCGCGGCGTGCCTGGAGTGGATCCACGCGCGCCCGGGCATTTTACGCGGAACAGCAGAGGCTTTGGGTAGAAATGCTTTGTCCGTTCCTTCTCGACAAGGCCGCAGTCGAGCAGTTTCTGCAGCTCTTTCAAGGCGCAATTATGGCCTACCTCATCACCGGCGACGCTGGCCAGGGAAGCCGCGCACTGGCCAGATTTACCAATGCCGAAGCGTGATCGCAGCGGCATTCCTGAGGCCGCGGCCCGGGCCGCCCGTCATGCCAAATTCCTACTGGAGCGCTTTGTCGATCCCCGCCTGCACCAGCGGCGCCATCACTGCATACCCTGCCGCCGTCGGATGCACCCCATCGTGGCTCAGCGTCGCCGGCAGCCCGTCCCGCGCATCCTTCATCGCCGCGTGGTAATCCACGTAAACAAACCCTTTGTCTGCCGCCAGCCCCTTCATCCATGCATTCACCGCCAGAATCTTCGGCGCCGGCTCCATCCCCGGCTTCCACGGATAGTCGAATGCCGGCGTGATTGAACAGAGCACAACCTTGATGCCGCTCGCCGATGCCAGCTCCGTCATCGACTCGATGTAGCCCTCGATCTCCTCCACTGTCTCCGGCCCCGTATTCCCGGCGATGTCGTTGGTGCCGCCCAGAATCACCACCGCTTTCGGTTTCAGGTCAATTACGTCCTGGCGGAAGCGCAGCACCATCTGCGGCGTGGTCTGCCCGCTGATGCCGCGATTGAAGTACGGCTTGCCCGGAAAGTACCCGTTCGGCCCTTCGATATGCCAGCCCTCGGTGATCGAGTCGCCCATGAACACTACCCGGTTCTCGCCCGCCGGCGCCCCCAGCTTCAAATCCGTCTCCCGGTATTTTGCCAGCATCGGCCAGTCTTCCTTCCTTTGCAGCGCGCGCTGGCGCTCGGCCTCACTCATCGGCGCGACGGCTGGATTGGCAGGAGTCGCCGCGTTCGCCGGCGGAGCCGCCGGTGTCGGCGCAGGCGCCTTGGTCTCCGGCACATTTCCCGGCTCCTGCGCCCTCAGTGCTGGAGCAATCAGCAACCCGCCCAAGAGCAAGCCGCCAAGGACCAATCCGCCAGCCAGTCTCGCAAAGGCATTGCCATGCAAACTCGATTGCTTCACGCCGTATCTCCTGTTCCCGCCGCCATGAGCCCAAGCACGCGGGAAAAACCCAAAATCACACGAATCCGATTCTATGCAAGCGGATAACCCGCTGGCCAATGTTTTTCCACATTCCGTCCCCACCCCTGCACCGCCGCGCCACTCCGCCCCCATGCGCTAGGCTTGAACGTGATGACAACCTGCCCCATCTGCGACGGAGTCGGCTTGGTGCGCGTAGTCAACGCCGCCGGCTCCTGGGTCTCCCGCGCCTGCGAGTGCCAGGACATGGTCCGCGAAGAGCGCCGCCTGGCCGCCGCCCACATCCCCGAGCGATACCGGCATTACACTCTCGATGGCTACGAGACCGCTTTCCGCGGCGCCGACCAGTCCCTGGGCCGCGCCCACCTCACCGCCCGCAAGTTTGTCGAAGCCTACCCTGTCGACACCGCCGGCAAGGGCCTGCTCTTCACCGGCTCCATCGGCGTCGGCAAGACGCATCTCGCCGTCGGCGTCCTCCGCCGTCTCGTTCAGGAACGCGGCGTCCGTGGCCTCTTCTGCGACTACCGTGAGCTGCTCAAGAGCATCCAGAACAGCTACAACCCGCAGGTGCAAACCACCGAGCTTGAACTGCTCAAGCCCGTCTTCGCCGCAGAAGTCCTGGTCATCGACGACCTGGGCGCGCAAAAGCCCAACGAATGGGTCTGGGATACGGTAGCGCTCATTCTCAACACCCGTTACAACGACCGCCAGACCACCATCATCACCACCAACTACCCTGACCAGCAGGCCGGCGGAGGCGCCCAGACCGAGCTCGAACGCGCCGCCCGTGAGCAGACCCTCGGCGACCGCATCGGCGACCGCATGCGCTCCCGCCTGGCCGAAATGTGCGTCCGCGTAGAGATGACCGGCGAAGACTTCCGCCAGACCGTCAAGCGCGCCCGCTTCGGGTAGTTGCGGGTGGTTTTCGGTCCGAAAGCCACCAAACCTCCGTGCCCCGTCCTTTTCGCGCTTTTTGCGAAATGGGCGGGAAATCCAGGAACCTGGGAGTGGAATCTGTAACCGGTGCCCGGTGCTCGCCTTGAGGTGCATGGGAAGTGGTTTACAGGCAGCGGAAAGACTCATTACGGAGGTCTCTCCCTTGCTTTGCAACAAGGGCACGACTTCAGTCGGGCCCATAACGCGAATCAAATCGATGCTGGGCTTTAGCACCTGCAAAGGCCGTGGCTCTTCCGCACCCCGCTCGGTCCCGCACCATCCAAAGAAGGCTCAAAACACCCAAAGGCTCCCCAGCAGCAGCAGAATCGCTGCCACCGTCACCACCTGGTACGCCACATCCGCCCGCGTGGCCGTGGGCGGATGTGAGACGGGCGCGGTTTGGGTGGTCGATTCCATAAGGCCTGCTTCTTTGTTGCACGCTTTGGTGGTTTGTGACTGAAAACAGCCGAGCGTTTCACTTTCTCTTCTTAGACGCCCGCTCGCACCCATCGGTTCCGAAAAATCCCGTTGCGATTTGGTGAAATTCTCCTTCCTACGCAACACCGT
>Ga0182030_10014435_pt1 | contig 15592 bp, 11 predicted proteins | sample 812S3MmetaG_FD_121299 | JGI IMG/M metagenome (GOLD analysis project Ga0182030, IMG submission 121299) | Permafrost microbial communities from Stordalen Mire, Sweden - 812S3M metaG (Illumina Assembly) | ecosystem: Environmental > Terrestrial > Soil > Wetlands > Permafrost | place: Sweden... | reverse complement strand
GCGCCTGCGGGCGCGCTGTCCCACACCCGCGTCAGGAGCGGACCGGGGAGGCTGGAGTTCACGCGGAGACGTTCTCCGTACTCGACAGACAGATGCCGGCACAGCGCCAGCAACCCCGCCTTGGACGCCCCGTAGGCGGGGTAGCCGGGCAGGCTCAGTGCGGCGTGCACCGACGAGATCAACAAGATGCAAGCGGGCCGCCCAGTCCGGTCGAAGGACGCGGAGAGGTGACCCCACAACGACCGCATCGACCGGTGGACCGCAGAGAGATCGACGGCAAGCTGACGATCCCACTCCTCCACGGTCTGCTCGTGGATCGGCGCCAGCGTGAGCGAGAAGGCGCAGTGCACGATTGTGTCGAGCCCCTCTCCGAGCTCGTCAACCCTGTCCTTCAGCTGCTCCCAGGCACCCTGGCTGGCGACGTCCATGGGAGAGGACCACGCCGTCGCGCCCTTCGCCACGATCTCGCCCGTGGTGCGCTCGGCCCCCGCGGCGTCGATGTCGACGACCAGCACCTTGGCCCCATCGGCCGCCAGCCGGGATGCGATCGCGGCTCCGATGCCGTTGGCGGCGCCCGTCACAACCGCGACGCGGCCGGTGAGTTTCACGAGCCCGACTCCTCGGCACCCACAAGAGCCAGAACTGCAGGGCCCTGCCCCCAAGGAACGAGGAAGCCCACCGGGACGTGTTGGTAATGGCTGGCCTCGGTGCACGCCATCACGGCCGCTGACACTTTTTCGAGCCGGCCCTCGGCGTTGGTCGCCTTGCGGACGGCGTCGCCTGCCCGGTGCGCGCAATTCCGCGCCTTTGGGCCATCGACTATTCCCATGCTCAGCGCCCGGGCCACGCCGTGGGCCATGAAGGCTGCCGTCGAGTACTCATCGCCAGAGTGAGGACAGTCGACGACCGCGGCCCAGTGACCGTCGTCGCGCTGGCAGTTGACCATCGCGGTGACGAGCGCGGCTGCTGCGCTCCGGCAGATGTCGACTAATTCCTCCGCTGCGCGGTCGAGGGGTTGCTCCTTGACCGCCGCCAGCACCTCGAGCAGTCCGAGCAGGGCCCAGCCTTGACCGCGGCCCCATCCGGGGCCGAAGCTGCCGTCTTGTCCCTCGAGGACGAAGTGGTCGAAGAGACCCGATGGCCGCTGCAAGAGCTCCACATACCCGCAGGCCTGTTCCAGCCCGGCGCGCCAATAGCCCTCCTTCCCGCAGGCAACACCGAGGGCGGTGAGAAACGGGGGATCGAAATGGAGGCAGTCGACGAACACCCCAGCGGGCGGATCCGCGAGGAGGGCCTCGCCGCAAGGATCCAGCTGCTCTGGTCCATAGGGCCTCATGAGGGGGCTTTGTTCCCAGGTCGCGAAGACTCCGCCGATTCGCGGGCGCGACAACAAATAGTCCGCAAGACCGACCAAGGCGCCAAGCAGGTGCGTGTCGCCGTACTGGCGGCTGATCACGACCATGGCATGGCCGGGTGCGGTGCAGTCGAGCCGCCGGTAAGGAACGGCTCTTGTTGCCCACGAGCGCGCCCAGCCGTGGGCGAAGCGCACGTAGCTCGGATCCCTGAGGGCGGTGGAGGCCTCGATCATGGCGTCGAAAGCGACCGAGTCCCCGAAGCCCCATGTCTCATAGGCAAGTCGCGGCAAGGTGTCCGCGACCGAGCACAACACCTCTACCTCGGAGCTCTTCACTTCCCCTCGAACTGCGGCGGTCGCTTCTCGGCAAAGGCCCTCTTGCCCTCTGCGGCGTCCTCTGTCGCCATGCACTAGGCAAAGGAGTCGTTCTCCACGAGGAGGGCGACGTCAAGAGGCACGTTTTGCGCGATTCGGACCATGTGCTTTGTCTTCTGGATGGCTATGGGCGACAGGCCCGCGACGCGCTTCGCGAGCTCGAGCGCCGTCGGCATCAACTCCGATACTTCGACCAGTTGTTGCACTAGGCCTATGCGGTAGGCCTCGTGCGCGTCGATACGGTCGCCTGTGAGCAGCAGCCGTGAAGCGTTCCCCGGGCCGATGGCATGAGTCAGCAACTGCGTGGCGCCCGAGCCCCCGTGCCATCCCCACCTGATCTCACCTGCACCGAAGGACGACGCCGTGGTGGCCACGCGTATGTCACTTGCACAGGCCATCTCGAGTCCGCCCCCGATGCAGTACCCGCCGATAGCGGCCACGACCGGCTTTCTGCAGAGCCACACGGCGCGGGCGTAGTCCTTGCGGGCGTCGAACCGGTTGCGGTACTCCCAGTTGCTCCCGTACTCGCCGAGGTCGTTCACGTCGCTCCCGGCGCTGAAGGCGCGCTCGCCGGCACCGGTGAGCACCACGGCGCGGACGTCGTTGTCCTGGTTGATTTCGAACACGATCTCGTTCATGCGCGAATCCATGGCGACGGTCATCGTGTTCAGCTTCGTGGGCCGGTCGATGGTCACCAAGGCGACGTAACCGTCCCGCTCGACCCGGATCTCCCCTGGCAGGATTTCCTCCATTTTGGCCCTCCTAGTCCTTCGAGACGCCCACCACGGCCTTTTCGACTAGCGCTTGTATCTGCTCGTCGTCGTAGCCGAGGTGGCCGATTAGCTCCCGCGTGTCACTACCGAGAGGCGGGGCGCCGCGCGCTATGCGCGGAGGCGTCGAAGACATGAAAAGCGGTGGTCGCAACGTTCGGATCGTGCCCTCGCCGTGAGGCTGCTCGACGAACATGCCCGTCTCGATGATGTGCGGGTCCCGCTCCAGATCCGCGTAGGTGTACACGGGACCGCACCAGACGCCTTGTTTGTCGCACCTCTCGATCCACTCCGCAGTCGTCGAGCCGACAAACGCGTTTCTGATCCTCCCGTAGACTTCGTCCCGGTGGGTTGACCCGTCTTTGTAGGCGGTGAGGCTTCGCAGATAGTCGTCGTCGAGCACCTCACCCAGGCGCGGCAGGTCGGTCATGGCGAGGGTGAGCCAGCCGTCTTCGGTCCTGTACACGCCGTAAGGCGCGGGAATGAAGGGGTGGGCGCTGAACTCGTCGGTCCTTTCGGGCTGGCGCCCGGTGTTCAGATAGGTGACCAGTTCTTGCAGCTGGGAGTCGAGCACTGTTGAAAGCATGTCGACTTGAACATGCTGTCCCTCGCCTGTGTGATGACGCGCATGGAGTGCGGCGAGCACGCCGATCAGGGCCTGGTAGCCGCTCATCACGTCAGCCGCCCAGAGGGCTCCGGGCAAGGGCGGGTCAGACCGGCGTCCGACCGAGAACATCGACCCGCTGTAGCCCTGCACGACCAGGTCCTGGCCCGGTCGGTCACGGTAAGGCCCGCTCTAGGGCCGTAGCCGCTTATCGAGCAGTAGACGAGCCTCGGGTTGAGGGCGTGCAGCTCTTCGTAGCCCGCTCCGAGGCGTTCGGCGGTGCCATGGCGGAAGTTCTGCAGGAACACGTCGGCGGTGCGGCAAAGAGCGTGGAAGATCGCTCGGCCCTCATCGGTCTTCAGGTCGACCGCGAGGCTCCGCTTGTTCCTGTTGAGAGCGAGGAAAGTCGACATCTCGCCCTTTATGCGGATGTCGTCGAACCCGTGAGTCCGGTTGAACTCGCCCGAAACCGGTGCCTCGATCTTGATGACATCTGCCCCGAGGTCTCCAAGGCGCGCACCGGCGAGGGGACCCGCGAGCATCTGTGTCGCATCCAAGACCTGCACGCCCGCCAGAGCGGTCGTCGTCTCCTCGAGCTTGGCCATCAGGTTCTTGCTGTCTGTTCGGTCACGGATCGGCCCGACCCCCGCTAGCGTTGCAACTATTGCAATACAGTTGCATATAGAGCACCGACCCTAGGAGATATGACCGCGGCTGTCAAAGACCGGGGAGAGCTCGTTCAGCCCTTGCATCAAGTGCCGTGGTACCGGCTTGTCGTCGCGCCGAGATGTAGGTGACTGACTGAGAATTGGCCGTTGGTGCACATGTGGATCCCGGCGGTCTGGATGTCATCGCCTTCGGCTCGATCTACCTGGAGGTCGTCTGCCAACATCGCCCCTAGAGCTATTCGAGTCTTGCGCCACGCCGAAGAGTGCCAGTGCTGCACGAACTCACAATTCCGGGAATCGCTCCGCTAGCCTCATAAAAAGAGGCCCTTTGATCAGCCGATTGACATCGTCCCGGGCCTCCTTGTCCAAACGTTGTCCCGCCCTCCGCCGAAGCCCTGGTGGCCAGGGATCTGAATTTCTAATAGCAAGGAGACGCGTTTCATGACGGGTCAGCTCGTCTTTCCCGAGGGTTTCCTCTGGGGCGCAGCAACAGCCGCTTACCAGGTCGAGGGGGCTGTCGACGAGGACGGGAGGACTCCGTCGATCTGGGACAGCTTCAGCCACCGGCTGGGCACGACCTACCACGGCGACAACGGTGACATCGCGTGTGACAATTACCACCGTCTCGACGAGGACGTCGAGCTCATGGCGGAGCTCGGGATCCAGGCCTACCGTTTTTCGATTGCCTGGCCGCGTGTGCAACCCGACGGCAAAGCTACGGTGAACCAGATCGGCCTGGACCACTACCGCCGACTTGTGGATGCCTTGCGCGCCCACGACATCGAGCCGGTCGCGACGCTGTACCACTGGGACCTGCCACAGCCGCTCGAAGACGCCGGCGGCTGGACGAACCGGGAAACGGCCAAGAGACTTGAGGACTTCGCCCGCGTAGTCGGCGCCGCGCTCGGAGATCGTGTGGAGCGGTGGATGACGCTGAACGAGCCCTGGTGCTCAGCCTTCGTCGGCTACGCGATGGGACATCATGCTCCGGGTATAGAGGAGATCGGCTCGGGTGTGATAGCTGCCCACCATTTGCTGCTCGGCCACGGTATGGCCGCGCGGGCCCTCGCTGAGTCAGCAGGCAGGTCGGCCCAAGTCGGCATCGCCCTCAACCTGTCTCCGGTTAGGCCGGCGTCGAATAGCGCCGAGGACACCGCCGCGGCCGAGCGCGTCGACGAGCAGCGCAATGGCTGGTTCCTCGAAGCTGTCCTGCGGGGCAAGTATCCCCCGAGGCTCCTCGATGAGTACGTGAGTCTTGTCGGCGACGACTTCATTCAAGCCGGAGATCTCGAGCTCATCGGTACCGATCTCGGTTTTCTCGCTATCAACTACTACACACCCCTCAGAGTCGCTGCCGCTCCTGGCCCGAAAGTTGCATCGACGCGCCACTCATCGTTCGGCGCTTGGCTCGGCGTCGATGAACGCCCGCGCGCTGACGTGACGCGCACGACGAACGGGTGGACGATCGAGCCTGACGGGCTCACCGATATCTTGGTGCGCGTCCGCCGGGATTACGGTGCCATTCCCTTGTACATAGCTGAGAACGGTGCCGCGTTCTGCGACTATGTGGATCCCACCGGCTCAGTGCGCGATCCCGAGCGTGTCGACTACCTGACACGCCACCTCGCCGCGGCTCACGCAGCGATCACCCAGGGCGTGGACCTGCGCGGCTACTTCGTATGGTCGCTTTACGACAACTTCGAATGGGCCGAGGGTTACAGCCAGCGCTTCGGCCTGGTGTTCACCGACTTTCGGACCCAAGAGCGCATCCCTAAGACGAGCGCCCACTGGTACCGAAAGGTGATCGCCGCAAACGCCGTTCAGTACTAGCACGCTGCCTTCCCTCGACCAATGCGTTCGGCCCGGCGATGCACCCTCCGAGCCCCGAACGCGCCGAAGTGCCCGGCAGGTACGACCCGGCGGGCACCTCGACTTAGGGAACTCATAATGCGCAACCTGGCGCACGAACCAAGGACCGCCACGGGTACGCCGGCCCGGAGCTCGGTGAGGAGCTGACCCGAGCCGGCGCTACGCGTGGCAGATCGTTGCCGGCGAGCCGCTCAGCTGTTCGGCGTCAGATGCAAGACGACTACCTCATTGGTCGGCGTGTTCGGGCTGCCCGACTCGTACGGATTGGTCGCGGACGGCCAACCAGAGAAGCTCGAGGTGTTGTACTCGTCGAAAGCCGCGCCGTAAAGCGTCGGGATCACCGGGAGCTGGGTCGCTACGTACTGTTCGATCGGTGCGAGGTCTGCCTTTTGTGCGGCGACGCTGGTCGCGCTCGCCAGTTTGGCGAGATCGCTGTCCATCGCCGAGCTGTTCAGGCGCTCGAAGTCACCCGAGACGGACTTGGGGCTCGAGATGTAGAGCGAGCTGTTCAGCCAGTAGTTGTAGAGCTGGTATGCGGAGACGCTCGTCTGGCCCCAGTGCATGGTGAGCTGGTAGTCGCCGTTGCCGACGTCTGTTCCCCATGCCGAAACCGACTGGCCAATGAAGGTGGCCTTGATGCCGGCCGCCCGAAGCTCGGTAGCAACAATGGCGTCGTCGGCTGCGTAGTCGCTGTAGGCCGCCGGGTCGGTGACATTCAGCGCCACAACCTTGCCGTTCTTTTCGAACCAACCGGCCGAGTTCTGACTGAAACCGGCCGCCTTGAGCACGGCCTTCGCCGATTTGACGTTCTGGCCGAGCGTCATCTTCGCTACCGACGAGGAGATCAGGTCACTGAAGTTCGGGAGGGTCAGGCCGCTCGCGTTGGATGCCGGTGGCTCGAAGCCAGACTCACCCTGAGCGCTGAGCGTGTTGCGGTTGAGAGCGAGGCTGATTGCCTCACGCACCGCCAGCTGGTTGGTCGGCCATAGGGTGAGGTTCGGGTAGAGCGTTACGGTGTTCACCGGGGCAAACCACACCTTGTGGTCCGGGTGACCGTTGACGAATGCCTTCTGCAAACCGGTGATGAAGTTTCCTGCCCAGTCGAGCTGGTTGCTGACGAGCTCGGAGAGCACCGTGTTGTTCGATGTCAGCGCCGGGAACTCGACTTCAGACACCTTGGCTGGGTGACCGATGTTCCAGGGACCGCCCCAGTAGCTCGGGTTGGCCTGCAAAGTGAAGCCTTCGGGCGTGAAGTTCTGCACGGTGTATGGACCGGTGCCGATCGGGTTCGTAACGATGTACTTGGCGGGGTCGCCAACTGTGCTCCACGTCGCCTGCGGGACAATGTACACGTTTGCGATGTTCTGCAGGTTCGTGTATTGAGACGAGGAGAACTTGATCGTCACGTCCTGGCCCGAGACCGTCGCCCCGGTGACAGGCACTCCCGCTGTATTCACGTCCGGGTACTGCTTCAACATGTTGTAGGTGAACGCGACATCTGCGGGGCTCATGGCAGCGCCGTTACTCCACTTCACGTTCGCGCGGATCGCGAAGGTGATCGACTTACCCCCTGCACCCCAGGTGTAGCCCGTCGCCAAGAAATCGTACGGTGCCTGGGTTGGCTTGGCCACGTCGACCTGGAGCAGGGTCTCGTAGATCAACGAAGTCGCACCAAGCAGGTACGAGGCCGAGGACGGGACGTAGGGATTGAAGTTGTCCGTGACTGATGTCTCCGGGCTCGATTCCATCACTAGCGGTGTGCTCGAGCCTGCCGACATTCTGCTCGAGCTTGCCGAAGCGGTCGATGTGATACCTGACAATGCTCCGGCGAGAAGGCCGGTTGCCATCAGGCCCGATGCGGCCGCCAGCCCGAGCCTCCTACCTGTCAATCTGTGTGTCATAACCTGTCGCCTTCCTTTGTGTGATGTAACTCTCCATTAAATGAGTAGAGCTCTATTTCGTTTGCAACTACAGAATCCACGCAATATTGGGAGGTAAGTGAGTCTGAGTTCAAAGGGCCTGTCCCGTCGTTGTCGAGCGATGACATTCCTCGTCGGTGCTCATAGATGGCACCTTCAAGGCGTCGATTCATGGAACGCGACGCACACCAGTGCGTCCCTGTATGCGAGCTTGCCTATTTGCAGAGATGAACCATGTGTTCTGCTGCGGAAGACCCGGTAGCGCAGCCGGTGCCCTCCAAGCCCCGACTGAACAAGAGATGGGATGCCGGCAACAAAGACCATCAAGAGCTCACCTTCTTCCGTGCACTAACTGCGCGGGCACCATGATTCTTCGCCCGTGAGGCCTTCGTCGCCGCGGTGGGTACCGCCTCGCTCGTGCACCCGCAGCTCGCCCGGAGGACGAGCTCGGTCGGGAGCAACTCGACCTTGTGCGGTAGCCGGGGATCCTTGATTCGCTTCAGCAGCCGGGCCGACGCCCTTTCGCCGAGGAGACGCATCGGTTGACGGACCGTCGTGAGAGGAGGAGTGAGCAGTGCGCCGGGATAGAGGTCGTCGAAGCCGACGACCGCCACATCGGCCGGCACGTTGACACCGGCCGCTCCGAAAGCGCGGATGACTCCCATCGCCATCAGGTCGTTGCCACATACGACCGCATCGGGCAACTCACGGCGGCCCGAGGCGAGGATCTTCCTTGCCGCCTCCTCGCCGCTCGGGGACGAGAAACGACCCTCTAAGAACCCTGCGCTCGTGGCTTCTGGATGGTCGGCGAGGACGCGCTCGAAGGCGGCACGCCGTTCCTGGGCGTCTGGTGCCTCGGCAGGGCCGGCCACGTAGAACAAGCGCCGGCGGCCGTGCACTTCGACGAGGTGGGCGACAAGGGCAACGGTGCCCGAGCGGTTGTCGACAGCCACAACGTCAACGTCCCGCTCGCCCGGCGAGCCGGCGATGAGCACAATCGGTAGTCTCGCCGACAGGTGAGCCAGCTGTTGGGCCTCGATGATGCCCTCGGCGATCAACAGCCCGTCGACCTTCCCCGACATCGACTGCAGTCGCTTGTAGGCGTGGTCGCCCGACTGGACGAACGAGATCAGTAGGGACCAGCCGACCTCGCGCAGTGAGGCCTCGACGCCGCGCAGCACCTCGTCGACGAACAGGAGCGTCATCTGTTCGATGTCGGACTCCGGGCCGAGGCGCTCGACGCTGACGAGTCCGATCACCTCTTTACGACGGCGGGACAAACTCTGCGCCGCGCCGTCGGGGACATAGTGGAGCGCCTCGATCGTTTCCAGCACGCGTTGGCGAGTGGAGGACCGCACCCGGTCAAGGCCATGCACGACGCGAGACACCGTTGCGGTCGACACGCCAGCGACTCGCGCTACGTCATACAAAGTGGCGGGTGTCTCATAGCCGGGCCGATCCTGCGCAGCCTTACCCTTGGCCTTGGTCGCCGATGTTGTTCGCCGCGCTCGTCCTTGTGGCCCGCTCGCCGTGCCGGTGCTGCCGATTCTTGCCACCCCCTTGCGGAGACGGGCGGTTGAGGCTAACCGCTAAAGCCAAGCGCCTATCTAAGCGCTTACATCTACGCGCTTACATTAGAGGGCCTCCTTGGTCGCGTCAAGCCCCATGACCGAGCTCGAGAAGCGGCCCTTAGCCCAAGTTCTTGTTGAATTCGGTCGAGACGGGCGAGCTGTCGGCGCCGGCGCCGTCTCGCACCACGTGCGGTGCGGCAAGCTCGAGGTGCCAGCAAGCTGCAACCCGCTGCTCACCGATGCGGACCGGCGGCGGAACCTCCCGACGGCACTGCTCGTCGGCAAAGGGACAGCGAGGACTGAAGCGGCATCCGACGACGGTCGAGAGGGCACTGCCCGTTTGACCGGCAACAACCCTCGATCCCATCCGCAACGAGCCGCCGAGGGCGTCGGGGTCGGGCGCCGAGGCGACGAGGAGTTGGGTGTAGGGGTGCGCCGGCTGCTGGGTGACGTCCTCGGATGGGCCACGTTCGACGATCTCACCGGCGTACATGACGAGCGTCTCGTCGGCCACGTATCGAGCCGAGGCGATGTCGTGAGTGATGTACAGCATCGCCAGCTCTAGGTGCTCGCGTAGACCGTCCAACAGCCTCAAGATGTCTAGGCGGATCGAGACGTCCAGCATCGAGATTGGCTCGTCGGCGAGCAGCACCCGGGGGCGCGCCGCGATCGCCCGCGCGATCGCGACTCGCTGGCGCTGGCCACCGGAGAGCTCGTGCGGGTACTTCGTCAAGAACTGCTCCGGCGGAGTGAGCTCGACCTCTGAGAGAAGCCGGGTGGCCTCTTCCTCGATCGCCGCGCGACCTTTGGTTCCCCTTTGGATACGGATCGGACGCTCGAGGTGGTAACGGACGGTGTGAACCGAGTTGAGCGAGGCGAACGGGTCCTGGAAAACCATCTGGACGTCGTGCTTGTAGGTGCGAAATGTCTTGCGGTGTCGGAGTCGAACCTCCATCCCGTCGAGGCGGACCGCGCCACTTGTCAGCTGCTCTTGGCCCGCAAGAAGGCGAGCGACGGTGGACTTGCCCGAGCCGCTCTCGCCGACGAGGGCGACAACACCCCGTCGGTACAGGCCGAATGACACATTCCGGACGGCTGAGAGCACGGGAGCCCGTCGGCCGTGGCCAAGCCGGTAATCCCGCTGAAGGGCAACGGCTTCGAGCACGAGTGGGCCGCAGGACTCCGCCGCAGACCTGAGCTCCCCGCTCACTTGGCACCGTCCGGGATCGTGGAAGCCGATTGACTGTCGGGAAGAACAAACGGGCAGGCAGAGAGGTGGTCGGGGTCCAGTTCCCCCTCGACGGGCGCAAGTCGCATGTCGATATTCCGGCAGGCATCGGTGGCAAACCCGCAGCGCGGGACGAAACTGCAACCGGGCGGCAGGTTTCGTAGGTCCGGGGGTGAACCTGGGATGCCCGCGAGCTCACGCCGCGGCCCGTGCAGCGATGGGAACGAGTTCAGCAGGCCCCTCGTGTACGGGTGCGCCGGGTATCGGTGCACTCGCACCGAGGTTCCCAGCTCGACGAGCTGTCCCGCGTACATGATCGCGATGCGGTTCGCGACTTCGAGCAAGAGCGAGAGGTCGTGAGTGATGAAAAGGACCGAGAAGCCGAGGCGCTCTTTCAGCTCAACGATCTGGGACAGGATCTCGCGCTGCACCACTACGTCGAGCGCCGTGGTCGGCTCGTCCATGATTACGACCTCGGGATCGACCGCAAGCGCCATAGCGATCATCACCCGCTGGCGCATGCCGCCGGAGAGCTCATGGGGGTAGCTCTTAAGACGGTTGCGAGCGATACCAACGAGATCGAGGAGCGATGAGGCCCGCTCGAGTTTTTCGTCGCGACTGACAGAAAGATGGGCGTCGATCACGTCGAAGAGCTGATCTTCTATCCGAAGCACCGGATTGAGGGCGTTCATCGCACTCTGGAACACGATCGCGATCTCTCGCCATCTCAGCGCACGCAACTGAGCAGGCGATTGCTCGAGCACAGAGACGCCTTCCGGTCCGACTCGGCGACCGCGGTAGTTGACGGCACCAGCGGTTATGACCGCCGGCGGCCGGAGCAAACGGCAGGAACCGTAGGCGAGAGTGGACTTGCCCGAGCCGCTCTCGCCAGCAAGCCCGACGATCTCTCCGGGCATCAGCGCCAGGTCTACGCCCGAGACGGCTCTCACGTCACCGTCACGGGTGCGATAGGAGATGGACAACCCGCGGATGTCGAGCACCGGTCGGACCGCCGCCGGTCTAGGGGCGGGCGGAACTGACGACTGAGGCACCGTCGCCAAAGGGGTCTCTAGTGCAGCCACCTGGTCGCCTCCGGCACGGCTCAATGCAACTCTCCTCGACTACGCGAGGCACCCTTGCTTCGGCTGAGAAATGAACGACCTGCGATGGCCCCTTCTCCTCCCACAGATGGCAACAGGGCGAACACCCCTGCGACGCGTCGGCGCGGCGCCTGCAGGTTCAAGAGCACGGGCGTCGGGTCCGCTGGGCGCCAGGCGTGGCCGCCGATCTTCCTCTGCCCTGCGGTGTCTCGCAGCCTCGGATTGCCTAGCTCGTCCAGACCGAAGTTCAACAGGACTAGGCCAGTCCCGAGCAGGGCCACACAAAGCCCAGGCGGGACAAACCACCACCACGCGCCGAGCACGAGCGCGTTCTGGTTCTGAACCCAGTAGAGCATGGAGCCGAGGCTCCAGCTCGAGAGGTCTCCAAGACCGAGGAACGCAAGCGCCACTGAGGTCAGCACCGCGTACAGAACGGTTCCGACAAAGCTTGCCGCTATCAGGCTCACCTGGTTCGGCAAGAGCTCGAAGAAGATGATCCGCCAGGTTCGCTCCCCGGTCTCGCGCGAGGCGGCGACGAAGTCCCTGCCGCGCAACGACATCGTTTGCGCCCGGATCACACGCGCGCCCCAAGGCCAGCCCAAGACGCTGAGCACGAAGGCGGTAACGAGATTGCCGGCTTGGGGCAAGTAGCCGAGGATCACGACGAGAAGAGGCAAGGCCGGCAGGACGAGGAAAGCGTTGCTCAAAAGCGACAGCCCCTCGTCGGCGAAACCGCCCAGGAATCCCGCGCTCACGCCGATCACCACTGAGAGGAACGTTGCGATCAGACCAGTCACGAGCCCGAGTACGACGGTCGAGCGGATGCCGACAAGCAGCTGGGACAGAACGTCCCCCCCACTCGAGGTCGTGCCCAGCAAGTGGACCAAGTTCGGGCCGAGTGGCGCACTCTGGGCGGAGTTGATCGCGGAGGGATCGAAGGGCGCGATGTAGGGACCGATGATGGCGACGAGGATGAAAATCCCGATGATCAGAGCACCAAGTTTCGCCTTGAACGGGAACGACCGGCTCGATCGGCGGCGGCGAGCCGGCGCGCGTGGCGCCGCGGGAAGGACGCTGGCGACCATTAGAATGCCCCCCTTCTGCGAGTCCTAGGGTCTGCCAGCACGTAGATGGCGTCGGCAAGGAGATTGGCGACGAGGACGGCCAGCGCTATCACGAGAAATATCCCCTGCATGAGGGGATAGTCGTCCGAGGTGACCGCGTTGTACAGCGTGTAGCCGACCCCGGGGTACGAAAAGACGTACTCCATGACGAGGGCGCCGGCGACGACGAAGCCGAGGGAGATGGCAAACCCGGCGATGTTGGGCAGGATCGCGTTGCGGGCTGCGTAGGTCCACACGACTCGGCGGTTCGACAGGCCTTTGGCCTGCGCAGCAAGTACGTAGTCCTCACCGATGGTCGTGATCATGACGTTGCGCATCTGCAGCATCCAACCCGCCATCGACGTGACGATGAGGGTCAGCGCGGGCAGAATCGAGTGGTAGACGGCACTCTGGATAAACGGCCAGTGCCAGCCCGGTACGAGACCCATCGTGTAGCCCTGTCCATTGGGGAAAAGGTGCCAATGGAGCGCGAAGGCGTCGATCGCCAACAAGGCGAGGAAGAAGTATGGGACCGCCTGAAGGAAAGTGAAGGCCGGGAGGAGCTGGTCGAAAAGTCCTCCGCGGCGCCAGGCGGCGAGGATCCCGAGCAGGGTGCCGAGAACGAAGCTGAAAATCGTGGCAGTGCCCACGAGGATCAAAGTCCATGGGATCGTCTGGGCCAGCACGGTGGTCACCGAGGAGGGGTAAAAATTGGTTGAAAGCCCAAGGTTCCCGTGAAAGAGGTCGATCAGGTAGCCGACGTACTGGTGCGCGAGGCCACCGGCTTTGCCGACCCCGAACTCGACCTCGAGGGCGTGCTGCGCGGCCGGCTGCAGCGAGGGGAACTTGGCCATCATCGTCGTCACGGCGTTGCCGGGCATCAGCCTCGGGATGAAGAAGTTCACTGTCACAGCAACCCAAGCCGCGACAAGATAAGTGGCCAGTCGCCGAGCAATAAACTGCACTCCGCACCTCCCTTCCCGGGCTCCTCCGACGCGGTCCCACCGGAGCCGGTCCGGGGTTCCTCGCCGAGGCTGGTGCCGAGACTACTTCGAGTTGGCGACGAATGTAAGCGCTTTCGCTTTTGGCCAGCTCACAAGCTTGACCTGTTCAGGCGCCTTCGAGAGTGGCTTCGACTTTGACAGTGGATCCAGCAGGCGCCTGGCACACGAGGTTGCCTTCGACGCTTGTCCCGTCAACAACTAGCCGCCGGACGCGGCCGCCTACATGCTCCTCCTGGTGCACGACGATCTCATAGGTCGCCCCCCGCCACCGCCGGCGAACGGTGAAACCTGGCCATGACGAGGGGAGCACTGGATCGATGCGAAGTCCGTCGAGCTCGGGACGCACCCCGAGAATCCATTGCGAAATAGCCGTGAGGTGCCAAGACGCCGATCCCGTCAGCCAGGAGTTCTTGGCCTCGCCAAAAGTCGCCGCGTCGCGGCCGGCAATCATCTGCGCGTAGACGTAGGGCTCACATCTGTGCACGTCACTGATGCGAGCGCGCGCCGAAGGGTTGGTCCTCTTGTAGTAATCGAAAGCGGCTTGCCCGTCGCCGAGGATGGTCTCGGCGATCATGACCCAAGGATTGGCGTGACAAAAGATGCTGCCGTTCTCCTTGTAGCCGGGAGGATAAGAGGAGATCTCCCCGAGCTCGACGTGGTAGCGAGTGTAGGCAGGTTGCACGAGCATGATCCCGTGCTCGGTCGCAAGTAGCTCTCGCACGCTCGAGAGGGCTGCCGCGGCGCGGTCGTCAGCGATGCCAACCCCCGCCATGACGCATATGCCCTGCGCCTCGGCGTAGATCTTCCCCTCGGCATTCGAGTGCGAACCGACCAACCCGCCAAAAGCATCGTAGGCCCGGAGGAACCATTCACCGTCCCATCCGTGATCCTCGATTGCTCTCACCATCCGATGGGCGTCGGCCTCGAGTGATTCAGCTTCGTCGGTGTGCCCCTGCAGCCGAGCCACGCTTACGAGTTCGTGGGCTGCGAGCACAAATAACCCAGCTATGAAGAGCGACTCGGCAACCCCGCCCTCTTTGTCCTTGGCGGCCTGGAACGACTCGCCGGGTGCCTCCGAGAAGCTGTTTAGGTTGAGACAGTCGTTCCAGTCTGCGTGACCGATGAGCGGTAGCCCGTGCGGACCCAACCGGTCGAGCGTGAAGCGCATACTGCGGCTGAGGTGCTCGGAAAGCGGCGTCTCGCTCCCCGGCGAGTTGTCGTAGGGGACCAGCTCATCGAGCAGCGCGATGTCTCCTGTCTCTTTCAGATATGCGCTGACTGCAAGAACGAGCCAGAGGGGATCGTCGTTGAACCCCGAGCCGACCTCGTTGTTACCGCGCTTGGTGAGCGGCTGGTACTGGTGGTACGCACCTCCTGAAGGAAGCTGGGTCGCTGCCAGATCAAGAATCCGCTCGCGCGCCCTGCCCGGAACCATGGCGAGGCAGCCGAACAGGTCCTGACTCGAGTCGCGAAACCCCATTCCTCTGCCGATGCCCGATTCATAAAACGACATCGACCTGCTCAGGTTGAACGTCGCCATGCACTGGTAGGGGTTCCAGATGTTCACCATCCGATCGGTGTCGGGATCGGGAGTCTTGACTTGAAGAACCGACAGCAGCTCCTCCCAGCTCTCGTGCAGCGCACCTAGGGCCCCCTCTACCTCCTCTGTTCTCAACCACCGCTGGATCACCGGTGCGACGCGGTCCTTGTTGATTGTCTGGGACCCTGGCGGGTCGAACTTCGCGTCGATCGGGTTCTCCGAGTAGCCGAGGAGGAAGATGACCTCGCGCATCTCTGACGAGGCGAGCGAAAGCCGGACATGGTGGGAGCCGATCGGAGCCCAACCGTGCGCAACCGAGTCGAAGGAGCGGCCCCGCTCGACCGCCAGCGGAGAGTCCCATCCCCGATAAGGACCGAGGAAGACGTCGCGTTGGGTATCGAAACCGGCGAGCGGCTCGGAACACGCAAAATAGGCGAAGTGGTCGCGGCGCTCTCGGTACTCGCTCTTGTGGTAAATGACGCCGTCT
>Ga0182030_10014433_pt1 | contig 15592 bp, 17 predicted proteins | sample 812S3MmetaG_FD_121299 | JGI IMG/M metagenome (GOLD analysis project Ga0182030, IMG submission 121299) | Permafrost microbial communities from Stordalen Mire, Sweden - 812S3M metaG (Illumina Assembly) | ecosystem: Environmental > Terrestrial > Soil > Wetlands > Permafrost | place: Sweden... | reverse complement strand
TGCAGATTGGCAAAATCTTCTTCCTTGAACCCACGCTTCTCGCTGAGCGTAACCGCCAACGCATCTCCCAAAGCCAGCATCGTGGTCGTCGAAGCCGTAGGCGCCAGCCCCAGCGAACAAGCCTCCTCCGCAATCGAACAATCCAAAGCAACATCAGCCGCCGCAGCGAGGGTGGATGCTTGTGTGGAACCTGTTCGTGCGCTCGGGGCCGGCGACCGGGTCAAATCACCCGATGATCCGATCTCCCGATCTCCCGATCTCCCACCGATCGCATCCCCGGTCATGGCAATCAGCGGCACCTGCAGCCGCTTGATCGTCGCCAGCAATGCCAATATCTCCTCCGTCTCCCCCGAAGCCGAAAGCGCCAGCACCACGTCCCCACGCACCACCATCCCCAAGTCTCCATGCAGCGCTTCCACCGGATGCAGATATAAAGCCGGAGTCCCCGTCGAACTCAGCGTCGCCGCAATCTTCCGCGCAATCAGACCGCTCTTCCCCATCCCGGTCACCACCACGCGTCCCGCGCAAACAAACAGCAAGTCCACCGCCTGCTGAAATGCCGCCGCCATCGGCCCGCCAATGCGGTCCGCCAGCGCGCGCAACGCCTCCGCTTCAATGCGCACCACGTTCTCGCCAATGTTTTTCATGAAAACGCGATCCTGATCATCGATTGAGTAATTGGGTAATTTAGTAATTGAGTAATTTGAAAATCGGCCGCGCACAATTTTGGTTTTCAAATTACCAAATTACAAAATTACTCAATTACCAAATCCTCTAGAAATGGTCGTCACTACTCTGCGGTGGCACTACCGGCTTCTGCCCCAGCACCGCCAGCCCCTTGGCCTGAATCATCCTGTCCCACGGCCCCGCCTGCCAGTTGTCCCGCGTCTTCACCAGATGCTGCCACGGAGGCAACGCCACCATCAGATTTCGCGCCGTCGAGTGTATATAAGGTTCATACATCGACCGTAACTTGTTGAGCTTCTGCCGCGCTTCGTCGCTGGTGCGCAATTTCAATCCCGCGGCCGCCAGCGTCTGCCGCAGAGTATCGAAGTCAGCATCTGGCAGCCGTTCCGCTGCCTGCGGATCGTAACGCGCATTCACCACCTGCGCCAGATCTACGGCCGCGTGGCGCGCCATCGCGAAAGTCAGCCGCGCTTGTCCGGGATGGATTCCTTCGATGCCGGTGATCACCAGAGAAGTCACATCCAGCATCGTCATCAGCGCCCCCAGCCAAGACTGGTTGCTGTGCTGCGAACGAAAAAAGCTCAACACCGGATAAGAAATGCCGCTCTCCAGCAACTCTCCCGCCCAGCGCTCCCAATCGCGCAACACTTCATCGAGCACAATCTGGTCGATGGCCGGATTTTCCGAACTCCCCGCCAGCCGCACCAGCAGCTCGACCGCCGTCGGTGGCGATCCCGCACGGGCATCGAGCATCGAGATCTGAATCTCCCGCCGCGAAAACGAAGCGTACACCACCGGGAGGTAGCCGATCACCACTCCGAGGAACGCGAAGCCCATTCCCGCTTCGAGCACGGAGAGAGCGCGCGCCAGGGTTGACGTTGGCAGAATGTCGCCGTAACCCAGCGTGAAGAACGTCTGGCCGCTGTGGTAAACGATCCTGCCAAAGGTGAGCGGCTCGTGGCTGAGCTGTTCGTGCCCTCCAATGCCATATTGCACAAGCGCAAAGCCCAGAATCAGGCTCGCGGCCCAAAACTCCAGCAGGAGAATCAGCGACAGCGGCCCAAAGTATCCCAGAAAATTTTGCTGCCGGGAAGGTGTCCGGAGATGCCCCGCAATGTTCCTCCACGGAATCCAAGTCCTTCGGTAAAACCATGCCGTCAGCTTGAAAGTCCGCGTTACCCGCCGCGGCAAGACCACGGTTTCAAAAGCATCCAACAGCACCACGCCGATAATGACGCAGCCGAAGATAATCGCGGGAATGTTGATGTGAAAGCTCATGCCCGATTCTCAGGTTCAATCTTGATGCGGAAGGAAGGGTAACAGATTCGACCGGGCTTCGGGCGGAGCCTGCCCTGAGCGAAGTCGAAGGGGCTATCGGGCTCCGGCAGAATCCTCCACTGAACTTGCCAACTCTTGGATCCTCGGGAAGCTTTGGCCTAGCCGAAGCCCGATAGCTGAAGCCTGAAGCCGGGTCGACTACTGCTTGGGCTGTGCTGGCGGAGTCTGCGCCGGAGCAGCGGTCGCCGGTGTCGTGCCCGCTGGCGTCGCCGGCTTCTTTACCACCGGCTTCTTCTTCACCACCGGCTTCTTCACCGGCTCATTATCGTCCACCACAATTTTCTTCGGAGGCGCGGCCGGAATCGCCGCCTGTGCCGTCTTCAGGTCGGTTCGCAGACGCACAATCTCCTGCTCCTTCGCCGCAGCCAGGTTCTCTATACGCTCCGCCAACTGCTTCCGCGTCCCCTCGAAGCTGGTCAGATCGTTCGACAGCGCCTGGAAATCGTCTTTCGACCCGAACGCTCCCGTCGATTCCACCACGCTTCCCACCACGTCGTAGAGCGCATCCAGATTCCGGTAAAGCTTGAAGGTTGCGGGCAGATCTTCCGGCGCATTGCGCAGCTGCGCAAGCATCTCCGGCAACGCATTCTGCAGATTGCGCTGAATGGAATCCACGTTGCCCAGCGCCTGTTTTTTTGAGGAAGCGTCCGTCTTCCAGCGCTCAATGCGCAGCTTCGTCAGGTCCGCCTGCGTCGTCTTCGAGGTCGCTTCCAGCTGCCCCAGCAACCCGTTCAACTGGGTCACCGAGGCATAAGAAACCGGCCCGCCTTGCGGCGCTCCAGCCGGCGTCCCTTGTGCCGAATACTGCGGGCTCGCGTGAGCCGCTGGTGCCGGTGCAACCGACTGACCGAAGGCTGTCGCACTCCACAGCAGCGAACACAGCCCAATAGAAAAGGAACTGGAGATAAGTTTAAGGTTCATGGATTGTGGAGTCGGTGGCGCGCGAATCAGAATATCGACAAGCCGAGCATACTACAAGCCCCACACCCTTCGGCATTTCCTCCTACGACCCATCACCACCTACAATCTCTCTATGGAAAGGAAAATCTTCTGGATAACCTTCACCGTCCTCGGCCTGCTGGCGGACTTTCTCCTGCCCCTTTGGTGGGGCCTGGCCGCGACCATTCCCCTCCTCTTCATCTCGTGGTGGGTCGCCTACCGCAGCGATTGGTTCTGAATTTAGATGTTGGAGGCCGACTGCGTCATGGTAAACGAGCCACCCGTTCCGGTGCAGCCCGTCCCGCCGGCCAGGACCCATGTGCCCGTGACCACGCCGTCGCTGAGTACGTTGGTATTCGTGTTAATCGTTCCTGTTACCGTTTGACTCGTCAGGGTGAGCGTGTTGCTTCCCGATGTCACCGTAATCGTGACCGTGCTGTTGGTCAGCTGATCGGCCGAATTGTATTGCAGGTCCGCAGTCCCGGAATCCCCCGATAATGCTGGACTAAGCGGGAAACAGGCTCCTGGGTCGTTGTTAAGAAATTGCAGGGTCGAAAAGCTCAGCGTGCTGCCGCTCACTGTGAACTGCGTATTGAAGCTGAGCCCGGACGCCTGGCCCTCTCCTCCAACCAACACCGCTTGCCAGATTCCGCCAACCCCGGCTTGCACGGGATTCTTAGTACCGCAACCGCTAAGCATGACCGTCAGCAACAGCAGAATTGCAACTTCTTTCATGAATTTCCCTTGAGCCTGGAATCAAATCCAAGATTCTAACCCGAGATTTATCCCTGTAAGACTACAGAGATGCGGCCTCACGGGTCAATGGATGCAAGCCCTGAGAGACTTTCTCAAGGCCCCGCTGTCTTGATCGCAGCAGCCACTTCGCGAGCGAAGGCTGCGAACTCACAGGACTCGCCCTGACAGAAGCGGAACCGATCCCTCTCATCTCAGCGTCTCACGCTCCCCGCTTCGTCTTCAACTCCGCCAGCAACTGCTCAATGCGATCCTCTTTCTCCAGCGCCGCCAGCCGGTCTTCCATATTGTCTCCGGCAATTTCCGCCTTGGCCTGTCCCAACGCCTCCGAATGCGCCACCTTGCGCTTCATGCGGTCGAAAGCCGCCGTCTTCGAGCCATCGCCCATGGCCAGACGCGCGTCGCTGGCCTTGCCCACCGCGCGGGCCCGGCGATGCTGCGCAATCAGCACATCGGCCTTGGCCTGCGCCTCGGTCAGCTTCTGCTCCAGTTGCCGCAGTGCCGATTTCAGATTCTCCACCTGCGCCTTCTGGTCCGCCGCCTGCTGCGTAAAGCTCTCGCTCATATCGCGATAGCTCTCCACCCGCTGCAGCGAAGCGCGTGCCAGGTCGTCTTGCTTCTTATCGACCGAGATCTCGGCCTTCCGCATCCACTCGCCCACTTTTTCTTCATTCTCTTTCTGTTTCTTCTCGAGCAGGTGCTGGTCGGCAATGGCGATCGCCACCTGCGTCTTCACCTGCAGCAACTGGTTCTGCATGTCGAGAATTACCTGCTTGATCATCTTCTCCGGCTCCTCGGCCTTATCGATCAGGTCGTTGAGGTTGGCCCGGACTAATGTGGATACACGCTCGAGTAGTGACATGGTGGACTCCTTATTTAGTTTCTAATTCTGTAACTGCTTCGCATTCACTTCATGTGCCCGATCTTCGTTTGCACGATTTTCGCTTAAGCGACCTTCGTTTGGACGATCTTCATGTGCCCGACGCAGAGCGGCGCACTCCGGGCATTCTGTTTCCGCGCGGCGGATCGTGCCACCGAGCGCCATACCAATCACAATTCCCAATCCCAGCCAGATCGCGATATGTCCCGCCATCACTCCCAGGACCGCACCCAGCGCCGCGCCCAGCGCAATTCCTAATCCTGTATGTTTCGATTTGCTCGCCATCTCGTTGCTCCTGAAATCTGCTGCCAAGAAAACTCATGGATGAAGAGTCACGGGAAAAACAGGGACGAGCCGAGACCCGTCCCTCCCCGCATTACTTCGCGTCCACCATTGGTGCCGCCGGCGGCGTCGGCGTCTTGTCGCCGATCTGCCGTACCTTCCCCAGCAACTCCGAGAGCGGCATGCCGGAAAGCGTCTCAAACAGCGCCGGCACCTGCGCCGCCATCTTGGCCATGTCGCCTGTGATCTTGTTCATCCCGGAAGCATCTCCGTTCCCCGTGGAAACGATGGTGATCTTATCGACGTTCGCCAGCGGCGCGGCCAGCGCCTTCACGATCTCCGGCATGGCGGCGAACAGCCGGTCGAGCACCGCCGCCTGGTTGTATTCCTGATAGGCCTCGGCTTTCACGTTCATGGCTTTGGCTTCGGCTTCGCCCTTCTTGAAGATGATTTCGGATTCAGCCTCGCCCTGCGCCCGTATCGACGAAGCCTGCCCTTCCGCTTCCGCGATCAGACGCTGCTTCTCGGCCGCCGCCAAAGTTTCAATCCGTTGACGATCGATTTCCGCCGGCTTCAGCACGGTTGCAATCAGTTCCTTCTCGCGGCGGTTGATTTCCGCTTCCTGCACCTTGACCTGCTGCTCTTTCTCGATCTGCTGCACCTTCACCTGCTCGGCAATGACTTGCTGCTGCATGATGTTGGTCTGGATGTCGTACGCCTTGTCGGCCTGCGCCTGCTGCCGTTTCGTAACTTCGACATACTGCGCCTTCTTCACTTCCAGGTCGCGCTGCGATTCGGCCTGTTTGGCCAACGACAACGTCTCCGCCAGCACGCGCTCCTGATCGGCCTGCGCCTTGGCCACTGCCGATTCCCGCTGCGCCAGCGCCCGCTTGATCGCCGTATCGCGGTCGGCTTCCGCCGTGGCCACGTCCGCATCGCGCTTGATCCGCGCCACATCCGGCTTGCCCATGTTGGTGATGTATTCGTTCTTATCGCGCACTTCCTTGATGGTGAACGAGATCACCTCCAGCCCCATCTTGTTCATATCTTCGGCACAAGTTCCGCGCATGCGGTCGGAAACCATTTCCGGCTGCTTGACGATTTCTTCCACCGTCAGCTGCCCGATGATGCCGCGCAGGTGGCCCTCCATCACCAGACGGATCAGTCCTTCCCTCTCCTGATCGCTCTTGGTAAGGAATTGCTCGGCCGCCGTCAACACGGACTCCCGATCAGACTTCACCTTGATTTGCGCCACCGCCTCCACCGTCACTGCCACGCCTTGCTTGGTATAAAGATCCTGCTGCGGTGCCACGTCGAACGACATCAACTCCAGCGACAGGTCCTTGCACACCTGCACCATGGGAAGCACCAGCGTGCCATGCCCCTGCACTACGCGTGTTCCGCCCAGGCCGTACACGATGAGTGCTTCGTGCGGCCCCGCTTTGCGATATAGCCTGGCCATTCCGCTCATCAGGAACAGAAGGACCATCACTCCCAGCCCGGCAAAAATCCAAATCTCCACCATCCGAGACATCTCTGGCATAACGCCTCCTCTTACGAATGCAGTTTTAAGAACTCAATGGGACTTTCTGCTTGACTAGATCCAGGTCGTGCACAATGCGCTGCGGATCGCCGTGTCCCAGATAAACTTCTCCGTCGTACATCTCGACCCGAACCCCGGTCTTACCCCAAACGTAAGCTTTTCGATTCCCCAGGCCGCGAATACCGAATCCGCCCACAGGATTCCAGCTTTGAATTTCGTAGTTCTTGATCTGCAATGCCGGGATCGACTTCAGGCGAAATCCCAGCGTACGAATCTCGACTCCATGCCGGGTGAAGTAGTAGTGAAACCCATCCCAGGCCATGCCGTAAGCGGCCGCCGTAATCGCGGCGGACAAGCCAAAGGCCAGCCGTGCGGTCGAGTTCGGAATCGTCAGTGCCATCGCCGTCAGCGCGGCCACGATCAGAAGAAAGGACACTCCTAATCTCCTGCCGGAATGAACTTCCTCCGCCAGCACGTCCGAGGCTAAGAGCTTCGTCCCGCGCTTTTCGCCCAGCGCAAAGGCCACAATCACGGCTCCGCCCAACCCGCTCACAATCAGCAGCGGCAAAATCGCAATGGGAGATCCGTTGAGGTTGTACTCCAGCGTGGAATTCAGCAGCCAGGCCAGCGTCCAGATCTCCGCATGGAAAAAAGCGAGCAGCGCCCACCAGAGTTTCGCCAGCGCATACTTCCTCTCGACGAAGTGGAGCGCCGCGAAAAAAATGCCAGCCAGGAACGCCAGGAAGATCACGTCGAAGGACAGCATTGCCCCACGCGTCATCCACCCGTTGGCACGGCCGGCCGCGTTAAAGTGACTGGCCACGCGCATGGGCAGGCGATCCCACACCTGCCAATAACGAACCGCAATCGCTATGGGCGCAAGCCACAACAGCGCTGTCAGAGTTTTGTAGCTGCGGTTCATAGCTTTTGTTCCTCGTCAGGGATCGTTCTCGCAGTCTCAGGCGGATCTGTCTCTTCCCCCGACATCTCGCTCCACAAGCGCACGTAAGCAATTCCCTTTTCGTAGCGCGTGACCACCACTTCGGTCCCTTTAGCAATGGCGCTCGCGTCGTCGCTGCGCGCGCCGCACACCCGGCGCGTTCCCATTTGCGTGTAAATCATCTCTCCCGTTCCCCCGGCGCGGATCGGACTGCAAACTCGGCCGAGCACTCCCACCATTTCGTAGTCCGCCGCGTCCATGTTCTCGTCGTTCGAGATCAACACTCTGCTGAGGAAGACGAACACGATGCCTGCTCCGACCAGCCCGCTGGTGACCGACGCCAACAATCCAAAGCCAACCCACAGTCCCGAGTAGCGCGTCAGCAAATACCCAGTACCGCCAAACCAGGCCAGGAACGCCGTTAGCGTGACGAAGTTGAACGGCGAAACTCCGCCGTCCTGCTGGCTATTCGTGCTTCCTGCCCCGCCATGCGCCCCACCAGTGACCGGCGCATGACCAGCCGTAACCGGCCCATGCGCCGGAACGCTAGCAGGCAGGTGTCCTCCCCCAACGTGCCCGTGGAAATGCGGCAGATGCAATCTCCCCGTGCGCGCGCCGCCAAACACGAACGAAAAGAAACTAAAGCAGAAGCCCACCGCGAAACAGATCAAGTAGAAGTCCGCCCAGGTCATGGAATGATTCATCGGATTCCCCTCCGTTCCGCATTCACAGCCGCTCGTGGCTGCCACGACGATTCTCGCGACGGCCCTTCGCGCCTGCCATCAACTCCGGTCTCAACGCTTCTAGTAGCCGCTCACCCAACCCCGGCGTGTCCAGAATCGCCCCCAACAGCAACAGGCAGCGCCGCGTATCTTTCTCGCGCGCAGCCTTGATCAGCACGTCGCTCACTTCCGGGTCGCTGACAAAGCGCTCCGAACCTTGCAACAGCCAGACGTCAAGCTGGCCTTCGGTCGTGCGCAGGTCTGAGGTCAGTTCCGTGTGATAGCCCTCAGGGTCATCCACCAGAAACCCGGGATGCACCTTGAAGAACTTCGCCAGCAGCGCCCGCGACGACTGCGTCATATGCGGCCGCGCGCCATTTTCGATCTGCGACAAGTAGGACTGGCTAATGCTCTTGCGCAGTTCCTGGCGAATCGCCTTCACCAGCTCTTGCTGGGTCATGGGACGGTTCAAGCCGCGCAACGATCCTTCCACCTCGCGCAGGTAACGGATTTTCTCTCCCAGTTTCATATATCAGATCGCAATAGTTATATTGCAATATGCGATTCGTGTCAAGAGATCGATTTATCCTGTTTTGAAGGGGTTACAACCAGGTTTATAGCCCAGCTTCGATGCGGGAGCGCGGATCGAGGTAGTCGCGCAGTGCGTCCCCGATGAAGTTGAACGACAGCACCGCCAGCATCACTGCCAGCGCAGGAAAGAGCACGAGATGGGGCGCGTCAAACAGGTGGGCGCGGCCATCGTTCAGCATCGTCCCCCAGCTGGCCGTCGGTGGCGGCACACCCAGCCCCAGAAAGCTCATGGTAGCTTCGGCAAGGATGGCTCCCGCCATGCCGATCGCCGCCTGCACGATCACAGGCTGAATAATATTCGGCAGGATGTGGCGGACAATGATGCGCAGGTCACTTGCGCCCAGCGCTCGCGCCGCTTCCACGAACTCGCGCTCGCGCGCCGCGAGCACCTGCCCGCGAACCAGGCGCGCATACCCTACCCATCCCCCAAGCGAGAGCGCGAGAATCAGGTTGAAGATGCCAGGTCCGCGGAAGGCAACGAACGCAATCGCCAAGAGGATTCCAGGAAACGAAAGGAACGCGTTCATCAGAACGACGTTGACGAAGCGGTCGATGCCTCCGCCGTAGTAGCCAGCGATGGAGCCGATGATGAGCCCGAGCGCGAGTGAGGCAACGACGACGCAGCTTCCTACCAGCATCGAGATGCGCGCGCCGTAGATGATGCGCGAGAGAATGTCGCGCCCGAGTTCGTCGGTGCCAAACCAGTGCGCGTGAGATGGAGGGTCAAGGCGCGCGGGAAGATTGATCGCCGCGGGATCTTGCGGCGCGATCCAGGGCGCGAACAGGGCGAAGAGCACGAAGAGGATGACCAGCACCACACCTGTCGCCGCCAGCGGATGGTGGCGCGCATTTCCGGCAACCCAGTGACGGAACGAGATGGCGGCGCTGGACATGATTAACGTGTAACGCAATCTTAGATGCTGCCGCCCAGCCTGCGCAAAGGTGCGATGGATAGGCGCGCGGCACCTGCCTGGCAAATCGCTCTAATGTTCCAACCGGAACATTTCAAAATCACAAAATTCCGAGGCGTAAGTGGTTGATTTATCGGCTGCGGGTTAAGGCGCAGCAATGGATCCAAGGGGTTAGACGGGGAGGAAATGTCCACTTTCGAGGACGTCGCATGACCACGAAAGTAGACTTGACTTTCTCGTACCGTACTTTATATGGTACGCGGCGGGGAGCGTCGCTTCCGCAAAGATGTCTCAAGTGCAGGGGGAAGGACGGGGACAATGAGCCGGAAGAGTGTGGGATCGAGGGTTGCCGACTTCTTGAGGAAGGAAAACAGTTTGGAGAAAGTACCGGGGCGCCCGGTCAAGGAGGTCGTGGCCTTGCAGTTGTCCGCGGCCATGAAGAAGAGAAAGATCTCCAAGGCGCGCATGGCTGAGTTGCTGAAGACAAGCCGGTCGCAGGTGGACCGGATTCTGGATCCGAAATGCGACATCACGCTGTCGAGTTTGCAGCGGGCGGCGGCCTTGGTGGGGCAGCGGGTGGTGATTGAGTTGGTTTGATGGCGCCGCGCCCATACTTCCTCCCTGTTTGCCTGATCCTCGGGTTCGCCACTGAGTACTACAGCACGTCCGTCAGAAAATTCACGCCGACATACGTCAATCCGATCGCGAGGATGCAACCTTGGGCCAGGTAGTAATCGAGGTTCGGGATGGCTTGGATGGTTAGGCGGTCCATGCCGGGCCAGGAGAAAATTGTTTCCTTCACGATGGCGCCGGCGAGCAGGGCGCCGAATTGCAAGCCCAGGGACGGTGATTATGGGATGGTGGCGTTGCCCAGGGCGTGGCGATAGACTACCGTGCGCTTGGGAAGTGTGTCGACAAAATACATAGGTCCTTCGCGTGGTTGTTCCCGGCGGCGCTGGAGCACCCAGGGCTCAGGATGACAAATCTGGAGTGGCTCATCGGTGACGAACGAACGCATTCTGGATCCGAAATGCGACATCACGCGGTCGAGTTTGCAGCAGGCGGCGATTGTGCTTGGGCAGCAGGCAGTGATTGAGTTGGCCGGCCCCTACTGATGTACTATTAAGAACCTCACGTTGAAGCGACTCGGCGTCGGTCTCTGTGCCCGGGATGTTCACTGTGACAATCTTAACAATCAGTTTTTTGCGTTGGACCAGATCCTAGTGGTCTGGCATGCTAGCCGCCGGGTTCCATGAAGCACCTGATGAAGAATGCGAACCGGGCTGTTCAAACCCAACCTAAGCTTGGATAGGATTTCAAGCAAAACCCATCATCAACCATCAGGGGGACAAATTGGAACTGCGAAATCGTCTAGGGAGAGTATTGTGCGTCCTGCTTCTGTGCGCGGCAGGGCGAGCGTCTGCACAAACATTCACCGTATTGACCAGCCTGAGCACAGTGGCCCCGCCCGGGGGCGGCGGCAATCTCGTTTGGTCTCTGGTTCAGGGCCTCGATGGCAACTTCTATGGAACTACCAATGGCGGTGGCGGGGTATGTGCCAACAATCCCTTCGCCACCTGCGGCACGGTCTTCAAGGTCACACCGGCCGGCAAACTGACCGTGATTCATGAGTTTTGCCAGAATAGCTGCACCGATGGTGGCGCGCCCTTCTCGGGCCTATTCCTGAGCCCAAGCGGAAATTTCTATGGAACCACAACGCAGGACTTAGTGAATCATGGCGGCACGGTCTACTCGATCACGCCTTCGGGCACCGTGACCTCGCTTGTCAGTTTCACCGGCGGAGGCGGCCAAGGTACTCCGTACGGACCGGTGACCGAGGTCAACGGCAACTTTTATGGAATTACCGCGCTGGGCGGATCGGCTCAGGACGGCACCACGTATAAGCTGACCCCAAGCGGCACTCTCACCACCTTGCATACGTTCAACGGCACCAACGGCGAGCAGGTCGGTCTTGTCGGAGAAGGGCTGCTGCAAGCGCCAAACGGGGACTTTTACGGGCTCACACCGTTTGGAACTCAGAATTCCAACACCTGCGGCACCATCTTCAGAATGACTCCCGCGGGCAAAACCGCCACGCTGTACAGCTTTGCCAACACCAGTGCGCAAGGCTGCGAGCCCGCCACCGGCCTGGTGCTAGGCCCTGACGGAGACTTTTATGGCACAGCGTTGACCGGCGGGCCGGCAAGCGAGGGCACCATCTACAAGGCGACCCCAAACGGTACGCTGACAGTGCTGTACAACTTCTGCAGCCAGTCCAATTGTGCCGATGGCAGCACGCCCAACGCTGGAATGATTCTGGGCACCGACGGAAATTTCTATGGAACCACGGTTTTCGGTGGCGCCACCAATCACGGCGCGATTTTCCAAATCACTCCCGGCGGCACTTTCAAGGTGCTCTACAGCTTTTGCAGCCAGGCTGGCTGCGCCGACGGCGAATCTTCGTATAGCACCCTGATTCAGGCGACCGACGGTAATTTTTACGGGACCACGTCGAATGGAGGCGGTGGCAATAACGGTGGTACCGCCTTCAAACTCTCGATGGGTCTGGCTCCGTTCGTCCAGTCTCTGCCCGGTTATGGGAAGGTCGGGGCTCAAATCAAAATCCTCGGAACCGATCTGACCGGAACCACCGCCGTGACCTTTGACGGCATCACGGCCACGTTTAAAGTGGAGTCACCGACAGCCATCCTCGCCACCGTGCCGGCTGGAGCCACTTCAGGCAAAATTCAGGTGGAGACTCCTGGAGGCACGCTCGTCAGCAACGTCGCTTTCCGCGTGCTGCAGTAATGCGGTTATATAGAACGATCACAGAAGGTTCGCTGCAAACTCGACATCGCACTGTCGAGTTTGCAGCGGTCGGTGGCTTTGGTGGGGCGGGTGGTGATTGAGTTGGCTTGATGGCATTCGTATCCCGGCAACCGGGCTGACTACGCGGAGGCGCTGGCAGGCTCCGCGATACGACGGACGCGGATTTGCCCCTCACGCAGGCGTGTTCGCGCGATGTCGTAGGCAGACTGCATTCGCATGAGCGTGTCCATTTTGACTCCGAAGGCCTTTTCGATGCGCAGCGCCATGTCGCCGGAAAGGGATGCTTTGCCATTCAGCAGACTGGACAACGCCGGTCGGGAAACCCTTAGCGCCGCCGCGGCTGCCGTTACCGAAAGTCCTGCGGGTTGGATGATCTCGGTGCGAATGAAATCTCCGGGGTGGGGCGGGTTCTTCATGGGCATGGCTCCATTCCTTCTGTGCTAATGATATCTTCGGCAGAACACACGGCGCTCGTGAAGTAAATTAGCATAGAGGTGGAGGAGAATCCTGTGAGACGAAGGCTGACCGATAAGGCTTCCGCCCTGCGGACGGAGGAATATTTTGCGGCGAGGGCGCGGCGGGCCAATCCAGCTAAGATAGCTCGGATTCTGAAGCGCGTGGGCAAGGGGAATGCGGCGGTTGCGGGGGATGAACTGCCCGCGGAGCTTGTGGTCAAGCGGAGGAAGAGGAGCGGGTAAGCCGCGGCATCACGCCGTCGAGTTTGCAGCGCGCGGCGGCTTTGGTGGGGCGGCGGGTGGCTATTGAGTTGGTTTGAAACTCCTGCTCCAGCGCCACTCACTCTAGGCTCTGGCGTTTGCCGCGATTGCAATCGAAGCAGAGCGTTTGTAGATTGTCTAATCTGTCCGTCCCGCCCTGCGCAACCGCAAGTACATGGTCGACTTCAAGTTCGACTCCGGAACGACCGCAGATGCGGCATCTATATCGATCTCGTTTGAAAACAAGAAACCGTTTCCGCACGGAAAGAGCTTTGCGTCCTTCTTTCTTTGTTTGCCCTTCGGGGATCACTGGCGCGTCCGATCGATCTTCGTCGCCTAACGCGCTAGACTCAGCGGCCGCGAGTAGCGCCTTCCTCCAACTGCCGAATCGGCGGGTAAAAGTGTCCGGTGAAATCCGGTATCCGAATGCTGCAAGCTCCGCCTTGTACGGACTGCGCCCGTATTTTTCGAGAGTTTGCGTCCAAAGCTCGACCAGAATTAAGCAGAGTTCCTCATCCGTCGCTTTGTTAAACCGAAATGGTGTCAAACTGGCTTCCTGGAGCGCCTTCCGGAGAGAGCCAAATCGCTTCAATACGACTGAAGAGCTCAGACGACCATGAGCATCAATGTCCTTTCGAGACAAGGTTGATTTGCCAAGCAGACCAGCAATCCGTCGCAACTCAGCGATAATTATCTCCTTGTCGAATGATTCAACGAAGTCGATGTTGAATGGCATCATTGCCTGATCCTGGGGTTCGCCACCGAGTACAACACATCCGTCAGGAAGTTCACTGCGACGTACGTCAATCCGATCGCCAGGATGCAGCCTTGGACTAGATAGTAATCGCGGTTGGAGATGGCTTGGATCGTCAGGCGGCCTATGCCGGGCCAGCTGAAGATCGTCTCGGTCACGATTGCGCCGGCTAGCAATGCGCCGAATTGCAGGCCTAGCACTGTGATGATGGGGATCATGGCGTTGCGCAGGGCGTGGCGGTAGACTACCGTGCGCTCGGGCAGGCCTTTGGCGCGGGCGGTTCGGATGTAGTCCTGGCTGAGCTCTTCGAGCATGGAGGTGCGGACCATGCGGGTGAGGATGGCCGCCAGCGCCCCGCCCATGGTGACGGCGGGCAGAATGAGGTTGGCGAAGGAGCCGGCGCCGGAGACGGGGAGCCATCCCAGCTTGATGGCGAATAGAAGAATGAGGATTGGGCCCAGCGCGAAGTTGGGGAACGAGAGGCCGAAGAGGCTGACTACGCTGAGCAGGCGGTCGTCCCAGCGGTTGCGGCGCTGGGCGGAGCGCACGCCGGCGGGGATCGAAAGGATGATGGCTACGAACAGCGAGGCCAGCGTTAATTGCAGCGTGTAGGGATAGCGCTGGGTCAGAAGACGCGTCACGCTCTGGTTGTAGCGGAACGAGGGGCCGAGGTCGCCGTGGAGGACGCCGCGCCAGTAGTGGATGTATTGCTCGCCGAGTGGCGCGTCGAGGCCGTAGGCGTGGCGGGTGGCTGCGATATCGGCGGGCGGGGCGCCTTCGCCGAGCATTTGCTGGATGGGGTCTCCGGGGACGAGGTGAATTAGGAGGAAGACGAGGCTTACTACCAGCCAGATTACTGGGAGGGTGTAGAGGACGCGTTGGAGGAGAAGTTTCAGTTGCTAGTACCCAGTTGCCAGTTGCCATCCCAGCCTGAGCAGAGAAGGAAACTCCTTGCGAAGCCGGTGGCAGCACGCGCCGCCATGGGGTCCTTCGCTTCGCTCAGGATGACAGGTGGTTGAGATTGGTATTCAATCATCACTTTCAGTCTCCTGCCTGCTTCGCAGACTCCGCCTTGCCCTCGATATTTTCCACCTTCTCGATCTTTACTTTCGCGATGCGGTGACCTTCCATTTCTTCGACGGTATAGCGGTGGCCTTCGTATTCGAAGGATTCGCCTAGGTACGGGATGCGTTGCAGGCGGGCGAGGACGAATCCGGCGAGCGTTTCGAATCCGGCATCGCGGGGCAGGAGCAGGCCGTGCAGGGTCTCGAGATCGAGGATGTTGACCGCGCCTTCGAGCACCAGGACGGACTCGTCGGCTAAGGTGGGTTCGGGCGGGGACACGTCGAATTCGTCTTCGATGTCGCCGACTAGTTGCTCGAGAATGTCCTCGACCGTGATTACACCGGCGGTGGAACCGAACTCGTCGACTACGACGGCGAGATGACGGCGGCGTTGTTTGAATTCGTCGAGGAGTTCGGCGAGAACTTTGGTTTCGGGAACGACCAGGACGTCGTGCATGATCTGGCCGATCTGGGTGCGGGAGATGCGAGTTGCGAGGGGTTGGCCGAGATTGATCAGCCGGAGGCGCACCCAGCGGACGAGCTCCTTGTAATAGAGGACGCCGACGATGTGCTCGGGGCCGCGCTGCGGGTCGTAGACGGGGATGCGCGAGTGCTGGCCTTCGACCACGCGGTTGAGGGCGTC